>ERZ808246.1369-NODE-1369-length-17636-cov-3.618793_pt1 | contig 17636 bp, 19 predicted proteins | sample MGYA00521083_ERZ808246 | MGnify/ENA primary metagenome ERZ808246 (study PRJEB31516, sample SAMN03275577) | gut metagenome | biome: mammalia-associated habitat; material: feces | host: Papio cynocephalus | place: Kenya | collected 2012-07-07 ... | reverse complement strand
GACGAGACCATCCAGATCTTCGTCCCCGGCCGCGGCCCCGGCATCCGGGACGTGTGCATCGACAGCTGCGGCGTGGCCGCCGGTATGCTTCTGCTGTTTTTGGGGCATGCTTATTGGAAGAGACGATCTACCCGAAAAAATTTCCGGAGGAAATAAAACATGAAAAAATATTTGTCTGTATTTCTGGCGGCGGCACTGGCGCTGTCCCTGTTTTCCGGCTGTGCGGGAACGAAGCCCACGGAGACCACTGCCCCCGCCGCCACGGTGGACGGCACCATGGAGGAGCTGCTGAACGAAATTGTGACCGAGCAGCCTGTGGAGTTTGCCGGCGGCGTCGAGACGATTGACCTCACCGACACCAGCGAGGAAGGCCTGTGGCTCATTAAGAACACCACCGGTCTGGACAACGCAGGCGTGCTGACGGAAGCCGCAGTGTTCGAGCCGATGATCGGCTCCATCGCCTTTTCCATGGTCATGGTGCGGGTCGCTCCGGGTGAGGACATCAAGTCCGTTGCCGAGGCCATGAAGTCCGGTATCAACCCCCGCAAGTGGGTCTGCGTAGAAGCGGACGACCTGCTGGTCACCGGCTATCGCGACGTGGTGATGCTCATTATGCTGGACACCAGCTACGACCTCACCGCCCAGTCCTTTGTGGACGCGTTCGGCAAAGTGGTCGGCGAGCCCGAATTTGTAATCTAAGGTTTCCAAAATGGCAGCGATTCCGGTCGCTGCCATTTTTCTAAGAGAACTGAACATCAGGAGCGAACACGCCTATGGTTTTTTCAAGCATTCCCTTCTTGTATTATTTCCTCCCGGCGGTGCTGGCGGTATATTTTCTCACGCCCCGGAAGGGGAAAAACGCCGTTCTGCTCCTTGCCAGCCTGATTTTTTACGGCTGGGGTGAGCTGCGGCTGCTGCCGCTCATGGTATTCACCATCGTGCTGTGCTACGTCTGCGGGCTGGGCATTGAACGCTCCCGGAACCGGAAAAAGCTCTGGCTGCTGGTGTCCATCGTCGTCAGCGTGGGACTGCTGGGGGTTTTCAAGTACGCGGACTTTTTCATCGGCAGTCTGAACGCTGTCACCGGATTGAAAATCCCGCTGCTCCACCTTGCACTGCCCATCGGCATCAGCTTTTACACCTTCCAGTGCCTGAGCTACACCATCGACGTCTACCGCGGCAGCGTCCCGGCGCAGATCTGATCAACTTCGGCGCGTATGTCGCCCTGTTCCCCCAGCTCATTGCAGGCCCCATCGTCCGTTACGCGGACGTGGCGCGGGAATTGGAGCACCGGGAGCATAGCTGGGAAAACGCGGCGGTGGGACTGCAGCGGTTTCTGGTGGGGCTGGGGAAAAAGGTCATCCTTGCGGACAACTTTGCCCTGCTGATCCAGCTGTTCCGTCAGAGCGGCGAAAAGTCCGTCCTGTTTTACTGGATGTACGCCGTGGCCTTCACCCTGAACATTTACTTCGATTTCTCCGGCTATTCCGACATGGCCATCGGCCTGGGGCGGGTACTGGGGTTCCACTTTATCGAGAATTTCAACTACCCCTACCTCTCCAGAAGCGTCACGGAGTTCTGGCGGCGGTGGCATATCAGCCTTGGCAGCTGGTTTAGGGACTATGTGTATATCCCCATGGGCGGCAGCCGGGTCAGCCGCTGGCGGTGGGTGGGGAACATCCTCACCGTCTGGATGCTTACAGGGCTTTGGCACGGCGCTGCTTGGAATTTTGTGCTGTGGGGGCTGCTGTTTGCCGCGCTGCTGCTGGCGGAAAAGTGGATTCCCGCCCTGCAAAAGCTGCCGGGCGTCCTGCGCCGGAGCTACGTGCTGCTGGCGGTAGTCCTCAGCTTCGTTCTGTTCAACGCGGACAGTCTTGCCCAGGCGGGGCAGGACTTTGCCGGGCTGTTCGGCTTCGGGGGTCTGAGCCTGACCTCCGCCGAAACGCTGTACTACCTGAAAAGCTACGCCGTCCTGTTCGTGCTGGGCATTCTCGGCTCCACGCCGGTGGTGAAAAACGCGGCGCGGTGCATTGACGGGACGAAGGCGGGGACCGTTCTGGAATCCGCGGCAATGCTGGCGCTGCTGATCGTCTGCACGGCCTATCTGGTGGACGGCTCCTTCAGCCCGTTCCTGTATTTTCGGTTTTAAGGGGGTACAGTATGAAAAATCGAATCTGCACGATCGCCGTGGCAGCCGTCTGGGCGGCGCTGGCGGTGTGGGCATGGCTGGCGCCCAGACGGGAAATTTCCGTCGCGGAGCGCCGCCAGTTGGCGCAGAAGCCCACTATTCAGACAAAAACGCTGCTGGACGGAAGCTTTATGTCGGATTTTGAGGACGCCAGTCTGGATCAGTTTCCTCTACGGGATACCTTCCGCGAGGCCAAGTCCCTGTTCCATCGCTTTATTCTGCGGCAAAGTGACAAAAGCGGCATTTATATTTCCCAGGGCTTCGCCGCAGCCCAGGAATACCCCCTGAGCGAAGCCTCGGTCAGCCACGCGCTGGAGCGGTTCAATCACGTATACGAAACCTGCCTTTCCTCCACCGATTCCAAAATTTACCTTTCCATCGTCCCGGACAAAGGCTTCTATCTGGCGCAGTCCGCCGGGCAGCTGTCCATGGACTATGACCGGCTCTTTTCTCTGGTGGAGGACGGAATGCCATGGGCGTCTCCCGCCCGCCTGACGGACAGCCTGTCCATTCAGGACTACTACCGCACCGACACCCATTGGCGGCAGGAGCGGCTGCTCCCGGCGGCACAGGCGCTGTGTCAGGCGCTGGGCGTATCTTCTCCCCGGCAGGCGGATTACACCGTCACCCCGCTGGACAAGCCATTCTACGGCGTGTACTACGGTCAGGCGGCGCTGCCCATGCAGCCGGACACCATGTATCTTCTGAAAAGCGACCTGCTAGACGCCTGCCGGGTGTACGACCACGAAACGGGGGAGACCACCGCCGTCTACGACATGACCAAGCTAAGCAGCAGAGACCTGTACGACGTGTATCTTTCCGGCGCCCGGAGCCTGCTGACCATCGAAAACCCCAACGCAGCCACCGGCCGGGAGCTGATCGTGTTCCGGGATTCCTTCGGAAGCAGCATCGTTCCGCTGCTGGTAAACGACTACGCTAGGGTGACGCTGGTAGACCTTCGGTACATCCGAAGTGACTATCTGAGGCAGTTCCTGGACTTTCACGGTCAGGACGTGCTGTTCCTCTACAGCACGCTGCTGCTGAATAACAGCTCGTCCATCAAATAAGCATCAAAGGCGCTCCGCTGAAAGCGGAGCGCCTTTGAAACGAAAAAAGTCCACTGTAATCTTACGACTACAGTGGACCTGGCAGAGGATGAGGGATTCGAACCCCCATTACAAAGTATGGTTTTTTATTGGGACACCGTACTATTCTCTGATTCATTGCCATTCGGCGTTGCCAATCCGGCTGAATCCTGCTGAAAAAAGCTGGTAAAAACCGAACTTTTTTCGGCAATATTGCGTTCGGCCAATTTGGTGTAAATTCTTCGCATTGTGTAGATATCAGACCAACCGCCGATCTTCATTGTCATTTCTTCGCTGAAGCCAAGGTGATAGGCCAGACTTGCAAAGCTGCGCCGTAGGCCATGCACCCCCACCTCCGGCAGCCCCGATTCTCTACAGACTTTATTGATTTGCTTGTAAAGATCGTTATGATAGGTCTTGACAACAAGTCCCGATTTTACCGGCTGATTTTCCAGTGCTTCCTTCAAGGGTTGTATGATTGGAATTTTTCGCCGGGATTTTTTGTTCTTGTTCGTCTTCTTAAAGACCAAATTATTATGCTCATCCAATACGGCTGCACCTTCAACCCGTATTACGCCTTTTTCCAAATCTATGTGTTTCCAATCAAGTGCCAGAATTTCGGACTTCCGCAAACTGGAAAGCCCGAGAAGAGCCGGTATCTCAATTTCGGATCCCCTGATGGCTTTGACAAAAATGGTAATTTGATCTGGATCCAGAAAAGGCCGATCTTTTTCTACGGTTTGGGGCAGCCGAACCTTTACTTTTCGACCTGTTGTTTCCGTAATAACGGAGCTAACCAGCCCCCACGCATTTTTCACAGTTTTGGCTGAACACACTCTACTTTCGGCGTTGACAATTTGTTGCCATTGTTGATCCGTGATATCAGCCAACCGGCGATTCGAGGCTTTCTGAAAGCGATACTTTTGGACGATCCTGTACCCGCGAATTGTTGAGGGTGACGCCACATTTTGCCTGGCCGATATGTAGTTGCTGATAGCCTGCGCCAGCGTAATGTCATGCGCTTCATGCTTGGCTGCCTGTGCAGCGTCGGTTAGGCCAAGCTTAACTGCCACAGCTTCGGCAATGGCTTCTGCTTCCGTGGGCTTCGTAATAGGTACATCTTTCCCGTCCACTCGAACGCGGCAGAACCATGATCCGGACGGCAGTTTTCTTGCCTTTGGTGTTCTCAAGCCTTTTCCCCCCTGTCTGGATTCCCATTATATTGCAAATTTATTGTTGGTTCAACCACTTTCTATGAAACACACAAAACTGAAAGAGAAAAGAGGTTCCTGCAAAATGACCATTTTCCCTAAAATCCTATCTGTACTCCTGACAATCTACCTTACGATAACCTGTGTAGCTGCGGCAGAAATCGACACCCCATGTGCGGGAACAGAGGCCTCCGACAGCATTTCCATAGCAGGACACTATGTACCCCTTTATTTTCAGACGGACTATCCAGACACCAGGTACGGTCATGGAACCGTTGCAACCAGCGGCTGCGGCATTACCTCCCTGGCAATGGTCGCAACCTACCTCACCGGCCATGGTTATTATCCGGATGAGCTTGCGCATTACTTTGGCGGCCGCGCAGAAAACAACATTCAGCGGCTTGAGTATGGATCTGACACGCTTCAGCTGCCATGGCGTAAGGCCAAAGACTTCTGGGACGTGACAGCAGCCCTAAACGATGGCGATATTGTTATAGCCCTTATGTCTTCCAGTTCCATTTTCACGTCTTCTCAGCATTTCATTGTTCTTACCGGGCTTAACGAGGACGGTAAAATAATGGTCAATGACCCCTATGAACCGAACTACCAGAATTGGGTTCTTAAAAGAGCATTCCAAGAAGGATTTTCCGAAGGCGACATTCTCTGCGGATTCAGCGGCGGCTGGATCTACGATGTAAGCGCCATGCCGGAAGATCCTTTTATTTATACTGACAAGAAAGAAGTTGTCCCTACCAGATATCCGGATATCGATTTGACCATGGAAGAGCAAACGCTTCTGGCCAAAGTGATTTGGGTGGAAGCCCGGGGCGAATGTCCGGAAGGGCAGCAGGCCGTCGCTGAAGTTGTCCTGAATCGAATGGTGTCTGATGATTTTCCCGACACGCTGTCCGAAGTGATTTTTGCGGAAGGGCAATTCAACTCCGCAAACTTCCTGGATGACGCGGATCCGGGGCAGGCGCAATACGAGGCACTGGAAAACGCCTTGGACGGCGTATCCGTGCTGCCTATTGATGTCGTGTATTTTGCCAGAACCCCCCGAACCGACAAAGTTTGGGGGCAGATCGGCGGTCATGTCTTTTGCTATGCGGAAGACTATGGCAATGAAACAGTTACCCCATAAATAAAAATAAAATCAAAAGAGCAAAGGAGAAACACACTATGAAAATCATTGCGATTGCAAACCAGAAGGGCGGCGTCGGCAAAACAACATCGGCGGTCAACCTGGCAGCGGCCATGCAGCAGTCCGGCAAGCGGGTGCTGCTGCTGGACTTTGACCCCCAGTGTAACCTGGCAAAGTACCTGGGTCATACACCGGACGGGAAGCCCACCATTACGGACTTTCTTCTGGCGAAAGCTTCGTTTGCACCCCTGCCCCCGGCTGAAGGTACTATCCGCACCGCTTCCTGCGGCCTGGATTACATTCCGGCATCCATCGGACTGGCAAAAGCGGACTGTGCGCTTGCCCAGGCGCTTTTCCGGGAACGGTTGCTGAAGGATATCCTGAATATGCTTGTCCCGGCTGACTATGATCTTGTGATCATCGACTGCAATCCCTCCATGGGTCTGCTCCTGAGCAACGTCCTGGTTGCCGCAACGGATATCCTGATTCCTGTCCAGGCAGAAGAGTTCGCACTGGGCGGTCTGGACGATATGCTTGAGCTTATCGACCTGATTCGCCGTGGAGCTAATCCCCAGCTCCACGTCATCGGCCTGCTGCCTACCATGGTAGGCAACAATGGCGTTTCCAAAAGCGTCCTGGAGGATCTGCATAACCACTATCCGGAAATGACGATGAAGACCACCATCAGCCGGAGTGTTGAGGCGGCACGATCCACGCAGCAGAAAACGCCCATGGTCGGCAGCAAAGGCAAGCTGGCAGCACAATACAAAAGCGCTGCTGCTGAGCTGCTGAAACGCATGGAGGCATGACCCAATGACACGGCACGAAGAATGGGCAGCCGCCTACGGGGATTTCGGACAACCACCCCAGGCGCAGCTGACGCAGCTCCCGCTGGATATCCTGGACGCCTGGCAGGGTGCAAACGGAGAACACCAGCCCTTCCGGCTGTACTCGGAGGAAAAATTAAACGAGCTGGCGGAATCCATCCGGCAGCATGGTGTTATTGAACCGATCTGCGTTCGTCTGAAGCCGGACAGCCGGTTTGAAATCGTTGCCGGACATAACCGTGTCGCAGCTGCCAGAATTGCCGGACTGCGAACGGTTCCGGCGAATGTGCAGACGCTGGATGATACCCAGGCGGCCTTAATGCTGGTAGACAGCAACCTTCAGCACCGGGATGTCCTGCTGCCCAGCGAAAAGGCATTTGCCTACAAGCTCCGCCTGGACTGCCTGAAACGGCAGGGACAGCGGACGGATCTCACTTCTGTTCAAATTGAACAGAAGTTGACCTCACGGGAAGCGGTTGCCGCTGAAATGGGCGAAAGTGCAAGCTCCATCCAGCGCTATATCCGCCTAACCAACCTTATTCCTCCGCTGCTGGATATGGTGGATGTGGGAAAGCCTGGTTTTGCCGCAGCTGTGGAACTCAGCTATCTGTCTGAAGAGAGGCAGCAGCTGCTCCTGAAGGTCATGGCCGAAACAGAGAAGAAGCCCAATACCTCCCAGGCAAAAGCAATCCGCAAAGCATCAAACAGCGGCCATTGGAGCGAGGATCAAATCAAACGCATTCTCTCCCCGGAAGCGCCGCCTATGCCCAAAATGATTCAGCTGCCCACGGAACAGTTGCAGCGCTTTTTCCCGGCTGATACGTCACCGGCAGAAATGGCCGATGTGCTGATGGCAGCACTTGCGGAGTACCGTTTGCGCCATAGTGAATCCGACGCGAACAGCGCTATGTCCGGCTTGTCGGACGCATAACCGCCGCCAAATACAGAATGGAGGATAACACAATGAAAAAAGGACGCCTGTTCTTTGACTATTCGGTCAGACGCTTCGACATTGCATTTGACAGAAGGGAGTTCCGCGATAACGAATACCATACTTATGGCGGCCTCCACTGCGGTCAAACATTGCAGATTCTCACCGCAGAACACGGCTGGACACCTACTCGCATTGAGTATGATTCTCGCTATGACGATCCTGCCCAGGACTTCTATGGCGACCGGGGGTGGTATCTCGTCGGAATGGAAAGCATAACCAGCCTGTCCGGACGGATAGTCCGGATCCGGGCATAAGATACTCCCAGTGTAAAATTTTGCGCCGGGAATCAAAAAAGTGGAATTAGTCCGTTTTATTGGACATATGAAGTGATACATTTGTCAGCGAAGGAAACTGCCATGGAATACATGGATAAATTTAGGAAGGAGAACCCAAAATGAAAAAACTGATTTGCTTGACCCTCGCTCTGATTCTGGCACTTGGCTTATACGGCTGCGGAAGACGCCGTGTGGAAGAGCCTACCACCATACCAACTACAGAAGCCACCACCGAAGCGACAACGGAGGCAACCACAGAGCCTACCACTGAACCGACTACCGAACCGACAGTTGAAACCGCCCCCGTAGGCGTCCCGGGCGTCGTGTACAACACGGATTCCCTTAACGTCCGTAAAGGAGCCGGTACAAATTACGATATTGTGTCCAAGCTGAAGCGTGGCAGCGTCATTGAGGTGCTTGAGCAAACCGCCGTTGACGGAACAGTCTGGGGACGCATTGCCGATGGCTGGGTCAATATGGAGTATGTTTCCCTGAACCACGTCCACAAGTATACCAAACAGACTACATACCCCACCTGCACCACTCAGGGCTACACCACCTACACCTGTGCCTGCGGCGATAGCTATGAAGATGATTTCCGTCCCACGACCGGCCACACCTGGAGTGATTGGGTTGTAACGAAGGAGCCTACCACTTCTGCCAAGGGCTTGTCCAAGCGCTCCTGTGCAATTTGCGGCGCAACGGAGGAGAAGGAACTGGACAAGCTCATAGAAGGACACACCCATAAGTATACCTCTAAGATCACCAGAGAACCCACCTGCGCAGCAACTGGCATCAAAACCTACACCTGTACCTGCGGCAGCAGCTACACGGAAAGCATTGACCGTCTGGCACACACCTATAAAGATACCGTAACCGCTCCCACCTGTACCTCCAGGGGTTACACCACCCATACCTGTACCGTCTGCAAGAACTCCTACGTAGACAATTACACCCCTCAGAAGTCCCACGATTATTCTACCCAGGTCATCCAGCCCACGTGCAGCACCGCTGGCTACACCACGCATACCTGTAAGCTCTGCGGCAATACCTATACGGATTCCCAGGTTGCCGCCCTGGGTCATGCCTTTGGCGAATGGATCACCACCAAGGAACCCACAACCAGCGCCACCGGATCCGCACTCCGGATCTGCTCCCGCTGCAACACCTCCGAGACAAAGGTTTTGCCGAAGCTGGACGACGGCAAGCCCACAGAGCATATACACGATTGGACGCTTTGGGAGGCTGTTCCCCATACCTGTACCGAGAACGGCTATTATATCCGTCGCTGCAAGACCTGCTCCTCTTCCGAAACCAAAAATTCCTATGATCCTGCCCCCGGCCATAAGTATACGGTGGTATCGTCCAAGGATCCTACCTGTACAGAAGATGGCTTCCGTACTTATCAGTGCAGCGTCTGCGGCGACAGCTACACGGAAACGCTTCCTGCCGCTCACAAGTGGGAACACCATCACACTCCGGCAGTCACCGAAAAGTCGGATCCGTATCTGCTGTGCAACTGTGGCCTGCGGTTCTCGTCTGAAGCGGAATGGGAAGCCCATGCCACAGAGATGTGGAATCAGGGTGATGTTACCCACAGCTACAGTTCCCACATTGATACGATCGTCGTTGAACCCGCCAAGGACTGGGACGAGTGCAGCGTCTGCGGTGCAACCAAATAATTCCGCCTTGGACGCTCCTCCGCAAATTCTTGCCGAGGGGCGTCCTCCCGATCTCCGCAGTCCGCAAAATATCGCAATCTGAAACCTCACTTCATCCGAAACGAAGTGAGGTTATTTTTGTACATGGAGGAATGAGAAGAATGGCAACCCACGTTCCCCGGCAGGAGGCCGAGCCTCTGTTCAAAGCCAAAACGATCCGGCAGAAAAAGATTGCCGAATGGCTGAGCGCCAATGGTGTGACCCGGGTGGAAATCACTGAGGCCGAATTGAAGGCACCTGGACTTGTACGGATTACCTATCCATCCGGAGAATATGCAAATGTGCTTTGCAGCACCGGCGGCAAAGTCTCAATTTCACCGGTAACGCCCGAACGGGAAAAATACCTTGACTGGGCATTTTGGTTCGAGACGAACGATCCGGAAACCCAGCAGTGGCGTGATGACCTTACTGCGGATGAAGCCGCATTGGTCGAGCATTGGGATGAGGCAGTTAGTAGGGGTATCTGCGCCATGTGTAAAAAGCTCCCGGATACTTCCCCACAGCAAGCAGCACCCCAGATTTCCATTTTAAGAGAAGAAATCGAGAGGTAAAACACCTGGTGTTTCCGGCTGCTGTTCAGAGCAGCCGAAACAAATACATTTTTTAGGAGGAAACTATGCAAACAATCAAGCGTGTAACTGCAATGCTGCTTGTGCTGACGCTGATGTTGTCGTGCTTCCCGATGGCTGCCAGAGCATCGGCGCTGACCACTACCGATCCAACATCCACCACAGCAGCAACCACAGAAACAACAGCTCCCACAAGTGCCCCCGTGGAACCTAACGTTTCCACAGAGCCGGTGGCCGAAACCACCGAGGCTGCGGATCCGGTATTGGAAACTACAGAAGCTACAGAGCCTGCGGCAGAAACCACGGAATCCACGGAGGAAAACATCCCTGCTGTAAACGAGCTGGCATCCGGTATTGCAGAGCGGAATGTATCGATTCGCTTCACCCTGCCCTCCGACGTACCCGCCAACACCGAACTGACGACCGTGGAAGGATCGCCGGTTGACGCCCAGATGCAGGCAATCATGAGCCAGTTCAATATTCAGAACGTCCTGGACTACTTCGTTTGGGATCTGGCTGCGGATATGGATATTACAGGCTCTTTGCGAGCAGATATTTCCAAAAGCGTTACCATCCAGCTGTCCCCCTATGAATATTACATCAGCGGACAGTACCTGGAACCCGGCACATACACCGTGAAAAAAGCCTACGCGCTGAACGACGCTTCGGCCATTGTGACGGCGGATCCGGATGAAGTGGTCATCGATACGGACGGCGACGTTCTGTTGCAGCTCACCGTGACCACGGATCCCAAGGAGGACGAGGAATGGCTTGCCATGATGGAGACCTACACCTATCCGGAACTGCCATCGGATCCCGTGACAGAGGCCACAGAACCGGCGGAGGAAAGCACTGACTGTGAGATTGTCACTGTCACCACCGGCGACGCTCAGGAAACGACTCCCGTTGAGACCGTTTCATCCGGCGGCACCACGGCGCTAGGACTGCTGAAATCCATGGTTGTCACTGCCATTCTGGGGCTGCTTTTCTATCTTCTCGTAAAAAAGCTGAGAGAACTCCACTCGGATCAGTAAAGCCGTCATCCCCTGCGTTTTTCGGCTAAATCCTTGATTTTTTAGGGAGCAGCGCATATAATACGAGTACAAGGAGGGAAACGTAATGACCCAAAGGCAACTGGATATTGCAGATATGCAGTGCTGGGTTTTCCGCATGGCACAATCCAAGTGGAATGTTACCCCCAAGGAATGTGCTGAAATTTTCAAAAAATACGATATTCTCGGCTTCATTTCGGAATGCTATGAACTTCTTCATGTCAGCAGCTATGCCTGCGCGTTGGCTGATGTTGAAGATATTCTAAGAGCAAATGGGGTGAACGTGTGCGGCACCTGACAGCCGCACGGCACTGGGGCTGCTCTTTATCTTCTCGTGAAAAAGATGAACGAACTCCGCTTGGATCGGCAGCCCGCCCACTTCCAAACATGGGGAATAAAGATATTGACAGCAGAGAATAATTGTAGTACAATGTATTGCAGAAAGGAGGATGAACTGCATGAGTTTTTCCATCAGATTGACTTCAGAAGAAAAAAACCTTGCAGAGAGCTATGCAAAGCTGCACGCAATTTCTGTTGGAGAGGCGTTTAAGAGAGCGCTTTTTGAACGGATAGAGGATGAATACGATATTGCGGTTGCCAATGACGCTTATTCTGAGTATGTACATGGTGGCAGCAAGAGTAGACCAATCTCCGAACTGTGGGAAGAGTTGGATTTATGAGATATAGCGTAGAAACAACAGCGAGGTTTGACAAGGAGTTCAAGAAGCTTGACAGGTATACCCAGCGAATGATTAAGGGGTGGATCGACAAATACCTTATTGGGACAGATAATCCACGTTGTCATGGCAAAGGCTTGACTGCAAACAGAAGCGGCCAATGGCGATATCGGATAGGGGATTATAGGTTGATTTGCCAGATAGACGATGGGAAACTTGTTATTCTTGCACTGTCGGTTGGCCATAGAAAAGAGATTTACGAAAGCTGAATATCTCAATAAAAGCACATATTCCATCATTTGATGAAAGCCTTTCCGGAAACGGAAGGGCTTTTTCTATACCCATTTTTAACCACAAATCACAAGGAGGAATCACTATGAACCCAGAAATGCAGTCCATCATGGATCAGGTAGATGTTGACCTGAACGGCTACGATCAGCCCGACGCCGAGGAAACCCGCTATTTTGCCCTGGACGGCACGGACATTACGGGGGAAGTAACCGATGGCAGCGACGAATAAAGTCCGGGAGGAACTTACCAGGCGCTTCCAGGAAGCCCTCTCCCAGGGGCAGCTTCCATGGCACTGCTGCTGGAGCCAGGCACGGCCTCAAAATGCCATTTCCGGTACACGCTACCATGGCGTAAATGCCCTGTGGCTGTCCTGGATCGCAGAGGCAAAGGACTACGCGGATCCCCGATGGTGTACCTTCAAGCAGGCAGAAGACAAAGGCTGGCATATCCGCAAAGGGGAAAAGGCCGCCCATGTAGAGTATTGGGCGTACTTTGACCGAGAGAAAAAGAAGTTGCTTTCCTGGAAGGACGCCAATGAAATCCTGCGCACGGATCCCAAGTATGCCGAAAAGAACCTGATTCTCAGCAGCAAGGTCTTTGCCGTCTTCAATGGGCAGCAGATGGACGGGATCCCACCGTATGAAAAGACCCGCCAGACCGACATCGGAGATATCCGGGCAAAGCGGGACACCCTGATTGCCAATATGGGGATATCCTACCGGGAGCAGGGGCAGCAGGCTTATTACAGCCCGCTGGAAGACCGGGTCACGCTGCCCCCTGAAGCAACCTTTGACAGCACCTACGGGTATATGGCCACATTCCTGCATGAGTGCGGCCACGCAACCGGCCATGCCAGCCGGATGAATCGCCCCATGGACGGCTACGGCAGCAATCCGGAAAGCTATGCCAGGGAGGAGCTGCGGGCGGAAATCGCCAGTGCCTTTACGGTGCAGGAGCTGGATCTGGCCTTGACCCCGGCTCAGGTGGAGCGTGAAACGGAGCAGCACATGGCCTATGTGCAGTCTTGGGCAGCTGCAATCGAGAAAGCTCCGGAAGCTCTGTTCCAGGCGATTCGTGACGCCGAAAAAATCAGCGATTACCTCATAGAAAAGGGTGAATTTGCGCCGCTGCTGGAAGCCCTGCCCGCTGAGGCTCCCGCTCTTGCGGCGGAAAATGCCGCCATGTCTGAGCAGCCCGCTTCTGAGCCTGTGCTGACCGACGCAGAGGCGGTTATGCTGGAGCATGAGGGGCAGGCGGCGCTTTTTGAAATGGGCGATGCCGTGCCTGATCCCGCTGACGCTCTTACCCACGCCGAGATGGAGGAGCCTGCAAGACAGAGCTTCGAGGACATGTTCAATTCCATTCAGTCCGAACGGGAACAGATACCCGCTGCTGCCCCAGTGCCTGCCCCCTCTATGGCGCTGGAACGATAAAAAGGAGTGTAAATTATGGCAGAACAACCTATTGGGCGTATTGAATACTTGAACCGTGACGGAACCGTTTCTTCCAGCTGGGAGTTCACAAAAGCAAAAGAGCTTGAGGCTGTGGCTTGGAGAAATTACGATTATGATATTTCTTCCCGGATCGTTGCCTACCGCAATCGGGAGGGAAAAACGATCCCGCTGGACTTCCTGAATGACATTGAGCCGCCCACACCCCTGTGCATCCTAGACTATGCCCAGTGGCAGAAGGATACCCACAAGCCGCCGCTGCTTCCGGAACCGGTTGGATGTATCGACTATTTGGGGATAGACGGGAAGTGCTACAACACAGTAACGTATATCGATCCCCAGCTGTTTGAAAAGGACATTCGAGAATGTGCCTGGTGTGGTACGCCTATATCTGTCCGTGCCCACCGAGATCAGGATTCCCACACCATCCCCCTGGGCTTCATCCAGTCGCTGGATCCGCCCGTCAGGGTGAAGATTGTGGACTATGCGCAATGGCACAAGGCCGTATCTCAGGAGCCAGTAGAGAAACATCAGAGTTTCGACGATATGTTCAAATCTATCCAGTCTGAGCGGGAGAAACTGCCCACCAGTGCCCCCGTTCTCAGCCCCTCTATGGAGTGGGAACGTTAATCTCATCCCTTCACACAGCTGCCTGCCCGAAAAACAGGCGGCTGATTCTTATCTTCAGGAGGCGATACAATGGCGTTATGGAAAAATGCCAAAAACACAACGCAGCCTCAGCCACCAGCTCCGGCTCCCGAACCACCGGCAGCGGATATGCCGGAAGCCACGTCCTTTGATGACCTTTTCAATGAGATCCATAACGAGATCCGCGAGGACTTGCAGCACCCCACGCCGCCCATGCCAAAGCCTGTGCCTGAACCTGAGCCAGTGATGCAACCCACGCAGCCCCTGGTTAAGCGTCCCAACCGCAGACGCCCCATCGACATTCATGTGAGGTTTTCTGATTCAGAGGCCATGACGTTGAAAAAGCGGGTTGCCCGTTCCGGGATGAATCTCAGTGAGTACATTCGTTTGGTTGCCCTTACAGGAGAACCACCCAGACGTATGCCCAGTGAAACAACAGCAGCCCTGCGGGAGTTCACCACCGCACTGGACGATCTGATAGCAGAGCTGGGGCGGCAGGGCGGACTTCTGAAGCTGAATATGACGTCAAACGCAGAACTACAGCAGCGGGATCCCACCGGGTGGGGCAACGTGGAGAAGCTCATTCGCTTCCTGGAGCGCTACGCCCGGATATTCCGGGAAAAGCTGGAGCTGACGCCCAAGGCAGTCCATAGTCCGCCAGAGCTTTACACGCTGCGTCAGACCATCGATGAGGCAATGATATCCATTCGCGCCCAGGGAATTGCCCTGCGGGATATTGTCCAGCCCGGTTTTGGGAACCGTGCATTTACACCCGATGAATGGAAAGCTCTTTCTGACGCGGCGCATAGGATCCTTGAAAAATATCAAATCACAGTCACCGGCGTGTTGGAGAAAATCAATGGCTATTATCAAGCACGAATCGAGTAAAAATGCCCGGTATACGGACGTCTTGGAGTATTATACCAAGAAGCATGTCAAGGACAAAACGACCGGCCTGTATGAGCCGGTGCTGGATGAATTGGGACATATGCAGGAGCGTGAAAACTATGCTGTAACCTACATAAACAGCCACGGCAATACCGAGGATCCCGATCATTGGGCGTCGGCCTGCATTCGCACGAATCTGATGTTCCGGGAGAACCAGGAATACGATGACGTTAAGATCCACCAGTATATCATCTCCCATCCGGAGGCAGATCGGTCACAAATGACCATGGAGGATCTGATGACCGAAGGCAAGGCGTTTGCCGCTCAGTTTTTCCAGGGCTATGATGTGCTGCTGGCCGTCCACCGGGACACGGACAATGACCATATCCATATCAGCGTTAATTCCGTCCGGGCGGAGAATTGCAAGGAACAGGACTGGATGAGGGTAGACGCGGACGGTGCGGTGCTTCCCGGCGCAACGAGAGCCGGGAACAAGCACCATGATGACGCACGCTTCATCCAACACTGTCAGGATTGGCTTCTGGATTATACCCGGAAACATAACCTGACCCTTGAGGATAATAACGCGAAAGCCGCCGAGCATAAAGCCAATCGCTTCGACGGGCACTGCCGGGAATGGGCGGAGATCATCCGCAGCGCAGCCCGGGACAGCCGGAACCTGGAGCAGCTGAGCGACAAGCTCCTGAAGGAGAATAATATCCGACTTGTGCGCCGTGGACGGACAATCAGCATTCTCCCGCCCGTCAGGAAAAAGCCCATTCGGCTAGGAACTCTGGGCATGACCAGCGAGGATCTGTACCGGCTCCTGGACAATGGAAGGTATGCCGAAAGCGGGAATCTCCCCCCTGAACAGGAACAGGAAATGCACCAGGATGAAGAACGGAAATACATCCAGTGGCTCCGTCTGCGCCGGGAGAAAAATGCTCTGAAAACCGAAGACACCATTGCGATTTGTCAGGCGCTCATCCAGGACAAGCTCCATGCGGAAGGGCGGCTTTACACGGACGCCGACTTCCGGGAACTGGATTACCTGCTCAAAAAAGCGGCCTATGTAGAGCGGGATCTTCAGACGGAAGCGGACAAGCTGGACGCTCTGCTTGACCGCTGGCGGCAAGCTTCGGATCCGGATATTCCCCAGGCAGAACGCCGCCGTCACAGCAGCTATGTCCGCTGGTGCGGGTGTGACCCGGATTCTTCTGTAGAGCTTCAGGATCTGCGCAATGAGCGAGATATCATCCGGCTGGAAATGGAGCATATCAAATCCGTCCGGGAAGGTCTGGTTCAGGCCGCAGACAAATGGCATGACCGCAATGATATTTTGCTTCCGGAAAAGGAGCTGCAATGGACGATCTCACGGAAAGCTCAGCTTCAGGATCAGCTGATGAATTGCCGTGCCTCCCGGAAGAAGCTAGAGCAAATCGCCTACAACTGTCAGAGGGCAGCCATGAAGCGGATCAATAATTTCGAGCAGCTGGCCAAGGCCGACAAGTTCTACCGGCTCCGGGAAGAAAAGCTTCAGCGTGAAAAAGAGCTTGCGGCACAGCTGCGAGCCGTCCAAAAGCAGGAGCGTTCCGCCCGTCAGAACCTGCGGAATTCCTCCCGGAAATCCGCCGAAAATGCCCGTTGAAACGGCTATCCTTTTTCCTCGAAAATGTTCGGGAAAAAGCTGGTTGGAGACCCGGGGGCTTGGGGGCTTTCGCCCTCAACAGGATGTCGGTGGCTACCCAGTGGGTAGCCACTGGCGGATCCTGTCCTCCCTCATGGTCACAATTTCGTAATATTTGAAAGCCAGTCTCAAAACGCGCTTTTTCCAAGTTTCAACTTTGAGAAAAAAGTACGATTTTCGCCCGTTTGTAGCCGCTCAGAAATTCCGGGACATACCAACGTTCATTGGAAAAATTTCTATCGGCTCCATTGCCTTAAAAAAGAATCGAAGGAGATCACTATGAAATACCTGCACCCCGTCGCTGCCGTTCCCAACGCCCTGATTGATGACACCAAGCTGCACTATACCACCAAGCGTGTCGCCCTGGCGCTGCTGCTGATGGCTGGCCGTAAACGTGTCACCGTCAGCGTGACCTTTGCCGAGCTGGCCAGATTTGCCCATTGCAGTCCGGCCACAGCCCAGCAGGCAGTGACGGAATTGATCTCCGCCGGTTACATGATGAAGACCCGCCGCTATCGCTATGGGAAGGATCAGAACCATTTGATCTATGACGCCAACGGCTATCAGTGGATCGCCCGGATCGGCGGCTACACCCTCGTTCGGCGGGAGCTGCTGGACTACGAGCTGACCCCGGCTGCGTTTGCGAATCTCCTTTATATCTACCGGTGCGCCGATCGGCAGGGAAGAGCGTTTCCGTCCCTGCGGCGTATAGCCGGTCTGCTGGTCAACGCTGCCAAGGCCGGTCTGGATATGGCCAAGTCTACGGTCTGCCTCGCCCTGAAGCTGCTGCGCCATCTTCAGGCGGTTGTGCGTCTGCACTGCTGCAAGCTGGACGGCAGCTACTCCGCCAACAGCTATTTCCTCACGGATATGGTCATTTCGGATGGCCGTCCCGCGACCGAAAGTACCCCCGAAGAAATTTCCCCGGTAG
>ERZ808246.1368-NODE-1368-length-17639-cov-7.562841_pt1 | contig 17639 bp, 15 predicted proteins | sample MGYA00521083_ERZ808246 | MGnify/ENA primary metagenome ERZ808246 (study PRJEB31516, sample SAMN03275577) | gut metagenome | biome: mammalia-associated habitat; material: feces | host: Papio cynocephalus | place: Kenya | collected 2012-07-07 ... | reverse complement strand
TTTTCTGGACAACTGCCAATCTAGCGGGTGTTGCACTTTCATTTAGACGCCGGGCCGCGGCGTGCTGTTATCCGGCCAATCAGCGCCTGGAATTTGTGCGATCGGCGAACCATTCTAAAATGGCGCCGGGAATATATTGCAAAACCAATTGGGGTGCCCGATTATACGGGGGCGAAAACGATTATCCGCCCGGTTCACGCCTCTCAATCACGCCACACGCCGCTTCCGTAGGTGGTTCGGACGTTCCGTAGGTGGTCGGCTCCGAAAAGCCCTCGGGGAAACAGCCATATTCCACCGTTTTCCCAAACGCGTTCCGGCGGCAACCACCTACGGAAGCGCAAAACCACCTACGGAATGCGGCGTACAGTGGAAATGCACGGCGATACCAGGCAACCAGTATTCAAATATCTAAAAACAACGAGGTAGTTGCAATCGCCGAACCGAATCGACGATCACAACCACCTCTTCATGGCCTCCGCGGCCGCTCAAACACACACCTAGCTCACAGGCCTAGTTGACGGTATTGCCATGCACCTGATTCTGCAGGCTCTTGCGCGACGCCTCCATATTGGTAATGGTGCCGAGCAACGCGATCTTCTCCTCGCCATCCGGCAAACGCGACATCCGTGCACGCGCCGAAGCGATCCTGCGCACAAAACTCATATCCAGCAAACGCGCGAGCAGCTCCGAAGCATACTGCTGCTCCGCCTTCGACGCCGAAGCCGGCGCCTGAGCGCCATTCGCCGTACCCTGCCCCTGAGCACCATCGCCATTCGCCATGCGCTCGGCCAACGGCAACGGCATGACAGCCAGCTCGTTCACCACCGATTCAAGCATCGGCCCGCCGGCCTTGATGAGATTATGCATCCACAACCCCTGCGGAGTAGTGACCTCCGGCAGCCCACCGGCAGCCACCACCGCCTGGAACAACGCGCGAAACACCGGAGTCTCGAAACTGGCGGGAGTCAACGACTCAAACCAATCTGCACGAATCGCATTGGGAATCTGGATAAGCACCGCCATGAACTGCTCCTCGGCAATGAACACGGCATCATCCACATGGTAGAACGTCTGCTTACGCGCATTATCACGCTCGATCTGACGCACACGCTCGGGCGTCATGCCCCCATCGCCACGCTGCGGCTGCACAAAACGACGCTTCGGCGCATACGCATCCTCATCACGCACATGCAATTGCCGCCTGCACCGCTCCACCTCGCGCCGCATCATATCAAGATCGACGCCACCGATACGCCGCGCCGCCTGACGCGTATACAGATCCACCTGGGAGCGGTCACGAATCTGCGCAATCAACGGCGCCGTGGCCTTCACCGCACCCAAACGCCCCGTACTATAACTCGTATCAAAACGGTTAATCGCCGCATCGATCACAAAGTCATACAACGGCTTCGCCCGAGCAACCAACGCACGAACCGCCTCATCACCCTGCTCAATACGCAAATCACACGGATCAAGATTATGCTCAGCAACCGCCACAAACGTCTGCGACAAAAACGCCGGATCCAACCCAAACGCATGCAACGCAGCCTTCTGACCAGCCGCATCACCATCAAACGTGAACACGATACGCGAACTGACCGGCTGCCCGTCGACCTTCAACGGCCCCACCAGCTGGACCGCACCCAGCGAATCGTCCTTCACCAGACGACGAACGATCTTCGCATGCTCCTCACCGAACGCGGTACCGCACGTAGCGATAGCCGTATCCACCCCGGCCAGATGCATGGCCATCACATCGGTATACCCCTCGACGATCACCGCCTGACGCTTCTTCACAATCGCCTGCTTGGCCAAATCGATGCCATACAGCACCTGATTCTTGTGATACAACTGCGTATCCGGCGTATTGATATACTTCGCCGCGATCTGGTCATCGTCATACAACTTACGTGCGCCGAACCCCAGCGTGCGCCCCGTCGAATCGCGAATCGGCCACGTCACACGACCACGGAAATAGTCATACACGCCACGCTGACCCTGCCGAGCCAAACCAGCATCCAACATCTCCTGCTGCGTAAAACCCTGCGACGCAAGATAGCGCACCAGATTATCCCACCCCTGCGGCGCATAGCCGCAACCGAAGCGCTCGCAGTCAGCCTGGGTGAAGGTGCGGCCGCCGAGCAGCTTGCGCGCGGCAAGCGCCTCCTTGGTCATGATCTGGCTGACGAAGAAACGCTGTGCGGCCTCGTTCGCCTCCAGCAGGCGGGCACGCTTAGAACCGGAATGCTCGGCTCGGCCCGAACCGTTCTGCTCGTAATGCAACTCGATATGGTATTTGTCCGCAAGCAGCTCCACCGCCTCGCGGAAGTCGATGTTCTCCTGCTCTTCGACGAACTTGAACACGTCGCCGCCCAAACCGCAGCCGAAGCAGTGCCACACGCCGAGCGCCGGCCGCACGTTGAAGCTGCCGGTCTTCTCGTCATGGAACGGGCACAGGCCCACGAAGGTACCGGTTCCCGAGGGTTTCAGCGATACGGAGGCGGATACGATGTCATACAGGTCCGCGGCGGCGCGCACCTTCTCCACGTCCTCTTTCAAAATCATTCCCGGCATGTGCTCCAGAGTACCAGCGCGGAAGTATCGATGAGACCCGGCGCCTGACCTACAGCCCACGCAGGCCCATGCGAAACGCCGATTCAGCGGTCACTCCGAACATCCCGCGACGATTGCAAGCCGCCGGCAGACGGAGTCACGACGTATAGGGCATATCCGCATCTTCCTGAAACGGCTTGCCTTTGGCCGTCGGCACGCCAATGCCTGGTGAAGTCATGGCATATCGTCATCGATCCTTGACCTGCCCATTCTCCACATACAGTATGCGATCAGCGATCTCCTGCAATTCATCCCCATGATGAGAGGCGATGACCACGGTATTGCCTTGGTTCCGTTGCCGTCTTATCTCCTGCTGGAACACCCCTACGGATTCGCGATCCAGTCCGTTCGTCGGCTCATCAAGCAGAATCAGACGCTGATGTTCCATCATTGCCTGAACAATCGCCAGCTTTTGCCGCATGCCCAAAGAAAACGACCTCACCTTTTCGTCACGGTGCCGCCAGATGCCGAACATCCTCATGAGACGTTCCGTTTCCTGTTCATTGAAACCACCATCAAGGTCGGCGAGATATTTCAGATTTCCCCAAGCCGTATCCGCGCCGATGAATCCAGGATGTTCGATAAGCACGCCGATTTTTTCCGGCAATGGTTCATTGAACACCACCGGCCTGCCGCCAATGAGCACCCGCCCTTCCGTGGAACGGATAAAGCCACATACCGCCCGCAGAAGCATGGTCTTACCGGAACCGTTTGGTCCGACCAGGCCGCAGACCTCACCGCGCTCGAATCCACAATTCACATGGTCAAGCACGGTCTTATGCCTGATGATCTTGACGTAATCGCGAATCTCAACATACATGTTTTTCTCCCTTACATAGTTCAGATGATTTCCAGCCGTTTACAGGCCGGCACAAAAGCAACAGCAAGCCCCGCCGAGGCAACGGCATAGGCAAGAATCCAATGGGGCACCAGGCCATTGCCCTCAGCCATCAGCCACGATTCGACCGGCTTCGCCGATTCCATGCCCAGGCAGAACGCCAAGGCCATCAAATAGCCTATTGCCCGATTGCCGAGAAGCGTTCCAAGATCACGAATCGCGATGGCAAGGAACAACTGCCAGGCAGCGCAGGCGGCGGTGAGCCCCAAAGAACCCATCACGGCCCTTCCGCCGACAACCAGCAAAGTCAATAGCAGAGGAAACCCCGTAAAGGTCAGACAATACGCTCCCAGACACATTCCATAGCGCAAAAGCCTCCCCGATACGCCACGTCTTCGTATGCACACCATCGCATTATCCGGCTGAAGATGCGTGCAAGGCCACTCGAGGATGATCAGCGCCCCGAACACGAGGAACGCCAAAGGCGTTCTGTTCGCCGCCAGCGTCCAGCCGACCGTATCTGCGGGTTTTCTGAAACAGCCAAGGAAAACCGATCCCGAGGGTTCACGTATCAGATATTCGAACACCACGGTCGCGTATGGGATACACAGAAGACAACGCAACGCAATCCGGCGCATGGTTCCGTTCATATCAGGAGCCTCCATATACATGGTCTTTTCGTGCGAAGGCCGCCTTGCACAACATCCAAAGCACCATGGCAATCACAACGAAAACCAAACCTTTAACGCATAGCACCATTCGAGTATCGCCCGTCATGGGGTATGAGAAGAAAAACGCCAGTTCAAGCCATATATCGGGAAGACCGACCAAAGCCCAGGGAAGCAGCACCATGGCGGTGAGCATCACGGGAACGGCCCGTCCCCAGCCTATGCCGAGAACGGTCATGAGCTGCATCACCAAACCCAGCACCACCAAGGCGAACAACGTCTGCACGATAAGAGACAGTGGCCAGAACTCGCTTACGACCGCACGCTTCCCGCCCATCACCTGGCACAACACCGCATAGAGCATGCCGTAATAGCAGGAGACCGACGCCGCCGAGCACCATAGCCAGGTGACGTTGGCGCGCAATTGCGTGGAAGCGGGGGCTCTCACCAGCTCCATCGGCAGACGGTTCACCGTTCCGACCCATAACAGGAGTATGAACGTCGGCGCAACCCATACGCCCCAGAATGCAGGGTCAAGGAATCCACCGACGATATTCCCCGTCGCCAGTGATTGCGGGACGTATGCCGCCACACGCAATGACGACAATACGACAATCGCGCCGCATACCGTTTTCTCCCATAACGGGGAGAATCTCCATAGATGCCGCCATTCACAGAGCGTCTCTGCGCAGTTCGATTTCATACAGCACTCCAGAAAGAACAAGGAACAGCACCACATTGGCCAGCACGCCCCACATGCCATACGACCCCGAATCGGCACTGAAATTCAGGAAAACCACCTGACTGAATTCGTTGGCGACCAGTTGAGCGCGTATCGGCAGAATCGCCGGCAACAACCAGATCAGCAAAGACGCCGCGAAGGGAACCAGTATCTCCACATATCGCTTCCCAATGAATGCCGACGCCCCAACCGCAAGACAGGCATATGCTCCGGAAAGCACGAATACCAGCAGGAAAACGACCAGGAGCATCATCAACTGATTGGTTTTATATAGGGGATACAGCCATGAATTCGCCTGAATGACGGGATAGTACGCAAAATGAGGATCCGACGCGATATGGTCAACGCCATCGATAAACGACATATGCGGCTGGCGAATGACCGCAAATACCAGATTAAGTAGCAATGGAAGAACACCTCCCAGGCCGCCCAATACGAATCCGGCACAGAATGATGAGCGCAGCACACCGCGCCGTCCAACACGGGTAAGCACCATGCGCAGTCGCCTGCTATTCTTCTCGTCCGAATACAGCCCGCCACCGGCCAAGGCCGCGATGCATGGCAGCAGCATGCAATACATGGACCCGCCCGCGCCCACGTCGCTGAACAACATCATGTAACGAAAGAATGTGGGATCGGATTTCGGCAATACGAACGTGGAATGAAATGCCGTCCAATAGTTCAGCACTATCAGCACTATTCCGATGCCCGCGATTGCAGGGAATCTCCAGCTCCGGAAAGTTCTAGACAGTTGTTGGCGCAACAACGAAACATACATAGATATGCCCCTTTTTAAAGGTGGGCATCGATCCCGATGCCCACCGATTTGATTCAGATGGCACTTCAGACTGAGTCAGGGCTCCACACACCTGCAGCTGGAACATTGGCACTCGTTGCCGTCACATTCTGCAGCTTCATCCGCACCTGTACACGACCGAAGCGCTCATACGCGTACTGGCTGATAAAACCTTCCTGTCCCTGCGAAAGAACCTTTGTTTCAGAACCAACACTCGCACCGTTCATTCGCGTCATCCAAACACGAATGCGATATCCGTTAAGTTTGGTGGGTTTGATATACCCGTACGAAGCATCCTGTTTCTGACGATTCGGCGTTTGACTAATTCCTTGCCAGGGAGTCAGATACGTGTCCCACCCCGAATCTTTATGATTGTTGTAGAGTGCAATGCCATCATCAGCCATTGCCGGAGATGCAACTGTGAGCATCGCCAAAGCGGCAACAATGCCGACTATTTTTTTAGCTATCTTCATCGGAAACTCCTTTGGAAACCGTTGTCTGCTGAGAGCTCTCGATACAAAGATAAGAAAAGCACGGCAATGCCGCGCCTGGAAAAATCATACGAATAGTCAGACTTTAATCCACGGCAGTTCTATTGCAATGGACCATTCACCGTCTTCACAGCACCATTCGGCAGTGCCGCCGGCATTGTGAACGACATTCAGCAAATCCCCTAGTCCAAACCCCGAGGAAAGCGCCTCATCATGCTTTCCGCCCATTTGGCGGTCATCGGCGCAAGCATTGGACGACATAATGGTCGTCCGACCGTCATCAGTCACCACGGTCAAGGCGTAATCGCCGGGAGCGGCATGTTTCGCGATATTCGATCCCAGTTCGCGAACAATGCCGCACACCATTTCAGACCATTGATGAACCGGATCACCCCCACGATTGATGAATATAGCTTCGCCGGTAAACCCGAGCGCAGCCAACCTATCGCTGATCCCCCTCAATTCTGCTCTTACATCGTCCATGCAAGAAGAATCGCCGGCACGATTCGCATCCGATAGACAGGCTGCCATCGACGCACCAGCGGTCCGATCGTCATCAACATCAATTTGATTCGTAACCGGGGCAATCACATCAGAACGCAGAGTCTTCAAAGACTGTTCCAGAAGACGTTCGATTTGCTCATCATGTTCATCTTGCCGACCACGACACAGCAGCACTGCATAGCTCAATGTATTCGCCACGGAATCATGCAGCGTATGCACCATGCGCAGCTGCTCTTTCCGATAGGCGATTTCGCGCTCAGCCAGCCGTTGACGCACCAGCAGATTTTGCCATTCACGCACCACCAATCCGCAGAACAGCGCGATGCAGTACGGAGCCAAACCAGCAAGCCAAGAAAGCCAATTTGGAACATAGCCATCGCTTTTCAGCAAAGTTATGGCAACGGTCCCAATAAGAACGATGCACAGACACGCGCAAGCCCTTTTCCTGCTGCCCCTCCAAGCCAGCAGCGCCAATGCATAGCATGTTCCGATGTATTCCATCCCGTTTCCCGGAAGCGGAACGGCAAAAACGACTAGATTGAACGCACATATCGCATAGGCAACGGCGACTGGCACAAAGGGCAAAGCCAAATACAGGGCAATACGAGCTGCCATCAGAAGCCGCTGCACATGCATATATGTACCGTCGAAAGCCTCAGTATGAAACCATCGCAACGAGAGCACGGCGTAAAGGATGCCTATGCAGGAGGCGAGCACATCAATAAAATCAACATTTCCGCTTATTGCTCGGAAACGTTGAGCAACATCGCGCAGGTTCTTTTCCAAGTCAAATGATCCCTTTTTTGGCACACAAGCCAATCGCCTGCGAACGGTTATGAACCCCCAATTTCTTATAGGCACTGTTCATATGCGTCTTTACCGTTCCCTCGCTCATATGCAGTTGACGCGCCACTGCAACGACCGTCCGTCCCCTGAGGAACAGCGCCAGCACCTGCTTCTCTGTTTCCGTGAGGATAAGATTCGATGCCGTCTGCCCACCATCAATCCATTCAGCCGCATCCATATCGTGCGCTACCGCACCGATACGGCGAACCATCTGCTCCGTCGGCATCTCCTTATGAACGATGAGGCTCATGCCCGTGTCGCGTGTCCGCTCGGGATCAATGGAGAACGCCGTCATGCCAACTACAGCAAGCTCGGGCCATTGACGATGCAATGCCTGGGACAGTTCAAAACCATCCGTCCCAGGCATTTCCAAATCCGTCAGCACAACGTCTGGCCGACAGGATTTGCGGCTGCATAGATCAACGGCATCTGCGGCACCGGTAACCGCCCACAACACTGTCAGCGGCGCATGCCGTTGGACGAAGGCGCTCTCGATGGCCTGAGCAACCAACGGGTCATTGTCGACAATGCCCAACGTAACCATGCCGCCACATCACCTTACAGAATGCTCTTGGGGTCGAGCTTGGCGAGGTCCTCCGGCGGCAGCACTTCGGTCGCATGCTCGTACAGGCGCGGAATGCGGTTGCGCAGGCAGGTGAAGATCTCGTAGCTGATGGTGTCGGCGGCACTCGCCCAATCATCGGCGGTAGGCTCGCCGTATTCCTCGCCGCGGCCGGGGCCGAACAGTTCGACCGTATCGCCTTCCGCGATGCCGAGTTCGGCGGCCGAGCCGTGCAGGTCGATGATGAACTGGTCCATGCACACGCGTCCGGACACATGGTAGACGCGCGGCCCCTGCTTGGTCATCACGCGCACCGGGCCGCCCGGCTTCTCCACGTGCTTGGCGCCCTCCATGTCGAAGCCGGATGCGGAACGATGGATGCCGTCCGCATAGCCCAGCGGCACGATGGCGGTCGACGTGTCCTGCGGGGTCAGGTAGGTACGGCCATACGAAATGCCGTGACCGGCCTCGACGTCCTTGACCGTGCCCAGTTGCGCCTGCAACCGCATGGCGGGCTTGAGCTCGTACGTGTTCGGCGTGCCCATTGCCGGATCGGGTTCGTAGCCGTACAGGCCGATGCCGGGGCGGGTAAGTTCGAAATGGATTTCCGGACGGTCCAGCGTGGCCGCGGTGTTGGCGAGGTGACGGATGCTCGGCGCGATGCCGGCCTGCTTCATCCGTTCGGTGAACGCGTTGAAGTTCGCGACCTGGCGGTCGGTGGATTCCACGAATTCGGGCACGTCGGGGCTGTCCGCCACGGCGAGGTGGCTCCATTGGCCGATGACCTTGATGACGCCTTCCTTGGCCAGCGGCACGAGTTTGTCGAGCGCCGCATCGAATCCTTCGGGGGTGAAGCCGTTACGGCCGAAACCGGAATCGACCTTCACGTGCACGCGCGCGGGCTTGCCCAGTTTGCGGGCGGCCGCGGCGATGGCGTCGATGCCTGCCAGGGAACCGACCGATACGTCGATGTCGTTGTCGATGAGTTCGTCGAAGGGGACGGCCGTGCCGTTGTACACCCAGGTGAGAATGTGGCAGCGGTCGGGGCCGATGCCCAGCTGACGCAGCAGCAGCGCCTCGTGGGACTGCGCGGTGCCGAGCCAGGTGGCACCGCCGGCCAATGCGGCGAGCGCGGACGGCAGCAGTCCATGCCCATAGGCGTCGGCCTTGACCACGCCCATCACGGCGGTGCCGGACTGCGGACCGCCCACCGTGGCAACGAGGTGACGCATATTGTCACGCATCGCCTTCAAATCGACAATCGCCTGCGCCGGGTATTGACGGCGGGCTGCTTCGTAATTGGCCTTGCCCTGTTCGGATGAAAACGCGATCTCGGGTGCTGCATTCATACTCATGGTTCCCTATTGTCGCGCGCCCTTGTAACAAAATCCACGAATGAATCGCCGCAACCGCACATTCCGTGGTGCCTGTGCCGGCGAAACACGCGTCACGGTACGCATCGGTGACACGTGCCGAACCTCATTCGCAGAACGTGCGCCGGGACCGGAGGACATATGCCGAGACGTGACACCTGTTTTTCCGTCCCGGCACGTACACTACTGAACCACGTTGTGATTTGCCCCGCATGGGAGACCACACCATTGATTTCTGGCGTTGAGGCGTGCCAGAGTCCCGGAGCACCGTCCGGTTTTTGCCCAATTTCGCATATTGCATTTGAGAGAGACCAATGGATCTATTCCGCAAAAAGTCGGTGGACCAGCTTGTTTCCGAAGCTACTCCGCTGAAAAGAACCCTCCGAACCTTCGATCTGACCATGCTTGGCATCGGTGCAATCATCGGTACCGGCATCTTCGTGCTCACCGGCAAGGGCGCGCTCACCGCAGGCCCGGCCTTGTCCGTATCCTTCCTGCTCGCGGCGGTATGCTGCGGCTTCGCAGGCCTGTGCTACGCGGAGTTCGCTTCGATGGCACCCGTGTCCGGATCCGCATACTCTTACGCCTACTTGGCTTTCGGCGAGCTCATCGCCTTCATCATCGGCTGGGATCTGATCCTGGAATACGCGCTGCAGGCGGCCACCGTTTCGGCCGGCTGGTCCGGCTATTTCAACAAGCTGCTTGAAGGGTTCGGCCTGCACCTGCCCGTCGAACTCACCGCGGCATACGGCACCACGCCGGGCGTGACCACGTACTTCAACCTGCCCGGCTTCCTCATCGTGCTGCTCATCACGTGGCTGCTGTCCATCGGCATCAACCAGACCAAGAAGGCCAACGACATCATGGTGATGATCAAGCTCGTCATCATCGTACTGTTCATCATCTGCACCGTCTGGTACGTGAACCCGGCGAACTGGAAGCCGTTCTCCCCGTACGGCATCTACACGTTCCAGCCCGGCTCCACGCAGCCCTACGGCATCGTGCCCGCCGCATCGATCGTGTTCTTCAGCTTCATCGGCTTCGACGCCGTCTCCTCCTCCGCCGAGGAGACCATCAACCCGAACAAGACGCTGCCGCGCGGCATCCTGCTCTCCCTGGTCATCTCCACCGTGCTGTACATTGCCATGACTTTCATTATGACCGGCGTTGTGCCGTACAAGGAGTTCGCCAAATTCGTGGATGCCCCGGTCGCCGGCGTGATCCTGGCCACCGGACTGAATTGGCTGGCCGTGATTGTGAACCTCGGCGCGCTCATCGGCATGACCACGGTGATGCTCGTGCAGTTGTACGGCCAGTCCCGCATCTGCTACGCCATGAGCCGCGACGGCCTGTTCCCGAAGTTCTTCGGCGAAGTGCACCCGAAATACCACACCCCGTTCAAGGGCACGTGGTTCTTCGGCCTGCTGACGGCGATCGCCGGCGGCTTCATCAATATCAATGTGCTGTTCGAGCTGGTGAACATCGGCACGCTTTCCGCGTTCATCATCGTGTCCGCCGGTGTGCTGTGGATGCGCAAGACCCAGCCTGATGCACGCCGCGGCTTCCGCGCCCCGGGCGTACCGTTCACGCCGATCTGCTCGATCGTGTTCTGCCTGATTCTGATCGGCGGGCTCAACTGGGAGACCTGGCTGCGATTCGCCATCTGGTTCTCGCTCGGCCTGGTGGTGTATTTCGCTTACAGCCGCAAGCGATCCAAGCTCAACGAGCCGGGACTGTTCTAGCCGATAGCAGCACTTCCGCGCATTATTCGCGCGCCCCCCCTGGATAGGTCGAATGGTTCAGCCGATCCAGGGGATTTTTGCTATATGCTCCATATTTTGCTAGGGCGCTAGCGTTTTGCATGACTCTCATAGTCACGTTATGGCGTTGCAGTTACGGTCGGGACGACCGGGGCGGCCGCACGATGCGCACGACACACTCAGGGCCGTTCGGCCAAGCTTACGGTCGTGCGCATCGTGCGGACGCCCCTGCTTTTTTCGGAGAGTTTTGCATGCTATACGTGATGTGCCGATGAAAGGCACGGCTCCGGCATAGCCATATATGGATGACATCACTATCCAGCGCCGCCTATGCTCTACCAGCGTGGCCGAACCTGGGTTGCATCCCGGAGAAACGCCAGTGATGGTTGTCCAACGTAGCCAGACTCGGAGCGCATACGAGAAAGACCACAGTATTGTCAGCCCGGCGTAGCCGAATCGGGGCAGCATCCAGCTAAAGCCCCGGCAGAAATCGCCCAGCATAGCCGAATCCGGATGGATTCCAGAAGAAGCCACGGCAGAGATCGCCCAGCGTAGCCGGATCCGGATGGAAGTCGGAAACCGCCGCAACAGCATCGACTCAGCGTAGCCGGGTATGGGCGACATCCGGAAAACGCCACGAAGAGCACAGCCCGGCGTAGCCAGATGCGGGCAGCATACGGGACCGGCAATGCGGGGTCTGTGAATGGGCGAAAAAGAAGAGTCGGCGATCAATATCGCGCACTACGGAAGCACGATATTCGAAATTCGAAAACACGGCGACCGCAACGGGCGCGACCGCGAAACGATACGGAACGATACAAAACGCAGCACGCCGATCGCGGCAACGTCGGATCAGTGGGAATCGGCTACCATTCGTGACGCTGGTAGGCGATGCGCGTAGTGTCGGAAGGACGGTCGATAAGCTGGATCAGGCCACAACGGGCGAAACCATTCGATTCCAGAATATGCTGCATGGCCTTGTTGTTCGGATGCGTATCCGCACGCACGTTGCCGTAATGGGTCAACGCCCAGCGGATGCAGTCGCGGGCCGCATGGCGTGCCAGACCTGAGGATGCGATGCGATGAATCGTCACATAGCTGTCGTTGTCCAGCCAGGCACCGTCGATATGCGTGTACGTCGGATCCTCGCCCGGGCACACGGCGAACTGCGCCAGAATGCGCTCATGCCCGTCTTTGGAATCGACCAGCAGCATCATGCGCTGGCTCTTGATATCGTCGATCACCACCGATTCACGGGGAAACGTACTCCCCCACTGCGTCGGATTGCCATTGGCGGCCATCAGCTCACGCGCACGCTGATAGATCGCCCTCATACGCGGCAGATCCGCCATCGTGGCATGACGAAAACGTCTCATCACCGCATCATCAGCCATGTCTCACCTCACGTTCTCGCCTTATACGATTCCGAGCGTTAAAGCTAGCACGCTCGGTGCACAGAACCCACTCGCATTCCAGCCAGCACCCGGTCGGCATCCAACCGGCACCGGCCGCCAAACGCGCAACGGCCCGCCTGCACACAACACAGACGAGCCGTACACCACACGCGCCAACGCGCAGAAACGGGCTTGCAAACCTACGAAAAACCCAAGCCCGCAGAATCCCGGTCTCAGACCACCTTGCGCTCGAACGGATCGGAGCTGATGCCCTTGGCGAGAATATCCTTGCACCACTCCTTCGCCGTGAACAGGCTATGATCACGGTAATTGCCGCAGCTCTCGATCGTGGTGGCGGGAACATCATCCCACGTCGCCTCATACGCAATGAACTCCAACGACTCCTTCAACGCCTTGGCAACATCCTCCGTGGAATGCGTACCCCAAGTCAGCAGATGGAACCCGGTACGGCAACCGAACGGCGAGCAATCGATATACCCCGGAATACGCTCACGCAACAACACCGCAATCGTATGCTCGATGGTATGCAGACCACCGGTCGGAATGGCATTCTCATTCGGCTGCACCAGACGCAGATCATAATTGGAGATCACATCACCATTGGGACCGGTCTCCGTATCGATATACCGCACATACGGCGCCTTCACCTTGGTATGATCCAGCTGAAAACTCTCGACCACAGGCTTCTCATCCGCCATGACTACGCATCCTTTCTGCTCGTTCCATTCGTCCACGCGCGAAACCCGCGCATGCAACCTGCATACCACTGTGGCCGCTCAACGCGCACAAGTCAATCCAAGCGTTATGCGTTTCTTCAATTGCGCATTATCAAACACCGAAACGACGCGAAACAACACACCCACAGCCACTACTCGGCCGCTACTCGGCCACAGCCCGAATCACCTCCAGGAAGCGCTCGCCGTATCGTTTCATCTTGACCTCGCCCACACCACTGATGGCGAGCATCTGGGAATTGGTCGTCGGCTGTGCTCGGGCCATGTCGCGTAACGTCTTGTCGCTGAACACGATGTACGGCGGTTTGCCGATTTCGCGCGCGATGGCCATGCGTAGGTCGCGCAGCTTCTGGAACAGCTGTTCTTCCGGACCGTCCAGTTCCTGGCCACCCAATACCGGCCCGTTACCTTCTTCCGAGGATTGCCCGAACGCGGAACGACTAGAGGGCTTGCGGTTGATGCGTTTCATCTCGTAATGGAATCCAGGCTGCGCGGTTTCGGCCGCCCTAGCACCGAACATGACGATCGGCATGTTGCCCTCGGTGATGTGAAGGAATCCATCCGCCACCATCTGGTTGAACACGTCACGTATCTGCGCTTCCGGAATGTTGCGAAGCATGCCGTACGTGCTCAGGGTTTCCGGGTTCCACACCGCGAGGTCCTTCGCTTTCGAGCCGCGTAGGATCTTGACGATCTTGCCCATGCCGACCATCTGCCGCACGTCGTGCACGCACATGCTGATGGCGCGGGCTATGTCGCTCACGTCCACGGTTTCGAAGGTCTGCCCGCAGTTGGCGCATCCGCCTTGGCAGGTGCCGGCGTTCGGTGCGACCTGTTCGCCGAAATACCGTGTCATGTAGGTGTGCAGGCATTCGGTGGTGCGGCAATAGCCGACCATGGCATCAAGCAGACGCCGCTTCGAGATACGCACCGCCTCCTGCTCTTCGGGGGTGAGCCTGCTGTTCTCATAATCGGAGTCCATCAGACGGCGGCGCGTGACCACGTCGGATTCGTTCCACAGCAGCGTGCATCGGCTCGGTTCGCCGTCGCGCCCCGCACGCCCGGCCTCCTGGTAGTAGGCCTCGATGCTTTCGGGCATGTTGTGATGGATCACATAGCGCACGTTCGACTTGTCGATGCCCATACCGAATGCGTTGGTCGCGACGACCACGGGCACACGGTCGGTGACGAAATCACGCTGCGCCTGACCGCGCACTTCCGGCAGCATGCCACCGTGGTAAGCGACGGCGACACGTCCCAGCTTGGCTTCGTTCTCTCCGGCTTCGTTCCCTCCGGCTTCGGCCCCGCGCAATACGGGAACGGTGCGGTTGAGCGAGGCGGCGAGCACTTCGGTTTCCTTGCGCGTGGCGCAGTAGACGATGCCGGATTCGCTGGGGTGACTGGCCACGTAACGTGCGATCCAGGGCGTTTTGTTTTTGGTACTGAGTTTGAGGATGTCGAAGTAGAGGTTCGGACGGTCGAAGCCGGTGACGGTGACGCTTGGGTCGGCGAGTCCCAGAATAGCGATGATGTCGCGGCGGACGCGTTCGGTGGCGGTGGCGGTGAAGGCGGCGACGGTGGGGCGCGTGGTCAGGTTGGCGATGAAGTCGCCGATGCCGAGGTACGAGGAGCGGAAGTCCTGCCCCCATTGAGATACGCAGTGCGCCTCGTCCACGGCCACCATGGAGATGGGTGTGCGTGTGGCGAAGTTCAGGAACTGCTGTGTTTCCAAACGTTCGGGGGCGACATACAAGAGTTTGGCCTGACCGTTGGCGGCCATGGCTAGGGCGAGTTCCTGCTGGTCGGGCGTTTGCATGCCGTTGACGAATACGGCGGGGATGCCCACGTCGTTCAATGCGTCGACCTGATCCTGCATGAGGGAGATGAGCGGTGAGATGACGATGGATACGCCGGGGAGAATGGTGGCTGGGATCTGGTAGCAGATGGATTTGCCTGCGCCGGTGGGCATGACGCCGAGCACATCGCGACCGCTAAGCAGGGCGTTGACTATTCCCGCCTGCCCCGGGCGGAACGATTCGTAGCCGAAATACCGTTGCAGCGCGTCCAGTGCGCGTGGATCCCCTTGTTCGTTCATACGGCTCAGTGTAACAACAGGCGCTATCTTTGCGGGGGTTTCGCAAGGTCTTTCATATGGCCTTTCACACAGCCTTGAGGATAATGCCCACAGCCGCAACAACAACACCACCGTACTGCGCAAGGGCCACGTGCCTGCGTGGTACACCGAGCAGTCCGAAACGGTCGACAACCAGACCGCCACCCACCTGGCCGAGCAGCACCAGCATCACTGTCAAGCCGGTGCCGATGTGCGAGGAAAGGTACGAATTGCACATTACCAATGTCGCACCCAGCAAGCCGCCAGTCCACATCCACCATGGATTGCCTTTCTTTGGTGCATCACCCAGGCTGAACGTATGCTCCTTTAATCCCACTACGAATGCGAGCGCGGCCAAGCCGACGGTAAAGGACGCCAAGGATGCCTTGACTGGCGAGTGCAGTGCGGTGCCGAGCCGTCCCAGCAATGCGGTTTGTATGGCCGAGCACATACCGAAGACGATGCCGACACAGCTCCATAGCACTATGGACAGGTTAGTGCCGGCTGTGATGGAATTATTGGTTTGCGATGCTTCACAGCTACTGACGGACTTGCTGACATGCTTTTGTGGTTGCGCTCCGGCAACTGCAATCAGGAACCCGACCAGAGCTAATACGGTGCCGACGATGCGCAGCGGGGCGATTGTCTGGCGTTGCGTGCCGAACCAGCCGAACATGTCGATCAGCAATCCCATGATGATTTGCCCTGTGACCGGCATGATCACGGTTTTCAGACTTCCGAGTTTGGGAAGGAGCAGCACGTTGCCGGTGAGGAACGTGACGCCGAATACACCGGCCAGCCACATCCACCATGGGCCTTGGAGTGCGGAAACGGGGATCAGCGGGTACGGGCCTATCGCGAGAGTCAACGTGAGCATGGCAAGCAACCCCACGCTGAATGAAACCAATGATGCGCGCAACGGCGAGCCGATGGAGCGGCCAAGCCGAGTGTTCACCGCAGTTTGCACCGGTGTGATTAGACCAGAAAACACACCCAATGGAACCGTAAACATAGCCAGCATGGGCACCCTCCTTTGCCGTGGACAGTCTAGCAAGGTGGGGTGGCAGGAGACGCGGGAAGGGGCACAGGAGTACAGACCAAAGTACGTTCACTGCCTTGGTCTGCTGGCCGATGAAGTATATTCCACCTTTCAGATTCTCTACGACAAAGACATGCCTTGTTCCGTCAAGCCATTCCACTTTGACGAACACGTAGACGCCTTTGCCTCGCCCCCCATTTTTATTGGTGACGTTGAATGCCTGGAGTTTCCACGTGATGCATTCAGCGTCAAGACCGCTGAAACCAGTTTTCTTGGGGCTGATTGCCTCGAATAAGTGTTGCTTAATTTTCCGTTAGCTACACTTATCGCGATAAGTGTAGCTTAAGCCACTCGTTAGCTACACTTATTTGGATAAATGTAGCTAAGCAGTATGTACAGCTACAGATAATGACGCTTGTTCATCAGCAGGAAGACTGATCCAGGAAAGCATCACCAGCAATGATTACTCTCAGTAAGTAATTCTGCACATTGTCTCAAAGTCTCGAAGTTTGCTTTTGGCTGTCTAACCTGTTATTGCCTACTATTTCGTCCTCGTCCGAATAAATGCTCGAAAAGCATGTCACCCGCTTCTTCCTCATCGAGCACGCCCATTTCGTATTCTTCGAGAATCAGATTTGTTCTAGCCATTCGCGCACGAGCATCGGGAGGAATAACAAATGCACCTTCCGCACTTGCATCACAGGCAATAGCGGCAGGCATCTCAATTATCTCCAAATCTCCAATACCTTCCGGCATGGTGCCGTCAGAATACGACACAACAATTTGCTCACCACCCCCATTCAGATCGGGAATATGGCACAAGCCGGTACCATCATTCAACTGAACATACTCACCCGTTTCTGGTTCACCATTGCGCGTAAAACGGCACATACGCAAATGTTCCAATATTTAGTCATCCTCTCCGATGGCTCAACTGCATACACGTAGTCCAATCCTGCTATACGCGTATTGCATTTTATTTCCTGACAAGATCAGGCTACCTCAAATAGTCACTACACAGAAGCATTCTGACGTTTCGCTTAGAAACAATGCAGTAAGCAAACAGTACGATGCTTCATCGCTGCACTGCACTAAATGGCTATTTAGAAGAACTTCTTCTTGAAGAGTATGATCATCTTTTCTCC
>ERZ808246.1365-NODE-1365-length-17661-cov-4.171930_pt1 | contig 17661 bp, 14 predicted proteins | sample MGYA00521083_ERZ808246 | MGnify/ENA primary metagenome ERZ808246 (study PRJEB31516, sample SAMN03275577) | gut metagenome | biome: mammalia-associated habitat; material: feces | host: Papio cynocephalus | place: Kenya | collected 2012-07-07 ... | reverse complement strand
TATCGGCAGCGCTTTCATTTCTCCTCTCCTCCGGCACGGGATATGTCGTGAACGGATATCAATGAACCTATTGTATTCAGAATCCGACCATTCTCATAGGAATGAACGTTCATGAGATGTCGATTCAATGGACCGATCCGAGAGACCTGACAAGCCCTCTTGCAAAACGAAATGGCTGTGTCCCGGCAACGGTTCCATCGTAGAACCTCCTGCCACGAATGAAAGCCCGTCTATAGACATTTCAGCCTGTATCATCGTCAATGTCCGCAACTTAACCGATCGAAAGACCTCGTCTCTATAGATGCTATCGTATCTGACAGAACCCTTCGATTCTTAAAGCGCTCGAAACGACCTCCATTCGCAGAGGTTTGACCGACCCCGCCCTGCAGAGGACGGGGCAGGCTCTCATCTGAGCCTTATGGTCTCGAGATTCTGCGGGGCCTTGGTCTCGATGTTGTACTTCTTGTAGATCGAGGATGCAAGATCGGTGCACTTGCGGTCGTCTCCGTGCCCGATGATTATCCTGTCGGGCTTCGGATCGAGAGACCCGATGTAACGCATAAGCTGCTTCCTGTCGGAGTGTCCGGAGAATCCGTCCACGGTCTCCCTCTGCATCTTGATCTTCAGCGTGATGGGCTTTCCGCGCATGTTGAGGGTGATCTCCGGCCTGCCCCTCTGGATGGTGCGGCCGATGGATCCCTCGGACTGGTATCCGACGAAGAGGAGCCAGTTCTTCTCATCGTCTGCCCATTCGCGGAAGTACTCCATTACCGGTCCGCCCGACATCATACCGCTCGTGGCGAGCACTATGCATGGTTCGGGCGAATGGCAGATCTCCTCCCTCATATCGGCGGTCTCCACCCTCCTGAATATGGGCGAGAGGAAAGGATTGTTGTTCTGCTGGAAGATCTGCGTCCTGAGCTGGCTGTTCAGATACTCGGGATACGCGGTATGGATGGCGGTAGCCTCCCATATCATACCGTCCAGCCAGACGTTTATCTTGGGGATCTTGCCGGTGCGGACCAGCTCCTCTATGACGAGCATGACCTCCTGCGACCTTCCGACTGCGAAGACGGGGATCAGGACGTGGCCGCCGTGCTCGACCGCCTGCTGCAGATACGAGCCCAGCTGCTCTGATGCATCCGTCCTCGAGGGCTGCATGTCGTTGTGGCCTCCGTAGGTGGACTCCATGACGAGCGTCTCGAGTCTTGGGAATCTGGTGTTGGCAGGATTGAAAAGCCATGTCTTCTCGTACTTCGTATCTCCGGAGAAGGCCACGTTGTGGAGCCCCTCCCCTACATGGAAGTGGGCGATCGCGGATCCAAGGATGTGGCCCGCATTGTAGAACGTAAGGCGGACATCGGGCGCGATATCCGTGACCTCGTTGTATTTCAGAGGGATCGTATGGAGGATCTCCTGCCTCACATGCTGCGCCTCGTAGGGCGTCTTCTTGTTCTCCCCGAAGCCCAGCTTGATGTTGTCGAGCTGAAGCAGGGCCATGAGGTCCCTGGTCGGAGGAGTGCAGTAGACGGGCCCTTTGTAGCCGTATTTGAACAATGCGGGAAGGGTTCCGCAGTGATCGAGATGCGCATGGGTGATGACGACCGCATCGAGATCGGTGAGAGGCTGAGCCTCGGGGATGCCGAAATAAGGAGTATTGTCCGACGACGGATCGAGACCGCAGTCGATGAGGATCTTGCTCTCGCGGGTGGTGAGCAGGGAGGCGGACCTCCCTACCTGCCTGAATCCTCCCATGGCTGTGACCCTGACCCACTGCTCGCCCTCGAGCTTCGGCCTCGCGATGCGGCGGGCAACGTAGGTGAGCATGTCCTGGCGCTCCTTCTGGTTGGCCCTCAGGTATCCTCTGACGTCCGAGACGGTCTTGGACGGTATCGGAGGGGCGCGGATAACCTTCACGTTCCATCCAGTCTCCTTGCGGAGGTCGGCAAGCAGCTTCCCCTCCTTGCCGACGACCTCTGACAGATTGATTGCCTCGACGTGGGCCTCTCCGGTCTCCTCGAGGAAGTTGATGTCGTAGATCTCGGCCTTCTCGGGGATCATCGAGCGTATCTTCTCCTCGACTTTGGCCGGATCCTCGAGGCCCGAGGGATCGGGGCGTATGTCCACCCTGCGATGGATGGTCTGAGCCAGCATCCTGGCTATGGAATCGTTGGCGGAGAACTTCTCGTACTCGTCCGTATAGAGGACCACCAAGGGTCCCTCGAACTTGATCTCCTTGACCTTCACGTCGGGAGGAAGGGCGCGTGTTACCTCCTCTCTCAACGAATCGAACAGTCTATCGACATTCATGGGGATGACCTGCTGTCATGATTGATGAAATTTGAAGAAAAACGGTTTGAAAAGATTTGGAAGAGGTTTGGATGACCGTGATCAGTTGGGGAACTTGAACCCGAGGTCCCCGCAGCGCGAGACGATCTCCTCGCGGGAGATCTGCTCATAGCCGTTCGGACCGATGTAGGACACGAGCATGCCGTCTCCGGTGCAGTTGTCCCTCCTCCTCGCGGCGTTGAGGGCGGTGATAGCCACATCGATTCCTTCCTGCTTGGACATGTCCTCCTTGAAGCTGGACTCGAGTGCTCCGAGAGCGAAGACGGACCCGGATCCGACGGAGCAGTACTTGTCCTCGATGTATCCTCCGGCACCGTCGATGCTGAAGATGTGCCCTCCTGTCTTGTCGTATCCTCCGACGATGAGTCCGAGGTAGAATCCCTGACGGATGACGCTGGCGACGAGGGTGGCGGCCGCGGTGACCGACATGGGGGAGCCCTTCTTCATCGAATAGATGGAGATCTCGCTCTGCATGTAGCGCACCATGAGCTGGGCGTCTCCGACGACTCCGGCGATGGTCATGCCGATGTTGTCGGCGAGCTGGTAGACCTTCTGTACATCGCTGTGGGCGATGATATTGCCCATCGTGGCTCTCTGATCCGAAGCCAGTATGACTCCGTCCTTCAGTTTGAGTCCGATTGTGGTCGTGCCGGTCTTAAGAGTCTCCTCAGTCATGGTCAATCTCCTATCTAGTGATGGAAAAAGGCACCGTCCTCGACTGTGCTTGTGTTCGGAAATCCTGCGATGCTATATAAACTATAGGTAGCACCGTATTTCGGATGCGCTGAATCGGCTTCAGAGACCTCCCATCTGGGATATATCCCCACGTGCATAATCCTCCTATGAGATGCCTGGTGTACACCTGCCCCGGAGAGATCGGGATCGAAGAGAGGGATAGGCCGGTTCTGCTCGACAGAAGAGATGCTATCGTCAAAGTCACGATGGCCTCCATCTGCACCAGCGACCTGCACATAATCGGCGGGAATGTACCCAAGGCGCTTCCCGGGATCGTCCTGGGTCACGAATTCGTCGGCGTTGTTGAAGATACGGGGGACCTCGTTTCGAATGTGAAGCCCGGAGACAGGGTGGCTGTAAACTGCGAGACGTTCTGCGGTTGCTGCTACTTCTGCAGACACGGATGGGTGAACAACTGCACGGATGCGCACGGCGGCTGGAACCTGGGGTGCGTCTCCGACGGAGGGCAGGCCGAGTATGCCAGGATCCCCTATGCCGACAACGCATTGACTCCGATACCCGAACGGGTCTCTGATCAAGCCGCCCTCCTCACAGGGGATCTCCTCTCGACCGGATACTGGGCGGCTGACATCGGAGGGATCTCTGAAGGGGATGTCGTCGCGGTGATCGGTGCCGGCCCCACAGGAGCATGCTGCGCCATGATGGCGCGTGCGCGCGGAGCCGGAAGGATAGCGATGCTCGATCCCGACAGCGGAAGGCTCGATTTCGCGCTCGAACACGGTTACGCGGATGCCGTATGCGACCCTTCCAGGGAGGATCCGGTTGCCTTCATCGAAGGACTTACAGGGGGCCGCGGTGCAGACGTGGTGATAGAAACAGGAGGCACATCCGAATCGTTCCGCTCATCATGGATGATCGCTAGACCGAACGCGACCGTCGTAATCGTCGCCATGTACGGCTCTCCGCAGACGCTGCCTCTCCCAGATATGTACGGGAAGAACCTCGTCTTCAAGACCGGAGGCGTGGACGCCTGCCACTGCGGCGAGATCATGGATATGATCGCCGACGGCAGGATCGACGCCAGGCCTCTGATAACGCACACCATGCCGTTCTCGGAAGTGGAGAAGGCATACCGCATCTTCTCGGAACGTCTCGACGGCGTCATGAAGGTCGCTTTACAGATGGATAATAATGTTCATCAATGAACAGAAAATACATATAATGCTCATCCTTAGCCAATAGCATGACAGAAGACGGCATGTACGGGGAATACGGAGGGCAATACGTCCCGGAGACCCTGATGAATGCGGTCATCGAACTCGACGAGGCCTACCACAGATATGTGAAGGACCCTGATTTCATGGCCGAGGTGGACCGGATGAACCACGAGTACACCGGAAGACCGTCCATGCTCTACTACGCCGACCGCATGACCCGCGACCTCGGCGGCGCGAAGATCTACCTGAAAAGAGAGGATCTGAACCATACCGGAGCACACAAGATCAACAACGTCATCGGACAGTGCCTTCTCGCCAAGAAGATGGGCAAGAAGCGCGTCATCGCGGAAACCGGGGCGGGACAGCACGGAGTGGCCACTGCCACGCTCGCCGCGTACCTCGGACTGGAGTGCGAGATCTTCATGGGCGTCCACGACGTCGAGCGCCAGGCCCTCAACGTTTACAGGATGGAGCTCCTGGGAGCCAAGGTCCATCCCGTCAAGGAAGGCACCGGGGTACTGAAGGATGCGGTCAACGAGACGCTCCGCGAATGGACCAAGAGGGTCGACGACACGCATTATGTGATCGGTACGGTCATGGGCCCCCATCCGTTCCCCGAGATGGTCTGCGAGTTCCAGAGCGTCATCGGACGCGAGGTGAAGGCGCAGATGGCCGAGAAGGAGGGCAGGCTGCCCGATTACCTGCTTGCATGCGTCGGCGGAGGGAGCAATGCGATCGGCCTGTTCCATCCGTTCATAGACGACCCTGGCGTGAAGATGGTCGGATGCGAGGCGGGAGGCAAGGGCATAGACACGGACAAGCATGCCGCAACCATGAGCAGGGGATCCGAAGGGGTCTTCCACGGCATGAAATCGCTGTTCTGCCAGAACAAATACGGGCAGATCGCCCCCGTGTACTCCATCTCGGCGGGATTGGACTACCCGGGGGTCGGTCCGGAGCACGCCTACCTGAAATCCCTGGACCGCGCTCAGTACGTGGCCGTGACGGACGATCAGGCGGTATCCGCTTTCGAGTACCTGTCCAGGACGGAAGGGATAATACCCGCCATCGAGAGCTCCCATGCCGTCGCGTACGCCAGGGAGCTCGCACCGACATTGTCCAAGGACGATCTGATGGTCATCAATCTCTCAGGCCGCGGGGACAAGGACGTCGCGGCCATCGCCAGATACAGAGGGAGGGACATCCATGATTGATTCGGATGCCGTCATGAAGAGGGTGTTCTCCCGCAAGGCGTTCATCCCCTTCGTCACCTGCGGCGATCCGGACATCGAGACGACCGAGAAGCTTGTCCGTGCCATGGCCGCCGCCGGGGCGGACCTGATAGAGCTCGGGATACCGTTCTCGGATCCCATCGCGGAAGGCCCCGTCATACAGAACGCGGACGTACGCGCGCTGTCCTCCGGCACCACCACCGACGACATCTTCGACATGGCGATGCGCATCAGGAGGGACCTCGACATCCCGATGCTCGTGATGACCTACTTCAACCCCGTGTTCGTGTACGGAAGGGAGAGGTTCCTGCAGAGGTGCGAGGACGCCGGGATCTGCGCGGTCATAGTCCCCGACCTCCCATACGAGGAGAAGGACGACCTCCAGGAGTACTGCACCAGGCACGGGGTCAAGCTCATCTCGATGATAGCTCCGACATCGGAGGACCGCATATCGATGATCGCGTCCCATGCGGAGGGATTCCTCTATGTGGTGTCATCGCTGGGAGTCACCGGAACGAGGACGCAGTTCAGCTCCAACATAGAATCGATGATCGCCGCTGTGAGGAGGTCCACGGACATACCCTGCGCCATCGGGTTCGGGATCTCGAATCCGGAGCAGGCGAGAAGGATGGCGGACATCGCCGACGGCGCGATCGTCGGTTCGGCCATCGTGAGGATGGTCGCAGAGCACGGAAGGGACTCCGTCCCGTACGTGGAGGAGTTCGTGAGGTCGGTCAGAGCTGAGCTGGACCGCTGAGACATCATCAGCACGGGAAATTCCGCCGGTTCTCATCGACTGGGAATCGGCGACCTATTTCCATCGACACCGCTGCAGGATGAGAGGGCGCTTTCATTTCCAGAGCGATGATCATCCCTGCCATCGCATGGTGCTACGGAAATCAGGAACATTCTACGAATGCTTATCTGTCCCCAATGGATGTATGATTGCATGAAGCAGATAGACCTCGGGGGAATGTCGTTTGCGGAGCTCCGCGAGAAAGACAAGTACTATGTCGACAAGACCCTCCTGATTAAGGATATCCTAGGTTCCAACGATGTAGGAGTCTATCTGTTCGTCCGTCCCCGCAGATTTGGCAAGACAAGCAACCTGTCTATGCTGGACGCGTTCTTCAACATCCGTTATAGAGGAAACTCATGGTTCGAAGGGTTGGCGATTTCTGATTACCCGGAGTATGAAAGGTATAAGAACCAATTCCCGGTGATCCATCTGGACCTGGGCGGAGCAAAGGCCAACACGTACGATAGATTCATCGACGGCATCAGGAATGCGATGAGCCTTTGTTTCGAACCCCATCGCCATCTTATCGGAACCGCCGGATTGAGAGAACCTGTAAAAAGGATATTCGAAACCTTGGATGACGGGAGCGTGAAGGAGAAGGATCTGATCACCGCCGTGCAGTGGCTTTCCCTGGCCCTGATGGATGAATACGGAGTGAAACCCATCATCCTCATCGATGAATACGATGCTGCGGTATCAGACGCGTTCGGCACCGAATCGCATGAGCCCATGATGTCGTTCCTCAGAGAACTCATGTACGCCTCGATCAAAGGGAACCCCTACAGAGGCATGGTCTACATCACCGGCGTAATGCAGTTCGCGAAACAGAGCATCTTCTCCGACCTGAGCATCGTAGTGAACAATGTATTCTCCAAGAGATCGGATGAGAGATTCGGATTCACCGAATCGGAGGTCAGGAAGATTCTGGCGGATTACGGCTACGGAGACAGATTCGATACGGCCAAGAGATGGTATGACGGATACCGCTTCGGAAATGCCGATGTTTACAATCCGTACAGCATCATGTACTTCGTATCCAAAAGGTGCAAAGAAGGACCGTATTGGGTAGGTAGCGGAAAGGATGTGCTGATCAGAGACCTCCTGAAGAGCATAACCTCCGAGAAGTACACGGAGATCATGAAACTGGTCACCGGCGGTACCATCCTCTCGGATCTGATGGAAGGCTTCCCTTATGAGATCATCAGAAAAACCGGAAAGCCGCTCTACAGCCTGATGGTGATGTCCGGATATCTGAAAGCTGTGTCGACTGATGAAATGGACTTGCGCGGAATCAGACAATACGAACTGTCCATCCCCAACGAAGAAGTCAGAGAACTGGTCAACGGACTCATGGACGAGGTGTATCCTGTCGACACAGACGATTTCATCCAGTTCAACAGGGCGATTATCGAATGTGACGCCCAGGCGATGGAGAGGGTTCTTATCAGGATAATGACCGGAGCCAGCTATCTGAATCTTCACGAGAGCACGTATCAGGCCGTCGTGATGACCCTCATCCATGCGCTGTCCGGCAGATACAGAGTGAAGGTCGAAGCCCACGAAGGACAAGGCAGGGTGGACATCCTTCTGAGCCCGAAAATCCCGGGGAATCCGTACATCATATTCGAACTCAAAGTCGCTGCCGGGAAGAAAAACCTGGATGCCTGCGTCGACGAGGCATTCGAACAGATCCACGACAGGGAGTACTACAACGGGATGGAGGGACGTGTGATCCTCATCGGCATGGCGTTCTGGAATCAAGTCCCCAGGGCGAGGATCGATTCGGTGATGAACGGCGACGGATACGCATTATCGGATGCGAATGCCGGAAGGATCGCCTGATCGATTGTCACCCCACGCAATCGAGAGGGGATCCCTCCAAGACACTTGAGGACCAGATTATGTTGTCGGATAGCTTGCTACCGCCATAGCCGCGGTCATCATGCGTTCGACGCAGTCCTCCCCGTCGCCTCTAACGGCTAGAACCGCATCGCCTTCACGGATCCTGCAGGAACCCATGGCGAAGCCGACCGCTGCAGCCTCCTCCGCATCCCTTGCCCCTGAGACGCTGAGGCCGCCGGTGTTCTCTCCGAGAATGCAGTCCGAACCGATACGGTCGAGCAGATCCAGATCCGCACCGCGAATCACCGCGACGTACAATGTATGTCCCGATACCGTCTCGACGCCTCCGGCGAATCTGACAGGTATGGAATCCCATACGGCCCTGCCGAGATCGGTCTGACGGCCTTCGGGAGTCTTGTATCCCGATTCTACCATGGAATTATGCACCTCGTCGAGATGCATCGGAGGCACGAAGGCCTCGTCCCCGTCGATGCCCCCATAGAGCGACCAGAGCGCCATGAACATATGCGCATCCGGATACGGATCTTTGGCGCGAAGCGAATCTGGAGCTATCCTCATCATCTCATCCTCCTGATCATCATCACGATAACGACGACCGATGCGACTGCTGCAATGACTGCAAGCATGAAAGCATACGACGCCCCGGTATCGGAATCCGCCACAACGCCTTCATACCCCTTCCATGAATCCGCATGCTCCTCTGTGCAGTGGACCGTGGCGTCGCAGCTCAGAAATACCGCGTTTCCGAAATCGGGCATGTCTCCGTAGAAATAGACGTCCTCGAGACCCGTGCAGTAAGCGAACGCCTTGTCTCCTATTGAGAGCAGCGTCTCCGGCATGCGCAAGCTCTGCAGGGACGAGCATTCCCTGAATGCGCCCCTTCCGATATCCTCCAGGGAATCGCCGGGCTCAAACGATGAGAGCACGGCGCATCCGAAGAACGCATCCTCTCCGATCGATTCCACCGAACCCGCTTCGAATGCCCTCAGGGAGGTGCAGAGATAGAAGGCCGATGAGCCTATCGCTTCCACGGAGTCCGACAGTTCGGCCCTCGTGGCCGAAGAGCAGTATGCGAACGCCCAGTCCCCGATCTCATGCAGGCCTTCCCCTACGGAGATCGACGATGCGGACCTGCAGACCTTGAACGCTCCCTCTCCGATGAAACGGACCGAATCGGGGATGCAGATCGAAGTCAGCTGTGTGCAGTGGCGGAACGATTCGAAGCCCAGATACTCTGTGCCCCCCGGGATCTCAGCATTCTTCAGGGAGGTGCATGCGCGGAAGGATTCGTCCATTATCAGGCGGACCGAATCCGGTATCTCGACGGACTGCAGGGCTCCGCAGTAGTAGAAGCACCTCTCCCTGAGGACCTCGACGCCCTCGGGGATGGTGACGCGCTTCACGTCATCCCTCGGAACGACCTCGCTGCGGTCGGCGGCATCCCTTCCTGCGAATGCGTACGCCCCTATCGAACCTACCTTGATTCCGGACACCTCTGCAGCTACTTCGATGCTTCCCGTTCCGGAGGGCTTACCGCCTACGGCCATGGCCGAATCCCCCAGGATCAGATACTCCACGACAGAGCCGTCGGGCGACTCATCGGCAATCTTCTCGTCCTCCAGCATCCTCTGCACAACTCCCTCTGGCAGACCTCCATCGATGCTGGGCACCGGGCCCATGAAAAGGACGCTCTCAAGTGCGGTGCATCCGGCGAAAGCATCGGACGATATCCTCTCGACGAACTCGGGGACCACTACGGTGCGGGCGTTGGGGAGGTCCAGCCTCCCGGTTATGTCGCGAACCTCGTACCCCTCGAGGGACGATGCGAGGATGACCGTCTCGCTTCCGGACGAGGCCGAGGCCATCTCCGCCCTGTACTCGCTATGGTCGGAACCGTACGTGATGTAAGTGTATGCGACACCGTCCGGGGATTCGAAGGATTCGATCGCATCGGCATCCGCGGTAGGAGCGGATGCAACGACGAGAAGGAGGAACAACAGGGAAGCGGCGAAAGCTGTCTTCAAGATATCACAGCAGATCCAATCCTATCGCTATCGCGGACACCGCGGCGGTATCCGGATCGTCTGCGCCGCTGACGACGAGAACATCAGAATCAGACATTCCCGTCCTGCGTATCTCTCCTGCAAAGTCCGGGTCGCGGTAGTCCATGTTCCAATTCATCGGCATTATCAGGGAGCCGTCCCTCAGCAGGAACACCGATGCTCCTGTGGCTCCGGCTATGATGCCCCTGTCCCTCTGCGACATGCCGTCTGTAATGCGCCCTGCGACTCCGTTGACGAGGATCCCCTGCTGATACGTCCCTGCGACATACTCCGACTGCGGGACGTCGACCATCCTCATCGAGATGTCGTTGAGGAACCCTCTCCCCTCGTCCGTGAGGGAGATGCCCGTCTTCCTGACATCGACCATCCCCCATCTGCGGAGGATTTCGACGATGGTCCTGACGCTGCCCTCGCCTATGCGCAGCATGCGGGCTAGATTCGCGCGGCTGAGTGTTCCCTCGCGGTCTATGAGGTGCATCACATAGTAGATGTGCGCATCCCCGAAACGGCATGCAGGACCTGTCTTGACATCGTCGACAAGCCGCATCGCCGGCCCTCCCCGCGCGTTGGACGCCGATTCCTTCCAGGGCGAGGGATATCCTCCTCACCGAGTCGAAGGACAGGCCGAGCGTGCGCGACACCTGCACCTCACCGATCCCCTTCCTTATCATGAAGGCCGCTCTGGCCTCCGTCTCCCCCAGGCCCGTCTCCGCCATCAGTGACCTGACGCACAGGCATTCGTCATCCTGCTCCTCGAGGATCCCCGCCGCCGTGCCTCCCATCCCGGACAGGTCAACTACGGCCGATATGGGCTCCGTGGGCCTTATCTCGGTGCCGCATACGGGGCATATGCCCGAGCAGCCGGGGATGAGGGTGCCGTTGAATCCGCATCTCCTGCAGGTGCATCTGACCCTTTCGCATCCCCAGTTGGATGAACCGCAGTCGGGGCAGACGGATGGCGCGCTTCCTCCGATCTTGTAAGAGGAGATCCTGCCGCAGTCCCCGCACTCGTACCTCTTCACATCAAAGCTCCATTGGCGCGAATGGCACCCGGGACACCTCGACGGGGATTCGTCTGCGCTCATCCATCTGTAGGAGCACATGTTGCACTTGTGCCTCTTCAGATCGTAGCGGTCCCATCTCGTGCTGCGGCAAGAGGGGCAGCGTCCGGGCTTGGTGCGGCCCTCCTGCTCCCACATGTAGCCGCACAGTGCGCACACGTTTACCGCCCCGACACCCGAGGTCCTGCCCGATGCCCGTGTCGGGAACCTCGCACTCCTTCCGGCGATCACGGCGAGGGACCTCATCCCGTACTCGTAATCCTCGACCTCCAGACCGATCATGTTCGGATTCCTCCTGTTGGATGATATTACCAACATCATTCGTTTTATAATAATATCTGGAAAATTATCGTATCCTAGGTAAAACGCCGAACGGAGGAATGGACAGGAGCGGTGGAATGAGTAAGCCGCGATGCGATGCGGAAGGGACCGGCAGGGGAATCGGTAGCGGGATATCGGGTCGTCGGTGAAGATCGAGTCGTCGACAACTATCCCCGAGTCGGCATAAGCCGCCATTATCCTGTCGAAGGACCTGCGGACGTCCTCTATGCCCATGCCGAAGCGGATCGCTATCGCCTCCGGACCCATGCCGGTGAAATGGATGGCGAGGACCGCAGCATCCGTCTCCGAGAGATTGAGCCTGCGGGTGAAGTACGTGACATTGCCGAGATAGTCCTCCCCGTGCTCCTCCATATTGGATGCGAGGATGGCCCAGGAGTCGGCGCATCTCGGGTCCGACATCATGTACATCAGCTGTCCGGCTGTAACCCTCATCTCGCTCAGCACCTCGTGAACGTAGCGGGTGGCCACCGGATAGGATCCGTTCCACAGGTAGATGAACGCGAATCCGTCGGAGAAGACGTAGCGTAGGGAGCGCCTGCCGTCCGACCAGAACTCGGTAGTCTCGTCCGCTCCGGGGACCGGGCGGGCCTTTCCGCAGCGGGGGCATATAGTCCAAGCGTCGGAGGGGGCCGTCCACTCGAATCCGCAGAACGCGCATCTCCCGGAAGCGGCATCCTTGTGCCGGCATCCCGAGCAGAAGCGCTCCCCCTCGGTGCCCACCATGAACATGCATCCGCATCTCGCGCACTCCCTGATGTGCGGAGCCTCGTTCCATCTGGGGGACTTGCAGGAAGGGCACATGCGCACCTCGTCGGAGGACCTCCCCCTGCGCGGGATCCACCTGTATCCGCATCTGCGGCACTGCAGCTTCAGAGCAGGCTGGTCCCACATCTTGGACTGGCATCCTGGGCAGCGATCGGGATGCTCGGCGCGGTTCCGCCACACGTGCCCGCAGCGGTAGCAGGCGAACCTGTGCAGCTTCGGCTGGTCCCACCTCGTGGAACGACATACAGGGCACTTCTTGGGAGGTGAGGGGCCCCTCATCGACCATTCGTGGTCGCACTGGTTGCATCTGAGGAGGCCTCCCTGTCCCGTCCATCCGCAGGAGGGGCACGGCTCGTCAATCGAACCGCGCCTCCACCCGGCTCCGCACCGGGGACAGACGGCCTCGCGGCTGACAGGCGTCCCGTAGCGGGACGATCCGCATCTGGGGCAGGTCTTGGGGGCGCGCCCCTCGGACTTCCAGGAGTTTCCGCAACGGTAGCAGTAGAGGCTCAAGGTCTCCTCTGTCATCCGTCGTCCTCGATGTATCTCTTTGGAAGGACGTAGATCTCGCCGTCCGCATCGAGGCCGACGCGGGATTCGACCTCGTACACGTCGCGTATGAGGTCCTCGGTGATCACCTTCTTGGGATCCCCGGTCGTGACTATCTCCCCCTTCTTCATGATGATGCAGGTGTCGCAGTAGCGGGCCATGAGCGAGATGTCGTGCTCCGCGACGAGCACCGTCATGTCCGATCTAGCCATGCTGCGAAGATACTCCATGACCTGGAGCTTGTACTTCATATCCAAATGCGCAGTGGGCTCGTCCACGAGCATCAGCTTCGGCTCCTGTACGTACGCCTTGGCGATGAGCGCGCGCTGCCTCTCCCCCGACGAGCAGAGCGACAGCTGGCGGTTGCGTATCGGATCGAGTCCGAACGTCCGCAGGGCCTCGCGCGTTATCCTCTCATCCTCCTTCGTCTCCCACCAGAGGCGGTCCACGAACGGATACCTTCCCAGGACCACCATGTCCATGATGGTCATGTTGAACGTAGAGCCCATCTCGGCAGGAACGGTGGCGACTAGCTTCGCGACCTCCACGGGCTTGAGCTTCGATACATCCTTGCCGGCAACCTCGATGGTCCCCGACGTGGGCTCGTAGATCCTGCTGATGCAGCGCATCATGGTCGACTTCCCGCATCCGTTGGGCCCTATGAGGCCTACGAGCCTTCCTGGTCCAAGGGATACGTCGATATCCTTCAGGGCATGGAAGTCCCCGAAGTCCATGCAGAGGCCGCGTATGCTCAGGATGTCATCCATCGTACTCACGCCCCTTCCTCATGAGCATGTATGCGAACACGGGCGTTCCGATCATGGCGGTTATCGCTCCGACAGGCAGCTCCAGAGGCGACATCACCGTTCTCGCGATGAGGTCGGAGAACAGCATCAGCATCGCGCCCAGGGCTATGGAGGCCGGCATGATGAGACGGTGGTCGCTTCCCAGTGCCATCCTGCAGGCGTGGGGGACGACCAGTCCGACGAATCCAATGATTCCGACGAATGCCACGCAGACCGCCGTCAGAACGGATGCGATGACCATCATCGACCTCTTGAAGAGCCTCACGTTGAGCCCGAGCTGCCTGGCCTGCTCCTCGCCCATCGAGAACAGATTGAATTCCCTCGCCCATACCATGGCAAGGAGGGATATCCCCATCGCAGGGATGAACACCAGGAAGGCGTTCTCCCAGGTTATCTGCGTGAACGATCCGTACAGCCACCACATGGAATCAGTGAGATTCCCCTTGTCCAGAGTGAGGAATATCGTCTGCACGGACGAGAAGGCGAATCCCACGATGACTCCTGCGAGGATGTAGTTGGTCGTTGAGCCTCCCGAACCCTCTGCGACCCCCATCGTTATAGCGAAGGCCACAAGACCTCCGATGATGGCCGCTACAGGGATGATGTACAGCGAGTTCGCATCGATGAACGGGATCGACACGCCTGCGGCGGAGACCGCGATGGCGAGGCATCCTGCACCGGAAGACACTCCCGTGATGTAGGGATCCACCAGAGGATTCCTGATTATGGCCTGGAACATGCAGCCCGCTATCGCAAGGCCGGCTCCCACCGCCACAGCGGCGATGGCGCGCGGCAGCCTCGAATAGTAGATGTAGTTCTCGACCGGATCGAGATTCTCCCCTCCCTTGCCGATCGAGGAGACCAGCGCCGAAAGCGCCTCGTTCACAGGGATGATGCCTCCCGATGATATCGAGATCGACACCAGGAATGCCACGAGGGACATCACCACTCCGAAGACCACTATCGCCTTGAAGCGGCGCTTCTTGCGGTCTATATCGCTCTCGTCCCCGTCGTATTCCATGCCTCTGCGGAGTCCGTGGACGCCTTTAGAGATCCATCCTTTCTTCTTTTCATCGTCCATTTCGGAAACCTCGGTAGAACCTGTAGAGGAGCGCTATCGCCAGCAGGGAGACGATTATGAGAACCGCCCAGGACCAGTGCATGAATCCGGGGGAGTCGATCTCTATCTCTCCGTCATCCCCGAAGGCCTTGCCCTGGACCTCCGAGATGCAGTAGATCGCTCCGTAGTCGTTGCCCACATACACCTTGCCGTCGATCACCGTGGGGGCGACCATGGAATAGGACTGGTCGGAATAGGGCTCGAGCCTGATCTTCCAGACCTCATGGCCGTCCTCAGCGGAATAGGCTGCCAAGCCGCCTCCGTTGGGATAGTACTGGCCGATGCTGTAGTCTGTGGCATAGATGAGGCCGTCCGCCAGCGTGACGGCTCCCTTTATCGTATGGTTGACGGGGGTGCACCAGACGACCCTGCCGTCGTAATCGAACTTGTAGATGCCCATGTCTGCGGGTACGGTGCCGCCATCGGCAGAAGGCAGCTCGGTGGCGCCGCCGTAGGACGGCGAACCGTAGCAGTAGAACCCGTCCTCCACGAGAACGGGGCCGCCTGCCTTGAACACGTGCTCCCAATAGAATTCCGAACCATCGGGGCCGAGGCCCGTCCTCGCGTCCACGCATCTGACGGTCCCGTACTCGGGACTCATCGCGCCGTCGGAGCAGGAGACGATCAGACGCCCGTCGGAGGTCAGGGAGATCCCCGATACCGATCCGGGCGTCCCGGGCTCCAATGCATTGGATTCCCGCAGGTCGATCATGCGCTGGACCCAGACCCCTTCGCCCGTTGCCGCATCTATGGCGTGGATGTAACCCTCGTAGCTCCCTATGAAGAGCATCCTCCTGCCGTCGACATCGCCTATAACCGGGGCATGGAAGTAGAAACAACCCCTCGTACCTTTGTAGACGCCTCCCTCGAAAGTCGAATCCGGAACGTATTCCCACAATAGCTCGAGTCCGACGGCTCCGGTCTCGGAATCGAACGATATGCCGTACGAGACAACCTTGCCGTCGGCCGTTCCGAAGTACACGGCCCCGGAATCGTAGACGGGAGTCGTCCCTCCCGTGTAGAACGTCCTTCCGTCCCATGCGATGTCGCCCTTATCGTCGTATGGGTAGTCCTTCTCCAGGGCGACGGTGCACAGGACATCCCCTGTGAACCTGTCGAAGAGATAGACGTCCCAGTTGGTTGCGGTGACGACGAGCATGTCGCCGACCACCAGAGGGGATGTGACCTCGTAGCCCTGCCCGATCCTGAACACGTGGCTCCAGACCTCCTCCCCGGTGTGCCTGTCGATGCAGTACACCCACGGCATGGCGTCGGATCCGGATGCCCCGTATGTCCCGCCTGTGGTGTGGTAGAGATATCCGCCGGCAGAGATTATGGACGAATCCACATATCCCGTGGAGTAGGTCCTGTACCACTCCAGCGGAGTGGCCGGCGAATCGGTTCCGTAGGAATCGGACTTCCCGGTGGATCCGGAGTCGCCGCGATGCATGGTCCATGCCGTCCTCTCGTCTGGGGTTTCGATCGGGGATATTGACGGAGACGGATAGAAGCCCAATGCGACGGCTCCTGAGACGGTATCAGAAGATGATCCTGCATGGATCCACTCGGTCCCGTTCCAGGAATAGAGCCTCCATGAGCAGGCCTGCCCGCCCACTTCGTGCTCCTCCATCCCTCCGACCGATGAGAATCCCCCTTCCTTCTCTTCATACGGTATGCCTGCGGAATCGAGGGCTCCGCGGACGATCTCGGCGAGCGTTCCCGTCCCTGCGGGGAGCCATTCGGTATCGCCGTTTCCGTAGTCGAGGAGCATGCCGCTCCCTTCTTCGGCATCTGCCGGAGCGGCGAACACGGCTGCGAATGCAGCGACGGCGATGATCGCGATGAGAGCTCTCCTCATGCGCCTTCACCCGCCTGATAGGTCAGATACATCGAGTAGTCGTCTCCGAAGTACTTCGGTATGGTGTCCAGAGGATCCTTCTTGACGAAGGATTCCTGGTTGAGGCACTTGCATAGGAGCTCCGCCGCCTCGGACAGCCTCGGTCCGGGACGCTGGAATATGTCTGCGGATGCTCCGGAGAAGACGTACACGTCGCCGTTCTCGTAGGCGGGCGTCTGCTTCCACAGCGGATCGAGGGAATCGAGTATCTCCTCGTACCTCTCCTGGGTGGTCACCTCCCTTGTCGACATGATGACGATCACCTGGGGCTGCTTCTTGTAGATCTGCTCCTTGGAGACCATGAACCAGCTGGAGGACTGGGAATCGAAGACGTTCCTTCCTCCGGACAGCGCGATAATGTCGGACATGAACGTGTTGGAACCGGATGTCCACGGCGACGGGTCTGCGGATAGCGCGGAGAACACCCTCTTGTTGGTCATGCCCGCTATCCCCGACACCGTGTCGATCGTGTGGCGGATGTCGTTTATCTCGGAATTGGCGTTCTCCGAGAGGCCGAGAGCCGATGCGGCGATCCACATGTTCTCGTAGAGGGTCCCCACATCGGTGCAGTTGTACAGCATGACGCAGCTCACGCCCGATTTGCGGAGCTTGTCCGCCATGGACAGGTGCTCGCCGGCCCCTCCGTCGCAGAATACGATATCGGGAGCGAGCCTGACTATGTACTCGTAGTTGGGGTCGGTGTAGCCTCCGGTCACGGCTATCGTGCCGTCGCTCCTTCCCTCGACGATCTCCTCCGGATAGTTGCTGTACAGATCGGTTCCGATTATGTATTCGAAGCCGCCGACCGCGCAGACGGTCTCTGTGACCGAAGGCGCGAGCGTGACGATCCTGAGCGGTTCGCCCGTGGATATCGATACGCCGTCCTTCGCGTAATCGTAGTA
>ERZ808246.1364-NODE-1364-length-17667-cov-7.852998_pt1 | contig 17667 bp, 14 predicted proteins | sample MGYA00521083_ERZ808246 | MGnify/ENA primary metagenome ERZ808246 (study PRJEB31516, sample SAMN03275577) | gut metagenome | biome: mammalia-associated habitat; material: feces | host: Papio cynocephalus | place: Kenya | collected 2012-07-07 ... | reverse complement strand
CCTGTGGGGCCTGTATATGGCCGGATGCGCCTACAACTTCGAGATGAACAACATTCAGATCCACCAGTATCTGTGCGTCAAGCCGAACCGCGACGGCACCGACCGCTATCCGCTGCGCCCGTGGTGGCCGGTCCACTGATCGGATTCGCCCAGAGCGAAGTCGACAAACGGAAACGAAAAAGGCGATTGGAATCAGGCTGCGGGCCCGGTTCCAACCGCCTTTTCCCGTATAGTGACGTAAGCTGAAACCATGAGTTTCGAGGATGCAGAGCAGCTGGCGCTTGACGGGTTGGCCCCCCGCAAGCGCCGTTCGCGCGCATCCAGACATATCAGGGCCGCAGTCGCTCCGATCGTGCGGGTGGTGCTTGATGTCCAGGCCGCGCATCTGGGGCAGACCTTCGACTATCTCGTCGACGAGAAGGATTCCGAATATGCCCAACCGGGCGCGATGGTGCGTGTGCGATTCGGTGGGCAGCGGGTGAACGGCATCATCTGGGAACGTGCGGACAGCAGCGATATCGCCGCCGCATCGCTGCGATACGTGGAACGTGTGTTCGTCGGGGGAGTGCGGGTATCCGAGGCGCAGCGGCGCGACATATCCGCCATCGCCGAAGCATACGGCGGCACGCGGGCCAATATTCTGCGACTGGCGATCCCACCCCGTGTGGCGAAGGTGGAAAAGGAACAGCAGCTGGTGTCGTCGTTCCAACGCGGCGGTGCCATGGCGAGGCAGACGGCGCAACGTCTGTTGCAAGCGGTCGGCCAGGCGTTCGAAGGCATGGCCGGCTCGTACGATGCCGGTGTGCGTGATCTGCAGGCCGCGCTGCATGGCAGTACGTTCCGGTCGTTCGTCTTCGATCCGTTGCCGGGCGAGGAGTCCGCGGCCAAGGCCTTGGCGTGGATGGCGGCGGAATCCATGCTGGCCGGTCAGGCCGCGGTGATGGTGCTGCCGGACGCCCGGGAAACCGATGCCCTGCTGCATGAGCTGGAAGCCTTGGGATTGCAACGGTTCGCACAACATGGTTCGGCGACAGGCGGCTGGACCGGCGATATTGCGGTGCTTACTGCCGCATTGCCGCCGGCGGATCGCTACCGCGCCTGGCTGGCCATTGCCACAGGCAGGGTGAAATGCGTGATCGGCACGCGCGCCGCCATGTATGCCCCGGTGGAAGGGGCGGCGTTGTTCGCCATCATGGACGATGCCGCCTACCAGCAGGCGGACGGCATGATGCCCTATGCCCAGGCGCGCGGCGTGCTGCATCTGCGTGCCAGATTGCACGGTGGGGTGTTCGTGGCGCTCGCCAATGCCCGGAGCCCGCTCAGCCAATGGGAGGTGGACTGTGCTCAGGGCGGCTCGGCGGCATTCCGCACCCAGAGCGTTGCCAGCGTGGTAAGCGGCCCCAGCAGGGCGATACGCCCATTGCCCAGCGTGCTCAAAGACACCTGCCCGTGGGTGCGTTGGCTGAACCGCGACGAGCTCGCACGCCTGGCGGACCCTTCGATCGGTGCCAGAGTGCCGCACACCGCGGTCAACAACATCCGCCAGGCGCTGCAATCCGGTCCGGTGCTGTTCTCCATACCCGCTGACGGCGTGGCCGAAGCGCTGAGCTGCGCGAATCCGAAATGCCTGCGGCAGGCTCGTTGTGCCCGTTGCACCGGTCCGTTGCAGCGCGTCCACGGTGCCAATACGCCGCGCTGCAGGTGGTGCGGGCATGCCGCGATGAACTGGACGTGCCCGTATTGCCATGGCGAGCGACTGCGCGTGGTGCATGTCGGTGCGGCCGGCACGGCGGATGAGCTTCGCGGGTTGTTCCGTGGGGTTCCGGTCATGTTGTCGAGTCCGAGCCAGCCGAATGGTCCCATCGAGGTCATCGACGGCAAGCCGGTCATCGTCGTCGCCACACCGGGTGCCGAACCGCGCGTACGGGTCACTGGCGCGGGAAGAAACGGCACGGCACGGTATGGCGAATACGCTTCCGTCGCCATCCTCGACGCGTGGAACAGCCTGTACAAGCCGGGGCTCGATGCGCGCGTGGACACGCTTGCCGCATGGATGCGCGCGGCCTCGATGTGCGCGCCACGGACGCGCGGCGGTCAGGTGCTCATTATCGGCGAGACCTACCCGGCCATCGCCCGGTCGTTGATGCTATGGGATTCCTCGATTCTCGCCGAGCAGGAGCTGCAGGAGCGCCGTGGAACCGGCATGCCGCCGGTCGTGTCGGTGGCATGCGTGTGGGGGCGGGACGAGTCGGTGCGCACGGCGTTGGAGCACATCGGTGTGATCGGCGGTGATATGGCGGTATGCCCGGCACCCCACGATCCGCGTGGCGGATTCGACCAAGGGCGTTTCGCCGCGGCCCCAACCGTTTCCGGCGGGGCGGGCGTGCCCGCGACGGATGCGGGGGAGGGGGCCGTTCCCGTGGATTTCGGCGAGGAATGGCCGGGGCTTCTTGGCCCGGTACCGATCGCACAGCCGCGTACCCTGAACGCGCGTGAGTTGGAGGCGACCGCCGATCGTGTCAAGGCCGTGGTGCGTGTGCCCTATGCGCGGCGCGAAGAGCTTGCCAGGAGATTGCAGCATGAGGTCGCGCGGCATGTCGCCTCGCGCGAATTCGGGGAGCTGCGTTTCCAGCTCGATCCCAAGGACCTGATCTGACGGCCGGCGGCGGGCGGTGACGGCGGCCGCGCGATGCGGCATAATGAAGGCGGTGCGTTTTGCAACCCGGCGATACGGTTATGGCCGGAAAACGAAGCATTGACGACAACGGAACCGATACGGCAAGGAGCATGCGATGAAGGGATGGCCTGGAGAGCCCGACATGGAATACGACACGCTGGTGGCACAGGGCGAGGCGGCAGCGAATGCCGGCAAGCCGATCACGGACGTGATCTTCGATTTCGGCAATGTGCTGCTGTACTGGGATCCCGTCGCGGCGTTGGTCCCCAGATATAGCGCGGCGACCATCGAACAGTTCCTCGACAACGATATCTCGGGCTTCTACGATGCCAACGATCGTATGGACGCCGGTGCCACGCCGGAGGAGGGCATCGCATGGATGCGTCAGACGCATGGCGACAAGTGGGCGGACATCCTGGCGTATTATCTCGATAATTTCGAGGATTCCCTCACCGGTGTGGTGCCGGGCGCGCGTGTGCTGCTCAACGACCTCAAGGCCGCCGGCATCGGCGTGTGGGGTCTGTCGAACTGGGAGAAGGAGCTGTTCCCGATCGCGCAGCGTGCCACGCCGATCCTGCAGCAGCTGGACGGCAAGGTGGTGTCGGGCTATGTGCGGTTGCGCAAGCCGGACGGCGCGATCTATCGCAAGGCGCTTGAGGAGTTCGGCATCGGTGCCGAAGGCGCGGTCTTCGTGGACGACAAGGCGATGAACATCGTGGGTGCGAACGCCGTGGGCATTCGTGGCGTCAGGTTCCGCGATCCGGCGAAGCTGCGTGAACTGCTCATCGCCAACGGCGTCGCCATCCCGGGCGTTCAGTAATCGAACCGAGAGGCCGTTTTTCGGTCCTACTCGGTCGCATTGGTCAGGAATCTTGCAAGAACCTCATAAGAATCAAGGAGAACGTATGACATTACGACTGCTGTTTGCCGGAACACCGGACGTGGCGGTGCCCTCGCTGCGCGCCTTCGCCGCCGATCCACGCTTCGAGGTGGTCGGCGTGCTCACCCGGCCGGACGCCCCCACGGGCCGCGGGCGCAAGCTCACCGCAAGTCCGGTGAAGGCCGCAGCCCTGGAACTCGGCATCCCCGTGTTCACCGACAGGCCACGCAGTCCGGAGTTTCTGGACACGCTCGCCGACCTGCATGCCGACATCGCCGCGGTGATCGCCTACGGCAACATCCTGCCCAAGAACGTGCTCGACGCGGTGCCGCTGGGCTGGTACAACCTGCATTTCTCCAATCTGCCGAAGTGGCGTGGCGCGGCCCCCGCGCAGCGTGCCATCTGGGCCGGCGACGCCACCACCGGCGCCGACGTGTTCAAGGTGGGCGAGGGGCTGGATGACGGTCCGGTCATCGCCTCGATGACCATCGAGCTGAGCGGTCGCGAGACATCCGGCGAACTGCTTGATCGACTGGCGAAGGAAGGCGCGCCGATGTATGTGGACGCGCTGGCCAAGGTCGGCGACGGCACCGCGCAATTCGTGCCGCAGGCCCACGAACAGGCGGAATATGCGCATAAGATCAGCGTCGAGGACGCGCATGTGGCGGTGCACGATACGGTGGAGGCCATCGACAGGCAGATCCGCGCATGCACGCCGAATCCGGGCGCATGGGCGAACCTGCACGCCACCGGCGAGGCGGACGCGTCGATCACCCTGCATGTGCTGAATGCCCGTCCTGCCGACCCGCAACAGCCGAATGTGCCGAGCGAACTGGCGCCGGGTGCGCTCAAGGCGGGCAAGAAGAACGTATGGATGGGAACCGGCAGCACCCCGCTGGAACTGCTGGAGGTCAAGGCGCAGGGCAAGAAGGCCATGCGTGCCGCCGACTGGGCGCGTGGCGCCCGTCTGGCCGATAGCGCCTATCTCGACTGAACCCGTATCGGTCCTGCGGCCCGGCGATGTGCCGCAAGCCGCAGGACCGGAACGCCGGTAGGCGAGTGAGATGGCAGCTATTCGAGAAAATCAAGCACCAGACGCAGGTCGCGCGTGGTGATCGCCGCGGGAGCGGCTTTGCGGGTCTTGGGCTTGGCGCAGAACGCGATGCCGAGCCCGGCTTCCAGAATCATGGGAATATCGTTCGCGCCGTCGCCCATGGCCACCGTCTGACTCATCGGCAACCCCAATTCGTCCGCCCATGCGTGCAGGGAATCGAGCTTCACCTGCTTGGTCACGATCTCACCCAGCACCTTGCCGGTGAGCACCCCGTCACGGGCCTCCAGGCGATTCGCCAGCCGGTAGTCGATATGCGCGTCATCCGCCAGACGGTCCACCACCTCGTGGAAGCCGCCCGACACCACGCCCACATGCCAGTCATGCGCATGCAGCGTATCGATAAGCTCATGCGCGCCGTTCGTGAAATGGATATGCCGGTACACCTCGTCGAACACATCGACCGGCAGCCCCTCGAGCAGCGCCACGCGTGCCCTCAGCGCCTCGCGGAAATCCAGTTCCCCACGCATCGCCTGCTCGGTCACCTGAGCGATGCGCTCGCCGCAGCCCGCGGCCTTGCCCAGTTCGTCGATCACTTCCTCATCGATCAGCGTGGAGTCGACATCCATCACCAGAAGACCCGGTCGGTTCAGGGAAGGCCTGTCGGATGCGGTATGAGTGGGGCAAAGGGGTGCTGTCATGCTTTCGATTGTGGGAAAACGTTGGGACAAACACCGCCGAACGGCATGTGAAGGCCTTACTGTAGAGGCAGCAGCCGTTGCGAACGGCATTGGACATAGATGGAAAGGCGCGTGCTCATGGACGAACGGAAAACGGACGCCGTATCGCAGGCCGCTTCTGCAGAGCCGAACGATGCCGTGGACGCCGAAGCGCTTGCACAGGCGAACGACCGGCTTATGGCCAAGAACCATGCATTGGCCGAGGCGCTGACCCGTGCGGGCAAGGAACTGAACAAGGCGCGCGCGCAGCTTGCGCAGCTCGCCCAGCCGCCGCTGACCTTCGCCACCATGGTGCGCGTCGACTCAAGCCGTACGGACGAGTACGGCGTGCAGCACGCGTCCGCGGAGGTGATCGCCGGCACGCGCCGAATGATCGTGCCGGTCTCGGCCAACTTCAACGCCGCACGTCTGACGGCCGGCAACACCGTCCTGCTCAACGAGTCCATGGTATTGGTCGATCAGCGCGGCGCCGACACCGTGGGCACGGTGCGCACCATCGCGCAGGTGCTCGACGACGGGCGTCTGCTGGTCGGCGATGCCAGCGGCTCCCTGACCGCGGTGCGCCGTTCCGGCGAGCTGGCGCTCAAACATCTCGCCAACGGGCAGCGTGTGATCGTCGATCCGTCCGCACGTCTGGCGATCGCCGTGCTGCCGCAGGAGGACGCCCTCGACCTGGTGCTTGAGGAGGTGCCGGACGTCACCTTCGACGACATCGGCGGCCTCGACAGCCAGATCGAACGCATCCGCGACGCGGTCCAACTGCCGTTCCTGCATCGCAGGCTCTTCGAACGCTACAACCTGCGTGCCCCCAAGGGCGTGCTGCTGTACGGCCCTCCGGGCAACGGCAAGACGCTGATCGCCAAGGCCGTGGCGCATGCGCTCGCCGAGGAATCGGGTGCGGGCGGCGGCGTGTTCCTCTCGGTCAAGGGGCCGGAACTGCTCAACAAATACGTCGGCGAGTCGGAACGCCTGATCCGCCTGATCTTCGCCCGCGCCCGCGAACGCGCGGCGGACGGACGCCCCGTGGTGGTGTTCATCGACGAGATGGATTCGCTGCTGCGCACCCGCGGATCGGGAGTCTCGTCCGATGTGGAGACCACCATCGTGCCGCAGTTCCTCACCGAACTCGACGGCGTGGAGACCCTGGATAACGTGATGGTGATCGGCGCGTCCAATCGTGTGGACATGATCGATCCGGCCGTGCTGCGCGCCGGCCGTCTGGATGTGAAGATCCGCATCGACAGGCCCACGGCCGAATCCGCCGTGGCGATCGTGCGGCACTACCTCACCGACGACCTGCCGTTGCAGCGGGGGACGGATGCCTCCGCGCTCGCCGCCATCCTGGTGCGCGACATCATGGACAGGTCGACGCGACGCCAGCTTGCGCAGGTGCGCGACTCGAACGGGCATTGGCGCGGCCTGTTCCTCGCCGACGTGGTGTCCGGCGCAAGTCTGAAGAACATCGTCGACCGTGCCAAGACGCGTGCGGTCAAGGCCTCGATCCGTACCGGCGCGGAGGTCGCGCTGAACGCCGACCTGCTCGCGGCGGCGGTCGAAGACGAATTCCGCGAGACCCGCGACTCGCTGCTGGACGCCGATCCGGGCCAGTGGAGCCGCGTCAACGGGTTCGAAGCGGGCAGCATCACCGCCATCAGACCGATCGAGCCGCGGGGCGAGTAACAGGGAACGGCAAACGAAACCAGCAAACAGCAGGAGGGAACGACCATGAGCGTGCAGCGCGTGATGGGAACGGAAACGGAATACGCCGTCTCGCAGGCCGGTACGCGGCACTATCAGCCGGTGCAGCTGTCATTCGACGTGGTGGCTGCGGCCGCGAACGCCGATACCCGGCATATCCGATGGGACTACCGGCAGGAGGACCCGGTCAACGACGCGCGCGGCACGCGGCTCGACCGGGCCGCCGCACGGCCGGACATGCTCACCGACTCACCGCAGCTCAACATCACCAACGTCATCGCGCCCAACGGCGGTCGCATCTACGTCGACCACGCGCATCCGGAATATTCCGCCCCGGAAACTACTGATCCGTTCCAGGCCGTCGCCTACGACCATGCCGGCGACCGGCTCATGCTCGCCGCGGCACGCCAGGCAGGGCACAACACCGGGCGCGCGATCGAGCTGCACCGCAACAACGTGGACGGCAAGGGAGCCAGCTGGGGGACGCACGAGAACTACATGATGAAGCGATCCGTGCCGTTCGACGACGTGGCAGGCCTGATGACCGCCCATTTCGTCTCGCGTCAGATCTGGGCGGGATCGGGACGCGTCGGCATCGGCGAGCACAGCGAGACCGCAGGCTACCAGCTCAGCCAGCGCGCCGACTACATTCACGCCAAAATCGGATTGCAGACCACCTTTGACCGTCCCATCATCAACACCCGCGACGAACCGCACGCCACCGGCGAATACCGCAGGCTCCACGTGATCGTGGGCGACGCCAACCGCATGGACACCCCACAGGTGCTCAAGCTCGGCGTCACCAGCATGCTGTTGTGGGCGCTCGAACACGCGGACGAGGCAGGCTACGACATGCGCGGGCTCATCGAAGGGCTGCGACTCGCGGACCCCGTCGAGGCCATGCATACGGTGTCCCACGATCTCAGTCTCGATGCGGGGCTCGCATTGGAACACGGCGGAAGCATCACCGCCTGGCAGATGCAGGTACGGTTGCGCGGCGCGGTGTACGCGGTGGCGGCGATCGTGCTCGGTACCGACACCAAGGGCGAACCGGCATGGGAGGATCGGCAGACCCGCAATGTCATGGCCATGTGGGGGCAGGCGCTCGCCGACACGGCCGCGATCTGCCATGCCTCGGACGATGAGCGTCTCGCCCTGCATGCCGAGGCGAGGCGCGTCGAATGGCTGCTGAAATGGCAGTTGCTGGAAAAGATGCGCCGCAGGATCGGCGGGGCGGAATGGGACGATCCGCGCCTTGCCGCCATCGATTTGAGCTGGGCGGCGCTCGACCCGAGCCGATCCATGTACGCCAAGGTCGAATCGCATGCCGAACGCATCGTCGATGACACACAGCTCGACCACGCCTCGTCGACGGCACCGGAGAACACGCGGGCCTGGCTGCGTGCCGAGCTGGTCAGACGTTTCCCCGAACAGATCGTGGCGGCCAGCTGGTCGCATATCACCGCACGCAAGGCGGATTCGCTGAGCCATGAGCTCGACGCCACATACGGCAACGCCTCTGCCGCGCAGTCGCACGGCTTCAGACAGGAGGATCTCGTCTCCCTCGACATGTCCGACCCGCTGGCATTCGGCAAGACGCAGGTCGCCGCATTCGTGGACGGTGCCGCCGACGCGGCGCAGGCCCTCGGCGCAATCGCCGGGCGAAGTTAGAATGAGGCATTATGGCACAGCAAGAGAATCTACGCGAATTGGCAATGAAGGTCGTCGAGACGGTGAAGGCCGCCGGCGCCCACGCACTGCAGGACCAGCTGAACTCGCATGGCACCGTCATCACACGTGGTGAGGATGGCAGGCAATTCGTCGGCGAGGTTGACAATCGTCTGCTGAGGTATGTTTCCGGCAGGCTTGCGGATATCGAGCATTTCGACGGTTTCTGGCAGACCCGCCCCGCCGAATGCCGTCCGGGTCAGCGCTACTGGTGCGTCGGCAAGCTTGACGGCGCAATCAACTATGTGCGCAATATGAGCGAATGGGCAGTCACCGTCTCCTTGTTCGAATTCAACCAGGAGGGATCCGCCCAGCCAATGCTCGGCATCGTGCATGCCCCGGCGCTGGGCGAAACCTATGTGGCGGTGCGGGGCGGCGGCGCGGTGCGCATCCGCAATACGCCGCTGGGCGAGAAGCGCGAGAAGGTCGTGCCCTCCGTCACCCCGAACCTCGAGGGCGCCGTGGTGAGCTTCGGCATGTCCTATGTTCCCGGCGAATCGGAGCGTGCGCTGGCCACGGTCGCGGCGCTCGCCGGGCATCATCCCGCCGACGTCAAGCGCGTCGGTCCGGCGTCGCTCGACCTGTGCAAGGTCGCCGACGGCACCTACGACGCGTATTTCGAGCCCGAGCTCCACGAATGGGACGTGCCCGCGATCTCCGCCGCCGCGGTCGTGGTGTGGGAGGCGCAGGGTGCGCTGCACCGTTGGGACGGCAGCAACATCCATTGGCGTCAGAGCAACGACATCGTATGTACCAACGGGCTGATCGACCGCGAACTCAAGCCGATTCTCGCCCAGCAGTGATTCATCGGCAACGCCTAGCAACGTAAGGAGGGCATGATCATGCCTCAGCAATTCCAGCACCGGCAGCAGGAAACCCGGCAGCCGGACGAAGAGAAGCAGACGGCCGGGGCCGCCGCAGGCCAGCAGCAGGACGATTTCGACGCATTGGATTCCGTGCTGGACGACATCGCCTCGACGCTGGAGACCAGCGCCGAGGACTACGTGTCCAGCTTCGTGCAAAAAGGCGGCGAGTGATGCCCCAGCTGCGTGACAGCAGCACCCGCGCCATGCATGCGAGCACGGGGATGCGTGACGATTTCGCACGCATCTTCGGCATCGAAACCGAATACGGCGTGTCTGTCACGGGTGCCGATCGTGCCGTGGATGCAGGTCAGGTGGCCATGACGATGTTCCAGCCGGTCGTCTCCCGTGCGCGTTCCACGAACACATACCTGACGAACGGGTCGAGACTGTACGTGGATGTGGGTTCCCACCCGGAGTACGCCACCGCCGAAGCGCTCGATCCGAAGGACGCGCTGCTGCAGGATCTGGCGGGGGAGCGCATCATGGGGCGGCTCGCCACCGACGCGCAGGCCCGTCTGCGCGCCAGCCACGGCGTCCACGCCTCGATCCATGTGTTCAAGAACAACGTCGATTCGGCCGACCACGCGTTCGGCTGCCATGAGAACTATCTGGTACGGCGTTTCGTCAGGCTCGAACTGATCGAGGAACAGCTGTTGCCGTTCCTCATCACACGGCAGCTGTACACGGGTGCCGGTCGGTTCGCCGAATCGGGGTTCCAGATCACGCAGCGTGCCGACTTCCTCGACGAGGCGGTCTCCTCCGCCACGACCCGCGCGCGCCCGATGATCAACACCCGTGACGAGGCGCATGCCGATCCCGAATCCTACCGTCGCCTGCATGTGATCATTGGCGATTCCAATCGCTCCCAGTGGGCCACATGGGTGAAGCTCGCCACCACGCATCTGGTGCTGTGCGTCATCGAGGACGCGGTTCGCCGCGGCGTTCCCTCGGGTTTCGAGGGGCTTGCCCTGGCCGACGCTGCGTCGGCGAACCGCACGGTGAGCCGTTTCCTCGATGATCCCCAGGCCGGGCTGTCCGTCTGCAGACCCGACGGCACCGCAACTTCCCTTACGCCCCTGCAGATCCAGCGGCGGTATTTCGATGTGGTCGAATCGTTCGTGCGTGCCCACGGCGATCGCGTCGCGGCAGGCATGCCGAACACGTTGCCGCAGGAGATTCTCGAGGCGTGGGATTGGGCGTTGACCGCGCTGGAACGCGGCGACATCGCCGCATTGGCGGGACGGGTGGATTGGGCGTTGAAATACCGTCTTGCCGAGGCCATGCGACGCCGGAACCCGGCAATCTCCCATACCGTTCTGGAACGGCTGGAGCTGGAATACCATGATGTGGCCAACGGGCGGCTGTACGATTCGCTGGTCGACCATGGTCAGTTGCACGAAATCGTCGACAGGCAGGCCGCCGATCGTGCGGTCGACACGGCGCCGCAAGGCACCCGTGCCGCATTGCGTGGCGCGTTCGTTGCGGCTGCGCAGCAGGCGAACGCGCAGTATTCCTGCGATTGGACCACATTCACGCTCACCAGTCCCGTGCGCCATGAGGTGGTGCTGCTCGACCCCTTCGGCACGGCTCCCACACCGGATTTCACCGTGCTGATGGATGCGCTGCACACGGCACGATAGACGTCATACCTCCCCGTGCGCAGACATTGCGTTCAGGGAAGCACAACCTGCGGCATCACGCGTGACACATGGCAACACATACAAAAGAACCCCCGGCCATCAGTGGTCGGGGGTTCCTCATATACAGTGCGAGATCACTTCTCGGTGACGGCCTTCTTCAGCAGGGAGCCAGCGGAGATACGCACGCCGTAGGTGGCCGGAATCTCGATGGTCTCGCCGGTGCGCGGGTTGCGGCCGGTGCGGGCGGCACGCTTGACGCGCTCAGCGGAGAACAGACCGGTCAGCTTCAGGCCTTCGCCGGACTTCATAGCCTCGACGAACACATCCTGGAAAGCATTGACGGCAGCTTCAGCCTGAGCCTTGGTCAGGTTGGACTTCTGAGCAATCTTCGAGACGAGATCAGACTTGTTGTATGCCATAAGTGTCCTTCTTTATCCGGGGATGACTCCGCCAGGAGTGCATCCGTTTGTGACATGTAAGATATTAGCGCACGAACCCGCCAAATACCGCATTATGGCAACGTTTTTCCGTGTTTTCTTTCCGTTTTGGGCAAAAATGTGGGACTTGTGTGACAAGTTCGGCGTATCGCGGCGCCGTTCAGACGAGGTTGTGCCTGTTCAGCCAGCGCATGGCCAATGCTCCCAACGGAATGCGCAGCCAGTAGAACACCACGCGGTGCAGCAGCGTGGCCGACAGCGCCACGCCCTGCGGGACACCTACCGCGACGAAGGCGAAGGTAAGCGCCGCCTCGACGCCGCCGAGGCCGCCAGGGGTGGGGACGGCGGAGCCGAGCGCATAGGCGAGCATGAACACGAAGATCGTCTCAAGGGGGTTCATATGCACGCCGAACGCGAGCAGTGCCGCCCAGAATGCCAGACCGGTGGTGATGTTCTGCAGCAGCCCGCCGCAGATGCTGACGGAGAGTTCGGTGGGCTGGTTCAGCACGTTGATGAGCTGCCTGAAATAGTTTTTCGCCATAGGCACAAGGCGCTGCAGCACCAGGCGGCGCAGCGGCGGGATCATCATGGCGATGGCCAGCACCGCGCCGACGATACCGAGCACGATCACCAGGGTATTCGTGGGGATGCTGCCCGACAGCGTATGCTTGCCGGTGAACAGGCCGATGCCGATGACCAGCGCGAAATACGCGAGATAGTAGACGGCCATCACCGCGCTCATGATAGCGGTGGCCGTGGTGTTACGGTAACCGGACCTGCGCAGGAACTGCAGGTTCACGAAGGCGGGTCCTACGCCGGCAGGCATCGACACCGTGGCGAATCCGCCGGCGACCTGGCTCATGAACACACCGAGCGGATGTCGTTTGTCCCTATCGATCAGGGCTCCGAGCGAAATCGACGAGCCGATCCAGCTGAACAGGCCGAACCCAAGGCAGATCACTGCCATGGCGGGGTTGGCGTTGCGCAGCGCCGCGAAGATCTCCTCCGGGTTGAGCTGGGTGAACACCACGACCACGGCGACGATGACCAGCAGCATGGTCAGCATGGACCGCCAGGAGAAGCGTGCCAGCGTCACCGTTTCCGGAACGTCGTTCTGCTCGTCGTCGGCCATGGCGTTGATGGAGGATTGCAGGGTCTTCAACAGCTGACGGTCCCAGGAGTCCAGGGCGCGTGTGGGGGAGGGGATGGCGACCTTCTGCAGGAACGGCGCGATCTTCAACAGCGTTTCCCTGCCCCACACCTCGCGTGCGGCGGAAAGGGCGTCGTCCACGCCGATCAGCGCCGCGAACAGCGTAAGCAGCTGTACCTTGTCAAGCGCGATATTGGCGCTTGTCGAACCGCTGTCGCCGTTGTGCCAGCCGGCGATGACGGGGATGCCTCCATCCATTCTGGCAAGGGAGTCGGGCGTGATGCGGCGGTGCGTGTAGCCACGCCTGTTGGCCACGTCAAGGAACCGCATGTATTCGATGGCATCGTCGCGCGTGAGGATGTTCAGGTTCGTCGGGCGTTCGCCGGTATGCGCGTCGAGCACCAGTACCGCCGATTCCTCCGTATCCGCCACGCCATAGGGTGCCATGGCGGGCAATTCTGCGGCACGTAGCGCCAGCAGCATGGAGAAATGATGCTGCACTGCGTCGCGGACGTTGCGGTCTCGACGGGTGGGGATGCCGGTGAAGCGCATCCAATCCCACAGCTGCTTGAGGTAGCCGGCGGTATGCGTCTGCGCGTCGAGCACGGAAATCACGTACCGCTTGCCGGCGGTGGTGCGCATGTCGTAGATGCGCGACCCCTCCACCAGATCGTCGTCCAGGGATGCGTTGAGGGACCGTACGCGGACCGTCGCCTCCTGGTTGCGGGTGAGCGTGTCGACGTCAAGGCCGATGGCGCGCAGCGTATTCGCCAGTTCCTCGCCCCATATGCCGGTGCTGCGCGTTCCCGTGGCGAATCGGATGACCATGCCGAGTGCCCTGCCGAGGGCGAATGAGACCAGTACGCCCGCCACCGAATGCCACGACAGCATCACCATGAGCGCGGCGGTGGCATAGAGCAGATTCCAACCCCATTTGACCGAGGAGCGGATGCGGCGTGGCCCCGCGGCGGTGAGGAAGGCCGCCATGGCGGCATAGATGCCGGGCAGCAGCCCCGAATCCAGCAGCGTGGTGGCGGAGACCAGCGAAAGTGCCAGCGTTCTATCACTGAGCCCGCATAACAGCAGCGATATGCCCCACGAGACCAGGTACCCGGCGAGCATGCTGCCTATGGCGATCACCGTGGTCAGCCATTCGCGGGCGAACAGCAGCTGCACCACCACGGTCACGACGAGGATGACGGTGACCAGTTGCTGCAATACGGAGGCGGGGATGCCCGCAAGCCAGTTGAAGGCCCGCGCAGCGGTGTGCACGTCCGATTCGACACCGCTGGTGATGCCGCCCATATATACGGCGAACACCATTACGATGGCCGCGCCGGCCAAGGCGATCGCGGCGCGTGTGAGGTCCCCGAAATCGTGGGTACGTCTGGGGGCGACGTCGTCAATATGCATGTCCGTCCTATCCGTCATGCGTGTGATATGCCTTAGGAATGTCGATTGCCGATGACAGCGGCCGCATGAAAGGGCTCGCCGTCATCGGCAATCGCATGGTGAATGAATGTCAGCGGTCGAATGCGACCAGCTTGCCGGCCCAGCCGGTGTAGGTGGCCGGCGTCAGCGCCTTGAGGCGTGCGGCGGTCTCGTCGTCGAAGGCCTGCTGGTCGATGAACTGCTCGACGGCTTCCTTGCTGATTTCATGACCGCGCATGAGTTCCTTGACCTTCTCGTACGGCTTCTCCATGCCGGGCAGGCCCTTGAGCTCGCAGGCGCGCATGGCGGTCTGGATCGGCTCGCCGAGCACCTCCCAATTGGTGTCGAGCTCGTGCTCGATGGCCAGATCGTTCGGATGGATGGACTTCAGACCGCCCATCAGGTTGTACAGCGCCAGCTGGCTGTAGCCGAGCGCGGAGCCGATGTTGCGCTGGGTGGTGGAGTCGGTCAGATCGCGCTGCCAACGGGATTCCACCAGCGTGGCGGACAGCGTGTCGAGCAGCGAGCAGGAGATCTCGAAGTTCGCCTCGGCGTTCTCGAAGCGGATCGGGTTCACCTTGTGCGGCATGGTGGAGGAGCCGGTCGCGCCCTTCACCGGGATCTGCGCGAACACGCCGCGGGAGATGTACATCCACACGTCCACGCACAGGTTGTGCATGATGCGGTTGGCGTGCGAGACGGTGGAGTACAGCTCGGCCTGCCAGTCGTGGCTTTCGATCTGCGTGGTCAGCGGGTTCCAGGTCAGGCCCATGCGGTGCTCCACGAACTCGCGGGAGACGGCGATCCAATCGACGTCCGGGCAGGCGGCCAGATGGGCGCCGAAGGTGCCGGTCGCGCCGTTGATCTTGCCCAGGTATTCCTGGCTTTCGATGTGCTTGAGCTGGCGGTTCAGGCGGTACACGTACACGGCGAGTTCCTTGCCGAGCGTGGTCGGGGTGGCGGGCTGGCCGTGGGTCAGGGACAGCAGCGCCTTGTCCTTGTATTCGTCGGCCTTTTCGGCGAGATGGTCGATGATCTCCTTGAACGCCGGGGTCCAGACCTGTTCCATCGCGTTCTTGACGCAGCGTGCGGTGGAGAGGTTGTTGATGTCTTCGGAGGTGCAGGCGAAGTGCACCAGGGTCTTGAGACGTTCGTTGATGTTGGTCAGTTCGGCGGGGGCTTCGTCGATGAAGTCGTCGATGTAGTATTCCACGGCCTTCACATCGTGGTGGGTGACCGCCTCGTGTGCGGCGTGCCGGGCGATGCCTTCGGCGCCGAAGTTCTCGGGGATGGCACGCAGATAGTCCTGCTCCGCGGCGGTGAACGGCTTGACGCCGTCGATGATCGGCTGGTTGCCGTTGCCTTCGAAGCCGTTGGCCAGCAGGATCATCCATTCCACTTCCACGCGCATGCGTTCGCGGTTGAGCGCGGGTTCGCTCAGGTATTCGACCAGAGGCGCGGTGGCGTTGTGGTAACGGCCGTCAAGAGGGGTGAGTGCGATTGCGGGAGAGATATCAGTAAGCTTCATGCCTTTCAGGGTACTTGGTGGCGTGGAGCTGGGCGTTGCCATGGCGCTACACTCGTAGGCGTGGCAAACGGGAACACGGGCAAGGCAAGCGGAAACACGGGCAAGACGGGCCGGCGCTCGGGCGGCAAGTCGGGCAAGGTCGAGAAATACGAGCGCGGCACGCGCAGCTACACCATGTCGCATATCCGGGGCAAGGACACCAAGATCGAGGTGCTGGTCCGCAGCTACTTGTTCCGCCGCGGCCTGCGGTTCCGCAAGAACGACAAACGCTACCCGGGCCATCCGGACATCGTGCTGCCCAAATACCGTGTCATCGTCTTCGTCAACGGCTGTTTCTGGCATATGCACGAAAGCTGCGGCAAGCAGACGATGCCGAAATCCAACGTGGAGTTCTGGAACGCGAAGCTGCTGCGCAACCGCGAGCGCGATTGCCGGCAGCATCGGCAGCTGCTTGCGGACGGCTGGCGCGTCATCGATGTGTGGGAGTGCGAGCTTGCCAGGAAGGTGCGCGAGGATCGGCTGGAACGTCTGTACGCGCAGATTGTCGATTCCGACGAGCCGCATATCGACGAGACGCACGACAGCCGCTGGGACGCGCTGACGCCGCCGGAAGAGCGCGCATAGCCTATCGACACGTCCCGTTACCATCGGAATGGCCTGCCGGCCGGGAACGCCCGTGCGCAGGCCTGACAAGATGAGATCCTTGCCGAGTAGAGCTACGGAATTCCGTATGGACTTGCAACGAAGCCGCCGCCGCGATGCGCGTGGATCGGGCCGGGGCCCAGGGGGAAACGCACCGGGGGCCGCGTTGCGGGAAGGCCGCTACCCTCGCGCAGCACGTGTGGGCGGGCGCACGTGCCGGACGCAATACAGTTAAGGAGCGATCACACCATGGCTGCGACCCACGCAACCAATACCGCCGGCCAGGCCGCCGGCGCCAACCCGAACACCATCATCTACCGTCCCATCACATGGGATGACGTGGACGACGTGGTCGACCTGTTCGACCGCACCTGGCCCCAGGACGGCCCGCTGGAAGGCACGCGGTTCTCGACGCTGATATCCAGATACTTCGTGCTGCACTACCTGCAGCCGGCCACATTCGCCAATGCCGCGTTCACGCAGGACGGCACGCTTGCGGGCGTCACCTTCATCCGGGTAGCCGGCGAATGCCCGCAGCTCGACGAGATCGACGTCGCGGAGGACATGGCAGCCACCGAGCGTCTGATCCGTTCGGATCCCGAGGCATCCGAACGTCTCGATATGGTGAGGAACTCGTTCGCGCTGGAACTCGATCTCGAACGTGAGAGCAGGGCCAACGAGACCACGCTGGGCGAACTGGAGCTGTTCGTCGTCAACCCGGACGTACGCGGGCATGGCGTGGGAGGTGGACTCTGGAAGCGCATGCAGCAGTACCTGGCCGCATGGGATGTGGACGCGTTCTACCTGCACACCGATTCCGCCTGCGACGTGAGCTTCTACGATCACAAGGGCCTGGAACGCATCGCGGAACGCCCGGCCGGCACCCCGGTCGAGGACGGCAGGGAGCCGTTGTTCGACGACATGTTCATCTACCGGGGGAAGGTGAGCGCCTGATGGTCGCCGATAACGAGCCTATCGGCGCGACAGGCCCCGGCGGCGGAACCTCGCCTGTCGGCAAACAGCGCTCGCCGTACGCGGTGCTGTTCTCCATCCCCGGCGCGAAGGCGTTCTGCGCCTCGGGGGCATTGGCGCGTTTGCCGATGTCGATGATGGGACTGGGCATCATCCTCGCGCTGAACCACCTGTACGACAACTGGACGATCGCCGGCGCCATGAGCGCCGCCTACGTGCTCGCCACC
>ERZ808246.1363-NODE-1363-length-17672-cov-4.043197_pt1 | contig 17672 bp, 15 predicted proteins | sample MGYA00521083_ERZ808246 | MGnify/ENA primary metagenome ERZ808246 (study PRJEB31516, sample SAMN03275577) | gut metagenome | biome: mammalia-associated habitat; material: feces | host: Papio cynocephalus | place: Kenya | collected 2012-07-07 ... | reverse complement strand
AAAGCCCTCTCAGTCGCCTCCGGCGACAGCTCTCCCGGAGGGAGAGCCAAGTGCCCTTTCGCGGCAGCTCTTCCGGATGGAGAGCCAAGATAGTACGCTGGCACGAAAAATGGAGCGCATCGGTACCGATACGCTCCATGGGGATCTCAAATCAGTTTCGATCAGTTCATCTTTGCATACGCGACGGCGATCTTGCTTGCCGCGTGGGCATTGTTGTAGGCCAACTCGAGGTTGGCGGCGAAGGACTTGCCCTCGGTCATGTCCTTGATGTGAGCCAGCAGATACGGCGTGATGGCCTTGCCGTGGATGTGCTCGGCGTTCGCCTGTGCGACAGCCTTGTCAATGATGCCGTTCATGTAGTCGGGATCCATCGCGTACTGCTCGGGGATCGGGTTGCCGACGACGGCGCCGCCCTTGAGGCCGATATCCCACTTGGCCTTCATGATCTTTGCAACGGTCTCTTCATCCTGGCAGTTGTAGTCGAGCTTGAAGCCGGAGGTGCGGCAGTAGAAGGCCGGCAGCTCATCCGTGCGCAGGCCGAGAACAGGGACGCCCTGCGTCTCGAGATATTCCAGCGTCAGGCCGAGATCCAGAATGCTCTTTGCGCCCGCGCAGACGACGCAGACGGGGGTATTGGCCAGCTCCTGCAGGTCAGCGGAGATATCCATGGTCTTTTCCGCGCCGCGATGCACGCCGCCGATGCCGCCGGTGGCGAAGAAGCGGATGCCCGCCATGGAAGCGATGATCATGGTGGTGGCGACGGTCGTTGCGCCGGTCTGGCCGGTCGCGAGATACACAGCCACGTCGCGGCGGCTGACCTTGCCGACGCCCTCGGCCTTGCACATGACGAGCAGCTCGTCGGCGTTCAGGCCGACCTTCAGCTTGCCGCCGATGATGGCGGTCGTCGCGGGGATCGCACCCTCACTGCGGACGATCTCTTCGACCTTATGGGCAAACTCCACGTTCTGCGGATACGGCATACCGTGGCTGAGGATGGTGGACTCCAGCGCGACAACGGGCTTGCCGGCAGCGATGGCTTCCTGGATTTCCGGGGTGACAGACAGATAATCTTTCAGATTCATATGAATAACTCCTTTCAGATGGGTATGCAGATTCAAATACGGTGCGCTTCCAGAATGTCCTCCAGCAGCGAAACGCTCATGTTCGGATTGATGGTCCGCTCATGCGACAGCGCGGCGATCCCCGCCGCCATGGCAAAGTCCAGCGTTTTTTCCACGTCCCAGCCGTTCAGCGCGGCATAGAGCATGGCGGCGGCAAACGAGTCGCCCGCGCCGGAGGCGTTGACCATCTGTTTGACCGGGCGGAGCCTGCGCCGCAGGACGAGACCGGTGTAGTCCATATAGAAGCAGCCCTCCGCGCCGAGGCTGACGAACAGCCGCTTAAGACCCTTTTCAATGAGCCGCGCGCCCGCGCGCTGCAGATCCTCGTCCGACCGGATCTCCATCCCGGCCAGGATCTCAAGCTCCATGCGGTTGGGCTTGGCCGTGTGGATGCGCCCGATGTGCGGGGCCAGCACGCGCGCATACGCGCACGAGACCGGATCGACGGAAACGATCTGCTCCGGCGTGCACAGCTCCAGCAGCTGCAGAAGCACGCGCTCACCCATACAGGGGTCGGTCGTGATGATCTTCGCGCCATGAATGAGTTCCTTCTGCGCCTGCAGATAAGCCTCCGGCATGTGCTCCTGAATGATGGTCATGTCGGACATGCCGATCAGCATATCGCCGTCGGCATCCAGAATGGACAGGTAAATGGACGAGCTGACACCCGCGACGCGGTTCAGGTGGGAGATATCGATGCCCGCGTCCTGACAGGCCTGGCAGATGAAGCTGCCGAATGCATCGTCGCCGACGCAGGACAGAAGCTTCACGTCCGCGCCGAGCCGCGCGAGATTCTCGCACACGTTGCGCGTCACGCCGCCCGCGGAAAGGCTGATATGGCCGGGGTTGGAGTCGCGCAGGCGGATAGTCGCCTTTGAGGCGCCGTTGAGATCCAGATTGGCTCCGCCGACACCGACGATATACGGTTTTTTCTCCATGCAAACGCCCCCTGTTTTCTGGTGAAACTGTATCATAGCGAATCAGAACGAAAAAGTCAAGAGGGAAAAAAAGCCGGGCGCGCCAGTCTGGCGCGCCCGGAGGGATGCATTTCAGCGGGTGAGGAAGAACATGAGGGCGAAGAGGATCGTGATGACCCAGGTGCCGGCATTGACTTCCTTGATCTTGCCGGTGAAGATCTTGATGAAGACGTAGGAGATGAGGCCGAAGGCGATGCCGTAGGAGATGTTATAGGTCAGCGGCATGATTGCGACGGTCATGAAGCCCGGAACAGCGGCTGCGGGATCATCCCAGTCGATCGTGCGGACGTTGGACATCATCAGAACGCCGACGTAGATCAGCGCCGCGGCGCAGGCGTAGGTCGGGATGAGCTGCGCGACAGGCGCGAGGAACATCGCGATGAAGAACAGGGCAGCGGTCGCCATGGAGGCAAGACCGGTGCGGCCGCCCTCTGCAACACCGGCAGAGGACTCGACGAACGTGGTAACAGTGGAGGTGCCGCAGATCGCGCCGCAGCAGGTGGCGACAGCGTCAGCCATCATGGCCTTGTCCATATTGGGAACGTTGCCTTCCTTGGTCAGCATGTTGCCGGCTGCGCATGCGCCGTACAGCGTGCCAAGGGTGTCGAACATGTCGACCATGCAGAACGCCAGCATGGTGGTGAGGAACATGACGATGAAGTTGCTCATGCCGTGCTCGGCAATGTACGGGCTGAAGTCAAAGCCTTCGGTGAAGACCTTGCCGAACGCCTGGGTGCCGAAATCCTTGAACGCGCCGAAGAAGTCGGAGGACAGGTTGGGCGCAACAGCGGTTGCGTAGAAATCGGGAACGGTGATGAGGCCGATGACGTAGTAGAGGACCGCGCCGCCGAGCATGCCCCACAGGACAGCGCCCTTGACCTTCTTCTTGGACATGGCGCCGATGGCGAAGACCGCGATGATGGTGACGAGCATCGGGAAGATGGTCGCCCAGGTGGCAGTACCGGAGAAGACGTTGAAGGAAGCAAGATTGACAAGCGTCGCGCCGTCGTCAACAACGATGCCGGCATTCTGCATGCCGATGAAGGCGATGAACAGGCCGATACCGGCGGAGATGGCCGTCTTGACGGCTGCCGGGATGGCGTCGAAGATCATCTTGCGGAGACCCGTGATGGTCAGCAGGACGAACACGATGCCGTCAACGAGGACGAGCACGAGGGCGTTCGCATAGCTCAGGCCGAAGGTGAAGCAGACAGTGTAGACAAAGAATGCGTTCAAGCCCATACCGGAAGCCTGCGCCAGCGGGAGGTTCGCAAGCAGGCCGATGAGGACCGTGCCGATGACGGCGGAGATGGCGGTCGCGATGTAGATCGCGCCGTAGCTCACGGTGCCGAGGTTCGCGAACATGCCGGCGTTGACCATCAGAATATAGGCCATTGCCATGAACGTCGTGACACCGGCCATGATCTCGGTACGGACGGTCGAGCCGCGTTCCTTTACCTTAAAGAAATTGCTCATAGAAAAAATCCTTCCTTTCTTTTCTTGGCGGAAGCCTGAAAAATTTTCAGGCTGCCTGACTTTCTGACAGACATGATTATAAAAGAAAGCCGTCTTAAAAGCAAGAGGTGGCGCCGACAAAAAGTTCACGAAAAATTCACACAACTGCACAAAAAAACTATTTTATTCGCCGATGGCGAAAATACAACAATTTGCATAAGGAATTGACAAGCGTGACCGCCGGAAGTATAATATTTATCTGGAAAAACGCGACAAGCGCATGAAGGAGAACGTTCTGCATGAAATATAAGATGAACATCGCGGGTCTTGACCGCGAGCTTCCGCTGTGTAAGGTATCCGACGATCTGTATATCGGCGCATTCGTCATGTTTGGCGACGCGGAGATCACCGTTGCCTGCGCGCGCGAGCTGCTGGCCCGCGCGCCCAAGGACTACGATTACCTGCTGACCGCCGAGGCAAAGAGCATCCCGCTCATTCACGAGATGGCCCGCCAGTCCGGCGCGAGCGAATATTTTGTCGCCCGCAAGGGTCTCAAGGTCTACCTGACCAATCCCCTGCACGTGACCGTCCGCTCCATCACGACCCAGCACGATCAGGATCTCTACCTGTCCGGCGAAGAGGCCGACAAGATGAAGGGCAAGAAGATCCTCATCATCGACGACGTGATCTCCACCGGCGAGTCTCTGCACGCGCTGGAGGAGCTGGTCGAGAAGGCAGGCGGCACCGTCGCCGGCCGCATGGCCGTCCTGGCCGAGGGCGACGCCCAGAACCGCCCGGACATCACCTACCTTGGCAAGCTCCCCGTCTTCAACGCCGACGGCACCGTGAAGGCGTAAAAACAGCACTGAGACTAGGCTGTCAATGTCTGTTCTTTGCTGAACCCCCCGGTTTGACCGTAGGGGACGATGCCTACATCGTCCCGGCAGAGAAGACCAATTTCACGAAGATCTACGGCAAATTCGTAACCGCTACAGCGGGACGATGTGGGCATCGTCCCCTACATGGTCAGTACGTATCGCGTACTGCTTCAAGAAAAGTGAACCCTTTCACATTCAAAATCCCCCATGACGCCGCTGCGTCATGGGGGATTTCTTATTGTATACCCTCCCCCCGTATCCCTGCAAGTGTCAATTTTTGACGAAAGCAGAGCAGAAAATCTGTTCAGGTTTCCATATGGCGAAATCCGGCGGTTATGTTACAATAATAATGTTGTTATGGAAACCTTTTGGAGAATATGGGAGAATCGGCATGGAGCACACACGTTGGTACAAAAATAAAGTATTTTATCAGATCTGGCCCCGGAGCTTTTACGACGGGAACGGCGACGGGCTGGGCGATCTGTGGGGCGTATATGAAAAGCTGGACTATCTGCAGGAGCTGGGCGTGGACGGCGTCTGGTTCTCGCCGCTGTACCCGTCACCGGGCGTGGACTGCGGGTATGATATCTCCGATTACATGGATATTGCGCCGGAATACGGCGGAATGGAGGCCTTTCAGGCCGTTCTGAACGGCCTGCACGCGCGCGGGATGAAGCTCATCATGGATCTGGTGGTCAACCACACCAGCGACGCGCACGAATGGTTCCAGAAATCGCGCCGCCGCATCGAGCCGTACACGGATTTTTATATCTGGCGGCCCGCCCGGCCGGACGGAAAGCTGCCGAACAACTGGGACAGCCTCTTCGAGGGCAAGGCGTGGCAGTGGGACGATCTGCGGCAGGAATATTACCTGCATCTGTTCGCCGTGCGGCAGCCGGATCTCAACATGGACAACCCGCTCGTGCGCGATCAGGTCCGGAAGATCCTCAAATTCTGGCTCGATCTCGGCGTGGACGGCTTCCGGGAGGACGTCATCACCTTCATCTCCAAGCGGCAGGGACTGCCGAACGATCACCTGTTCCCGGTCTGCAAGGGCATCCGGTTTTATAACCACGGCCCGCATATCCATGAATATCTGCAGGAGTTCCGCCGCGACGTGCTGGCGAACTACGACTGCATGACCATCGCCGAAGCGCCGCTCGTCACGCCGCAGCGCGCGCTGGACTATATCACGGAATCCGACACGAATGAAATAGACCTCATGATCCAGTTCCAGTGCATGTGCGCCGACTGCTTCTTCTCGGACTTCATGCCGCGCAAATTTTCGCTGCGGCGGCTGCGCCGGGCGTTTTCCAGCTGGCAGACGCAGCTGGACGGGCGTGCGTGGAACCTTCTGTATCTGGAAAATCACGACCATCCGCGCGTCATTTCCCGCTATGGCAGTGAAAAATACCGCGTGGAGAGCGGTAAGATGCTCGCCGCCTGCTATCTGTTCCTCAAGGGGACACCGTTCATCTATCAGGGGCAGGAGATCGGCATGACGAACTGGTATCCGGCCAGCACGAGCCTGTATGAGGACGTCCAGACCCGCAACCAGCATCCCGACTGGCCGGAGGAGAAGCGCCTGCAGCTGTTCCACCGCGCCTCGCGCGACTCCGCGCGCACGCCGGTGCAGTGGAGCGCGGAGGAAAACGCCGGCTTCACGAGCGGCACGCCGTGGTTCCATATCAATGAGAATTACAAGGAGATCAACGCCGCAGCCGCGCTGGCCGACCCGGATTCCATCCTGAACTTCTACAAAAAGGCCATCGCCCTGCGCAAGCGCCTGCCCGTGGTGCAGAACGGCAGCTATCAGAACTATTATAAAAACTCCAATGAGCTCTATGTCTACGCCCGCGAGACGAAGGAGCAGAAGCTGCTCGTCATCTGTTCGTTCACCGACCGCCCGGTGCGCTTCCGCGCGCCGTACAACTTCTCGCTTTCCGACATGACGCTGCTGCTGAGCAACTATCCCGTCTCCGACACCGCCGACAGCTTCCTCACCCGCCCGTATGAGACGCGGGTGTATCTGTACGAATAAGAAGCACCGCGCCCGGCTTTCGAACCAGAAAGCCGGGCGCGTAAGACTGTCAAGAAACGGCACTGTCCGTTTCGGACAGAAAACCGCCCCATTTGGTTGTAGGGGTCGATGCCTTTCTTCGGCGCGGGGCGCGCTCGCCTCCACATCCACGTCGTACCGGTCGGCAAGATAGCCCGGCAGATACGCATTGGAGAACGGCTTCAGCTCGCGGTAGTCGAACGGCTCGATGGAATCCATGTTCGCGTCCGGCATTTTGCTGGACGCATCGACGGGGATCCGCGCAAAGCAGACCGTCCCCGCGCGGCGGACGAGAAAATGCTGGGTGTCGGTCACGTCATACTCGCCCTCGCGGTGCGTGATGGAGCGCGTGCAGCGGTAGGTGATATCGGCGTCCGCTTCCCCGCTGAACAGCCAGAACGGCACATAAATCCCCTGAATTTTCTCGATCTGGTTCTGCGCCGAAAAGGCCTTCGGCAGCAGGGGCTTCTTTTTATAGTGCGCCCGGAGCGCATCGACCGCCGCCTTCTTATCCAGCCGGAACGGAAGGATCGCGTCTGGCCGGAGCGCGCCGGACAGCTGACCGGGGATAATGGACGGATTGCCGCAGTACGGGCAGCTCGACGCCGCCGTCGACGCGTCGCACAGAAGCTCCGCCCCGCAGGACGGGCAGCTGCAGGCCCGCATGCCGTCCGTGTCCCAGCCGTCCGGCGCATGCTCCCATGTGCCGGTATCCTGCGCGGCTTTTTCATCCTTTTCGGCATAGAGCGCTTCCATGTCCTTGACCGTATAGCTGCTGCCGCAGTAGTCGCACAGGAGCTTGCCGCTTGCGCCGTCAAAGTGCAGCGGGCCTGTGCAGGCCGGGCATTGGTAATTGGTCACCTGCTCTGCCACGTTCTCATCTCCTTAATATATGCGCCCGCGCAAACGCGCGGGCGCGGTCTGTTTTTCATCAGATCTGATCGCCGTCGTTGAACGGGTCGCCGCACTCGGGGCAGAACTTCGGCGGGTTCGTCGGATCCTCCGGCTCCCAGCCGCACTTACTGCACTTGTAGCGCTTGACGGCCGAGGGTCTGGGCTTGCCGCATTCGGAGCAGAATTTCCCCTTATTGACCGCGCCGCAGGCGCACGTCCAGCTGTCGTCTGCCGGTTTCGGGCTGCCGCACTCGACGCAGAATTTTCCCGTGTTGCCGGTCTTGCCGCATTTGCACGTCCAGCCTGCCGGAGCCGGCTGCGCCGCCTGTTGCTGCGCGCCCATCTGATAGAGGCTCTGCGCGTTCACGCCGCCGGCCTGGCCCGCCATGTTCATGCCCATGAAGGCCATCGCGGGGCCTGCGTTCTGGTTGTTGGCCGCCGCCTGCATTGCGCTGGCCTGCGCGCCGACCAGATGTGCCGCCGCACGCGTCGGATCCATAAAGGCCGCATTGCGCTGCAGCTCCTTGAGCATCGCTTCGTCTTCCTCGCTGGCCTTCACGCTGGAAACGCCGAAGGAGACGATCTCCAGGCCGCGCAGATCGCGCCACTTGGAGGACAGAACGTCGTTGAGCGCGTCCGCCAGCTCCATCGTATGTCCGGGCAGCGCACTGTAGCGGATGCCCATCTCGGAGATCTTCGCGAATGCGGGCTGCAGGGCGGTCAGCAGTTCGGTCTTGAGCTGACTGTCGAGCCGGTCGCGGGTATAGGCGCCCGTCACGTTGCCGCAGACGTTCGTGTAGAACAGGATCGGATCGCAGATGCGATAGCTGTACTCGCCGAAGCAGCGGAGGGAAATATCAATGTCGATGCCCGCCCGCTGGTCGACGACGCGGAAGGGGACCGGCGACGGCGTGCCGTACTTGTTGCCGATCAGCTCTTTGGTATTAAAATAGTACACGCGCTGATCCTTGGGCGGCTCGCCGCCGAAGGTGAAGCGCTTGCCGATGGTCTTGAAGGTCTCGCCGATGCTCTTGCCAAGAGAACCGGAGAAGATCGACGGCTCGGTCGAAGAATCATAGACGAACTCGCCCGGCTCGGCGCACAGCTCCGTGACCTTGCCCTGATCGACGATGATCATGCACTGGCCGTCGGCCACAGCGATGACGGAGCCGTTGGAAATGATATTCTCGCCGCCCTTGTAGTTGCTGCTTCTGCCCGACACGCGGTGCTGCCCCTTGACGGCCAGCGTCGTCTCCGGGATCGATTCACAATAGAAATACTCCTTCCACTGGTCGGCCATCACGCCGCCCGCGGCGCCCAATGCTGCTTTGATCAGTCCCATTTTGTTCGCTCCTTTTCTGAATTGAATGGCGTTATGGACATGCGCGTTCCTCTGCTTTGCATCGTATCATATTCTGACGCGATCAGCAATCCTTTTGTTCCCGCCGCTTGGAAATCCGCTCCAAGCGGACACAAATTGAAAACTGTCTGTAGGAAACGGATACACCATTTGATATACTATCCGGAAATAAGGAGGAGGCGGTCTGCATGTACGCGCTGCTCTGTATCGGCTATGTTGCCGGCATCGGCATTCTCGGCTTTGTTCTTGGCCGCCTTGTGCCGAAGCGGTGGTTTGATCATACCCGCTTTCCCTACCGCGCCGCCGCGTTTGAGCGCGACGGGCAGATCTATGAGGCGCTCGGCATCCGCCGCTGGCAGAACCGCGTGCCGGACATGAGCCGGATCTTTCCGCGCCTCATGCCGCCCAAGCGCATGACGGCGCACCCGGACGCGCAGACGCTGCTCGTTATGATCCGCGAGACCTGCGTGGCAGAGCTTACCCACTGGCTGCTGCTTTTCGCGGGGCTTGCGATCCCCGCGATCTGGCCCGGCGCGTGGGGCATTGCGGCCTGCGTGGTCTACTGCGTTTTCGGCAATCTGATCTTTATCCTCATCCAGCGCTACAACCGTCCGCGGCTGGTCCGCCTGTATGCGCGCCGGAACAAGAAAAGGAGCACTTCCACATGAACGTACTGATCCTCAGCTGCAACACCGGCGGCGGCCATAACTCCTGCGCGAAGGCCATCGCCGCGGAGCTGCAGTCGCGCGGCCATACCTGCCGCATCGACGACGCGCTGGCTTATGTCTCAGAGGGCACTTCACGCTTTGTCAGCAGCTGGCACGTGCGCTTTTACCGCTATTTCCCGAAGCTCTATAACAAGGGCTACGCCTATGCCGGTTCGCATCCGGCGTCCTTTGACGAGTCCTCCGCAGCCAGCCGTCTGCTGCGCCGCGGCTGCAAGCGGCTGCGAAGAGCGATCTCCGACGGCGGCTTTGACACCGTCGTCAGCGTGCACCTCTTCCCGGCCCTGATGCTGACGTTCATCCAGCACAGCGACCCTTTGCCCATCAAAACGCTCTTCGTCGCCACGGACTATACCGCAAGCCCCTCGTGCGACCGCATCCGGCCGGACGTCTGCGTCATCCCGGACGCATCCCTGACCGACGAATTTGCCGCCGCTGGCATCCGGCGGGAGACGATCGCCCCCTGCGGCATTCCTGTCCGCGCCGCACTTTATCAGAAGCTCCCATCTGCCGAGGCGAAAAAGCGCGTCGGGATCGACCCGTCGCACCGCCATCTTCTCATCATGACCGGCAGCATGGGCTGCGGACCGATGGAAGAACTTACACAACTGCTTGCAAACTTGCTTCCGGCGTCGTATGATGTAAGCGTAGCCTGCAGCAATAACGAGCAGCTCATTCGCCGCATGCGGCGCGCCTTCCGGAAAAAGCCCAACATCCACATCTGCGGATACATTGACAATATCTCCGCCATGATGGACAGCGCGGATCTTTTCCTGACCAAGCCCGGCGGCATCAGCACGACGGAGGCCATGGTCAAGGGATTGCCGATGGTGCTGGTCAACGTGGTCGGCGGCTGCGAAACGCCGAATCTGCAGTTCTTCGTCTCCCACGGCGGCGCGGCCACCGCGCAGACGCCGGAGGAGATTGCAGAGCTCTGTCGGGATCTTCTGGCCGACGATGAAAAGCGCGGTGCCATGCACGACGCGCTCGTGCGGATGCAAAGGAAACCGGCCGCCGCGGCGATCTGCGGCTGTCTGGAATAAGACTGCAGGCTGCAGGATCATACTAGAGAAATAAGGAGGTCATTCAGAATGACAACACTGACATTGGATAACTTCGAGCAGGAGGTCATGCAGGCCAGAACGCCTGTCGTGGTCGACTTTTGGGCAAGCTGGTGCGGCCCGTGCATGATGCTTTCGCCCGTCATGGAGGAGCTGGACGGCGAGCTGCCGCAGATCAAATTCTGCAAGGTCAACGTGGACGACGAGCGCGATCTGGCCATGGAGTTCCAGATCGATTCCATCCCCACGCTGCTGTGCGTCAAGGGCGGCCATGTCGTCAAGCGTCTGGTCGGCTACCGCGAAAAGGACGCGCTCAAGAAGGAGCTGGAGGCGCTGTGAAGGTCCGTCTGAACGAAGACGCCGCCGTCGTCGCCCGCGTCAAGGAGGGGCTGAAGCGCACCGGCGGCTACTGCCCGTGCCGTCTGGCCCGGACAGAGGAAAACAAGTGCATGTGCAAAGAGTTCCGCGACCAGATCAACGATCCCGACTTTGAGGGCTACTGCCACTGTATGCTCTATTACAAGGAAAAATAAGTGCTTCGCCGCCGCTTTCCGCATGGGAAGCGGCGGCAGCTTTATCCATGTTCTTCCGGAACTGGAAATGAAGTTGTGAAGAATTTCTGAATTATTTACAAAAGTGTTGCAATTTCAAATTCTTAAGATAAACTGTAGACAAAAAGAATGCGGGCTTCCCCGCAGAAAGAGGTGTACAGGAATGAAACGTACCATCAGAAGAAGTATCAGCCTGCTGCTGGTCCTGGTTCTGCTCCTTGCCGCGCTGCCGGCCGCTCTGGCCGCCGGTGAGACGCTGCAGGTCGACAACCGGACGCTGCACGTGGATGACACGACCACCGCGCATGTCAAGGACTCTGACGGCAATGACGTCGAGGCCGTCTTTACCAGCAGCGACCCAACCGTCATTTCCGTCAGCGGCAGCACACTGACCGCCCGGAAGGTCGGCACCGCCGAAATTAGCGCAAAGCTCACGGACGAAGACAAGACCCCCGTCGCCGGCTCCGTCACCGTCACCGTCGCGTCCAACGTGACCGGCATCGAGGCGGACGCCGCGTTGGCTATTGACGCCGACACGTTCACCACCGCAGACGTGACGATCACCGCCACTGTCACCGGCGCAGGCGCGGGCGACACGCTCTACGCCATTTCGAGCGACCCGGCAGTCGCAGCGCTTTCCGCTTCCTCCGCCGACGCTTCGAGCGGCAGGGCAGCGCTGACGCTGGTCCCGAAGAAGACCGGCCGGACGACCGTCACGCTCTCCTGCGGCGGCCAGACGGCCACTGTCGCCGTCACCGTCTCGGCCAGCGCCAACCACACCATCCGCTTCGGCCAGAGCCAGCTGACCGTAGAAAAGGGCAAGAGCGCTTCCAATACCGTCACCCAGGCCATCATCACGGATAAAATCGCGTACACCAGCAATAAAGCTGCCGTCGCGACCGTCAACAGCAGTACCGGCTCCGTGACCGGCGTCGCCGCCGGTACGGCAACGATCTCCGCCGTTGTGACCAACGTCAAAGGCGTGGAGATCACGGACGCAGCCAGGTCCTATACCGTTGAGGTCGCCGATGCGTATAAGATCGTCGTCAAGACGCCCTCCGGCGCGATGACCGCCGGTACGGCCTCCGATATCTCCGCAACGGTCTATCAGTACGACGCCGAAGACGGCTACACCGCCTACAAGCAGAACGTCACGATCACCTGGCAGGGCTACCGCGACGGCGTCGCCGCCTTTGACGGCGAAACGAAGAACAAGCCCGTCACCACCACGACCCGCACCGGCTCTTCCACGGTGACGCTCTATACGTATTCGACCGGTACATCCAGGAGTTCTGTCTCCGTCCCGCTGACGGTCTCCGTCGTCATCGGCGGCACGACCTATACGGCGGCTGACGCCTCCGTCGAGGTCTCCCCGGCAGAAGCCGCTTCCTTCTCCGTACAGGAGGATACGGCCTTTGACGAGGACGATTTCTCCACCGCCGTTGACGAAGCCACCGGCCGCTATGCCGGCAAGCTCGCCGCCATCAGCATCTCCGATACCACCGGCGGCTCCGTCTATGACGGCAACGGCCGCGTCTCGACCGGCACGAAGTACTATGTCTCCGGCTCGAGAAGCTATCTGATCTCGAATCTCTCCTTCGAGACGTCCACGAGCAGCAGCTCGTCCTCGCCGTACTTCCTCTATGTCGGCTATGACACCGACGGCAATATCATTGCCACCGGCAAGGTCACCGTCGGCAGCCAGAGCGTCGATATGGAATACGCGGCCAGCTTCGGCGGCAGCGTCACGTTCGACGAGACCGATTTCAGCAAGGCCTTCTCCAAATACGCGCGCTCCAACGAAAAGCTGGACTATGTCACGTTCGCGCTCCGCAATGCTGTGGTCGTGATGAACAACAAGACCTACAACCTGAACGACAGCAACAACGACACCGTCTTCGGCTGGGCCTATCCCACCCGCACCAGCTCCACCGGTCTGTCCGCGACCGACAAATGCTACTATCAGGCCAGCGCCTCGCAGATCGATCTGGATGCCGTCACCTACGTGACCGGTACCTACACGACGAAATACACGGTCTATATCCCCTACACCGCCGTCGGTACCTCCGGCACGCGCTATGAGGGCTATACCGCCGTCACCGTCAGCAACGACGACACCATGACGAGCGTCGGCGCTTCGTTCAAGTCCACGAACGCCGCCGAGCAGATCCTCGCCGCCTACCCGAACGCCGCCTACGTGATGCTCACGAAGCCCGCGGCCAGCGAGGGACAGCTGCTTTATAACTTCCGCAGCATCGCCAACGCGAACTACGAGACCATCCGCTTCTCCTCGGACAAGTTCTACCTGAACAGCAGCAGCTCCAAGGATCTGCAGCTGGACAGCGTCTACTTCCTGCCCGCAGCGGACTGCGCTTCGCAGATCAAGCTCTCCATGACCGTTTATAATTCGTCCGACAGCAAGCTCGGCTCCGCAGAGCTGACGCTCCGCGTCACGTCGAAGACCTCGTCGTCCGTGTTCTCGGACGTCACCGCGCGCACCTGCTCGTGGGCAGCCGACGCCGTTGACTTCATGAACCACTACGGCCTCGTCAAGGGCACGAGCGCTTCGACCTTCAACTGGAGCGGCAATATGACCCGCGGCGATTTCGTCCTGATCCTCTACCGCAACGCCGGTTCCCCGTCCGTCTACAACGTGACCAACCCGTTCACGGACGTGAAGAGCACGGATTATTACTACGAAGCCGTCCTCTGGGCCTATAAGAACAACATCGTCAACGGCTCGAGCCGCACGACGTTCAGCCCGAAGGGCAAGATCACGCGCGAGCAGATCGCCTCGATCCTCTGGCGTCTGGCCGACAAGCCCGCCGCCGGGACGAGCCTGCGCAGCTACACCGACTACCAGAACGTCAGCAGCTATGCCTATGACGCGATGAGCTGGGCCGTCGGCAGCGGCTATGTCAAGGGCAGCGGCTCCAAGCTGAACCCCGGCAGCAACGCCACCCGCGCCGAGGTCGCCGTGATGCTCCACAGATTCCTGACCAAGTAAACACCATAAAAAACAGGCACGCAGCGGCGTGCCTGTTTTTTCTTGTCCACAAGTCTGCCGCTCACAATGGGATACAAAACAAGCAGCACAACGTCTGTAGGGGCGGACGACTCTGTCCGCCCTTGAAAGGTTACGAATTTGCCGCAGGTTACCGTAAAATCGGCGTTTCCTGCCGGGCGGGCAGAGTCGCCCGCCCCTACTACGGCGGGTTTGCCAGTCTTGCGGTGACAACTAACGCAACAATTTCTTGACAGTCTCAAACAGGCACGCTGCCGCGTGTCTGTTTTTTATTTACCCCTGGAACGGGTCGGCGAATGACGCGTAATAGGACACCGGTTCGCCGGCGGCGAGCAGATGGTCGGTGTTGCCGAGCATCTGGCAGCGGAAATAGGCGATGCCCGGCTCCCGCTCCTCCGTATTGAGGACCGTCACCGACGACGGGGCCAGGAACGTCCCGTGCAGCGTGGTAAACGGCGAGACGTTCCACAGGTGCGACAGCAGCACTGCCGTAATGCCGAAATGGCAGAAGCAGACGACACATTTGTCGCTGTGCTCCCGGCTCTCGTAATAGCCGCCGTGCCGGAAATAGCCATAGCGCGTCAGCATCTCGTCGAACCCGGCCACGGCTTTGTCATATTCCGCCTTGACGTTCGTTCCCTGCAGGATGGGCGCGGCTTCCCAGCCCTCCGGCTGCAGCAGCTGCGTCTGCTTTGTCCACGTGCCGGGCATCAGATCCCAGCAGATGCGCGCGCCGCCGTCCTTTTCCGGCAGTTCGCCGCGGAACTCGTGCAGCCAGTCCATGACCTCGGCCCTTTTGCCGTGCTCCTTCAGGGTGAAGGACGCCGTCGCCTGCGCGCGGCCGAGCGGCGACATGTAAAAGTCGTCCACCTTCCAGTTCTTTGTCCGGCGGGCCAGCAGCTCCGCCTCGCGCCAGCCCTTTTCCGTGAGCGAATCGTGCTCGTAATCCGGCTCGGCATGGCGAATAAAAATCAAGCGCATAGTAAAAAACCTGTTCTCCTTCTTTGGTTTCGGATCAGCCCCACAGCGCGGTCAGCGACGGGATCACCTGCTTTTTCCGCGACACGACGCCGGGCAGGAAGCAGGTATGATCCTTCAGCTGCACGCCGAAGGCCTGTGTGATGATATCCTCGTCGCCCAGATACAAAAGCTGACTGCCCTCCAGCAGAACGTCCGTCAGCATGAGGATGAGCAGCGTATAGCCCCGTTCTTCCATCGTCTTCTGCATGACCCTGAGGAACTCGTCCTTCCGCTGCATCATGCGGCCGGAGTCGATGCAGGTGATCTGGCTGACGCCGAAGTCGTGGTCTGCGATGTGGAAATCTTTGAAATCCGTAAACAGCAGCGTCTCGGCCGGCTTATCGTCGGAGATGGACGCAGAGAAGATCTCCTTGCCAAGCTCGCTGAGCGAAATATTGGCGATGCGCGCCATCCGGTCGGCCATGCGGCGGTCGCGCTGCGTGGCTGTGGGCGATTTGAACATGACCGTATCGGCGACGATCGCCGCCGCGATCAGTCCCGCCAGCTTCGCCGGGGGCATCAGCCCGCGCTCCTGATACATCTCCGAGATGATCGTCGCGGTGGAGCCAACGGGCTCGTTGCGGAAGTAGATGGGGCCGCCGGTCTGGATATCCGCCAGCCGGTGATGGTCGATGATCTCCACGATATCCGCCTGATCCAGCCCCGGCACCGACTGCGAGACCTCGTTGTGGTCGACGAGCACGACGCGCTTGCGGCGCGGCTTGATGAGGTGATACCGGGAGAGCGTGCCGACGACCTTGTCGTTTTCGTCGAGGATCGGATAGCTGCGGTGGCGGCTCTTGAGCACGACCTCCTTGACGTCATCAAGAAAATCCGTCAGGTGGAACGCCTCCAGATCGTCCGTCCGGCACACGCGCGCGACCTCGATGGCGTAATAGACCATGCGGGCAGCCTTGTAGGCGTCGAACGGCGTGGCGATCACGCAGGTCTTCGTCTCCAGCTTCCGCAGCTCCTCCGGCAGCTCCGCCTGACACACGATCAGGCAGCTGACCTGCTGCTCGATGGCGCGGCGCGCCATCTCCAGCTGCTCGCCGACGATGACGATCGCGTCCGGCCCCTTGAACAGAAGATTCTCGTTCTGCTGCGGCAGGGCGATGGACACCTCGCCGCTGATGGTATCGACGAGATAGCCGGATTCATTGATGATCTTGCCGTCCAGCACGCTGAGAAGGTTGAAGACCGGGATCTGATCGACCCGCGCGTCAGACAACGTGCGCATATCGTAGCTCGCGATCTCGCTGGGCGAGAGCATGCCGAACAGCTCGCCGTTTTCGTTGGTCACGGGGATCGCCGGGATGGATTTGGCCTTGTTGCTCTGCAGCGCCGTCCATGCGCGGTTGACGGTGACGGCGCCGGACAGGGCCGGCGGCGTATCGTAGTCCAGATCGCACACCTGCGTGCGCATCGTCTGGATCCGCACCGGCGGCTCAAAGCCGAACCGGTCCAGCACAAGCTTCGTTTCATCGGAGATGTGCCCCAGCCGCGCCGGGATAAATTCCCGGTCGCCCAGCGCGTTGCGCAGCGCCGCATAGGCCATGGCCGAGACGATGGAGTCGGTATCGGGGTTGCGGTGGCCAGTCACATAGATCGGTTCCATGCGTTATCCTCCTTACGCCTGCGGAAATTCGATGCCCTGATGATGCAGAATGAAGCGGATCGGGTAATAGCTGTCAAGATAATTCTTGCAGTACCATTCATACGTCGCGTCCGGCAGGTGCACCAGCTCCGGCGCCTGCGCGCGGAAGAGCCTGAACGTCTGCTCGTCGCCGCACAGAAGCGCGGCTGCCAGCTCCATCTCGCCCTCGGCCTCCAGACGGTACAGGCACTTGTCCATGATGGCGGCGCAGGCACGCTCCTCCTCACTGCCCAGAAGCTCCTTGTTGCCCAGCCACGCGAGAAAATCGTCCAGCTTCAGCTCTGTCCGCGCTGCAGCGTGCGAGAGCTTGGTGAACTCCGGCTCGGCATGGCGTTTGAGAATGTCGATCAGGTAGACCAGCAGGTTCTCATCCAGACACACGCTGTCAAGAAACACCTCGAAGATATCGCGCGTCTCGGTCTTGACCGGCTCCTGCGGCGCTTCCTCCTGCACCTGTTCCGGCTGCGGCTGCGAAGCCGAAGCCAGCTGCGCGATCGCCGCGTTCAGCTCCGCCGGGTCAAAGCTGTCGTATTCCTCCTGTGGGATCTCGGTCCCGTCCGCCTCCGCACAGGCCCGGACGAACGCCGGAATGCCGATCCGCCCGATCTCCGCCTGCAGCTGCAGCGCCTTCTTGAGATCCTCCTGCTCCGTCAGCACAATGCCCTCCGGCGCCTTGCGCGTCCCCTCGCAGATCTCGGATAAATATTGCAGATAATACGGAATGAGCGACATGAACTGTCCTCCTGTTTTTTCTTTTCAGTGTAGCACGGGGATGGAGAAATGTCAAAAAGTATGGAAGTCTTTTGCAAATTTGCACCCAAAAAGCCTTCCCCCGGGAGCAATGTCATCAACTTAAGCGTGTAGGACAGGAATCTGCCGTCCCAAACCG
>ERZ808246.1362-NODE-1362-length-17677-cov-4.018727_pt1 | contig 17677 bp, 16 predicted proteins | sample MGYA00521083_ERZ808246 | MGnify/ENA primary metagenome ERZ808246 (study PRJEB31516, sample SAMN03275577) | gut metagenome | biome: mammalia-associated habitat; material: feces | host: Papio cynocephalus | place: Kenya | collected 2012-07-07 ... | reverse complement strand
GTTGAAAATACGCGCCTTTTCTTGACAAAGCATGGGAAAACACGTATATATAGTCTAGTACGTTAGAAAAGGGCATATGCCCAATTTTGGATTCAGGAGGATGTTTATCATGAATAAAACCGAGCTGGTAGCTGCGATCGCGGAGAAAGCAGACCTTTCCAAGAAGGATGCGGAGGGTGCTGTAAAGGCTTTTGCAGATGTTATTGCGGAAGAGCTTAAGAACGGCAATAAGGTTCAGATTGTTGGATTCGGTACTTTTGAGGTTTCCGAGAGAGCAGCCAGAGAGGGACGCAATCCTCATACCGGCGAGACCATGAAGATTGAAGCTTCCAAGGCTCCCAAGTTTAAGGCTGGCAAGGCACTGAAGGACGCTGTCAACGCATAATCTGCACAGCAGCGGATTGGAACAGGACGAACAGAAATTGCCCGGGGTACTCCCCGGGCATTCTTTATAAGAAGAGACGAACGAAGATGCGCTTAGATAAATATTTGAAGGTATCCAGACTGATTAAACGCCGCACAGTGGCAAATGAGGCCTGCGACAACGGACGCGTCACACTGAACGGGAAGGCAGCACGGGCGAGTGCGGAGGTAAAGCCGGGGGATGTCATCGGGATTTCCTTTGGCGACAAGGAAGTCCGCGCGGAGGTTCTTGCGGTGCAGGAAACCGTTCGCAAGGACGCGGCGGGCGATCTCTTCCGCTATCTGTGATCACTGTGATAAGATAAGTTTGAATGTGATCGCCGATGCGATCGCATTCAAACAGCAGCATCGGTGCCGACGCACCGGCTGCCGCATTTGGCAAAACCGCCTTCGCGGATTTTGCCTCGGCGAGGAATAGGTTTGGAAAGCGGATGAGTTGACAGCAGGTGAGGCAGAGTGAAATGGCAAAGGCCAGGCGAAGATTTGTATACCGCAAAAAATCGCAGAACCGCTTCAGTATGGCTCTCGCGATCACAGTGATGGTTGTCATTCTGGGGGCTGTGTCTGTGCGGGGCTTCCAGCTTCAGAAGAAGCTGGAAGGCTATGAGGCGCGGAAGGAAGAGCTTCAGCAGCAGATCGCGGAGGAAGAGCAGCGCACAAAGGACATCGAAGAGTACTCCAAGTACACGAAAACGGACGAGTATGTGGAAGAGGTGGCGCGCGACAAGCTGGGGCTGGTAAAGAAGGGCGAGATCATCTTCAAGAACACAGGAAAATGAAGAGGGATCGGACAGCGGGACTGTCCGGTCCTTTTGTTTGAAAGCCAAAAGACACAGAGGAGAAGACGGGACAGGCAATGCAGCATAATCTGACGGAACAGGTCCGCGAGACAGTCCAGGAATTTCATATGATCCGGGAGGGAGAACACATTGCTGTCGGGGTCTCCGGCGGGGCGGATTCTGTCTGCCTTCTTCTTCTTTTAAATGAGTTGGCGGGAGAATTCGGCATTTACGTTTATGCGGTCCATGTTCACCATGGCCTTCGCAAAGCGGCGGATGAGGACGCGGCCTTTACCGAAAAGCTGTGTGAAGGGCTTGGAATACCGCTGAAAATCTACCATGTCGATGCGGCCGATGAGGCAGGCAGACGCGGCATTGGTGTGGAAGAGGCGGGGCGGGAGCTCCGCTATGAGCTTTTTGACAGGGCCTGCTTCGAGTGGGAAAAAGAAGCACAGGAAGATGATACATTGACGGCCGGTACCTTGAGAAAAAAGGACGAAGAATTCGGAGAAGTCTTTGGAGCTCATCGCTGGAAAATTGCAGTGGCGCATCACCGCGAGGACAGTGCGGAAACCGTTCTGATGAACCTTTGCAGAGGAACATCACTGACAGGTCTTTCCGGAATCCGCCCGGTGAGCGGTAAGGTGATCCGTCCGCTCATCCGCTGCAGCCGCGGCGAAATCGAGGAGGAGCTTCGCCGCCGCAGGCAGGAATGGCGAACGGATGAGAGCAATGGAAGTCTGGACTATACGCGCAACTATATTAGAAACCGGATTCTCCCGGAGCTTTCCGAAAGGGTGAATACAAGGTCTACGGCGCATATCTGCAAAGCAGCAGAAGAAATTGCCGGCGCGAACGCCTTTCTGGAAGAGCTGACACAGGACAAGAAAAAGAGCTGCCGGATTCCGGAGGAGGCGGAGTGCTATTCGGTTTCCTCCCTTCTTGCACTTCCGACATACCTGAAAACGCGGGTATTGTACGACATTCTGGAAGAAAACTGTGGGAAAAAGGATCTTTCCTCAGAGCATGTGGAACGCATCAGGCGTCTTCTTATGAGCGGTGGGACCCGCTTTGTGGATCTGCCCGGGGGCGTTCGGGCGGAAAAAATATATGACCGCCTTGAATTTTCGCGTGGCGGGAGGCCAGAAACCTCCCGGTTAGAGAATACGATCCGAGGCCAGATCAAAGAGAGTGCGGTGGGAAGGAAGGCAACTGGCAGCCGGATTCTGCTGCCTGAAAAGGAGAAAGACTACCGGATCCGCATTTTCCCTTACAGCGGAAATCCGGAGGACATCCCAGAGGATCCGTATACGAAATGGCTGGATTATGATAGAATATCTTCGTTTCTGACGTTCCGGACAAGGAAGGAAGGCGACTGCATCGCAATCGGTATCCGCGGGGAGAAATCCTCCGGAAAGAGAGAAGAGAGCGGGCAGACGGAGTACTGCTGCAAGAAGCTGACACGGGTCATGATTGATGCAAAAATCCCGGCGGTGCTTCGCAGCCGTATTGTTTTGCCGGCAGACGAAAACCGGATCCTCTGGGTCCCCGGCTGCCGGGTCGGAGCGGATTATAAAATCAGCAGTGCGACGCGGACGGTGCTGGAGCTTTCCCTTGTGAAGAACAGGCCCCGCGTTACAGATAAAAATCATAAGCTTTCATAAGAAAAGAGGTAGGAAATGGCTGAGAAGATTACTGTACTGATTCCGGAGGAAGAGATCGACAAGAGAGTCCGTGAGCTTGCGGCCCAGATCTCGAAGGATTATGAGGGTCGAAAGATCCGCATGGTCGGCATCCTGAAGGGCGCAAGCTTCTTCATGTGCGAGCTGGCAAAGCGCATTACGGTTCCGGTATCCATTGATTTCATGCAGGTATCCAGCTATGGCGGAGCAACGGAATCCACCGGAACAGTCCGGATCCGCAAGGACCTGGACGAGTCGATTGAGGATCTGGATGTCATTATCGTCGAGGACATTGTGGACTCTGGACGCACGCTCGCTTTCCTCGGGGACTTCCTGAAGAAGAAGGGAGCAAAGAGTATCCGCTACTGCACGCTGCTGGACAAGCCGGAGCGCCGCGTGGTGGATCTGAAGGCGGATTATTCCGGCTTCACCATTCCGGACAAATTTGTTGTCGGTTATGGAATGGATTATGACCAGGAGTACCGGAATCTTCCCTACATCGGCGTAGTGGAGCTTTGATACAATACAGAAGAGAGTGTGGCCGCAGCTCTGCTGCGGTGAGAAAGGCATAGTTTGGATAACAACGAAAACAGAAATACAGGAAACCGCATGGTGATCGGCATCGTGGCGATCATGATGGTTTTTATTCTGATTCAGTTTGTGAAGGGAACCTACGGTCAGCCGCAGAATCCGTATACACAGGCCTCCTATGAGAGGGATCTTGCGTCCGGAAATGTCGCATCCGTGGAGATTGTCCCGAATCAGGAGACACCGACGGGATCCGCCATTGTCACGCTGTCGGGCGGAGCGGTGCGGACTCTCTATGCGACAGACATTACGAAGACAGAAGAGCTGACCCGGGCAAACGGCGTGGAGCCGGTGGTGGATGACGTTCCCCGGGAGAGCTGGTTTATGACAAGCGTTCTTCCGATGCTGCTCGTCGCAGCCGTATGTCTTTTGTTCTTCTATCTGATGAGCGCCCAGCAGATGGGTGGCGGCGGGGCCAATGCCCGGATGATGAATTTCGGGAAGAGCCGCGCACAGCTGGCTGGGGAGAAGGACCGGGTGACCTTCCAGGATGTGGCGGGCCTGGAGGAGGAGAAGGAGGATCTGGAGGAAATTGTGGATTTTCTGAAGGATCCGGCCAAGTATACGTCTTTGGGAGCCCGGATTCCGAAGGGAGTTCTTCTGGAAGGCGCGCCTGGAACCGGCAAGACGCTTCTGGCAAAGGCCGTTGCGGGAGAGGCCGGTGTTCCGTTCTATTCTATTTCCGGATCGGATTTTGTGGAGATGTTCGTAGGCGTCGGCGCAAGCCGTGTCCGTGACATGTTCGAGGAAGCGAAGAAGAACTGCCCCTGCATTGTTTTTATTGATGAGATTGACGCAGTGGCAAGACGCCGTGGAACCGGTGTCGGCGGCGGTCACGATGAAAGAGAACAGACGTTGAACCAGCTTCTCGTCGAGATGGACGGATTCGGAGTCAACGAGGGGATTATTGTGATGGCGGCGACTAACCGCGCGGATATCCTGGATCCCGCGATTCTGCGCCCGGGGCGGTTTGACCGAAAGATCACCGTTTCTCGCCCTGATGTGAAGGGACGGGAAGAGATTCTGGCGGTTCATGCGAGAAAGAAGCCGCTCGGCGATGATGTCAATCTGAAGGAGATTGCGCAGACCACGGCGGGCTTTTCCGGTGCGGATCTGGAGAATCTTCTCAATGAGGCGGCCATCCGCGCGGCGAGAGAGGGACGCAGATACATTGATCAGGCAGATATTCGTGCAGCATTCATCAAGGTAGGAATCGGTGCGGAGAAAAAGAGCCGCGTGATCTCCGATAAGGAAAAGCGAATCACGGCATATCACGAGAGCGGACATGCAATTCTGTTCCACGAGCTGGAGGATGTCGGACCGGTTTATACCGTTTCGGTTATTCCGACCGGAGTTGGAGCTGCCGGCTATACGATGCCTCTTCCGTCCCGGGATGAGATGTTCGCGACAAGAGGACAGATGCTGCATGAGATCATGGTGGACTTCGGCGGACGAATCGCTGAAGAACTGATCCTGGATGATATCACAACCGGGGCTTCCAATGATATTCAGAAGGCAACGGCAACAGCGAGAAGCATGGTGACGAAGTATGGCATGAGTGCCAGTATCGGTGCCATCAATTATCAGCAGGAGGAAGAGGACGTCTTCCTTGGCTACGATCTTGGACACAGCTCCCGCAACAGCGAGTATATGGCGGGGGAGATTGACAAGGAGGTCAAGACCATCATTGACCGCTGCTATGCGGATGCCAAGGCAATCATTCTCGCACATGAGGATGTGCTTCATGCCAGTGCAAAGCTCCTGATGGAGAAAGAGAAAATCACTGGTGAAGAGTTCGACGCTCTGTTTCATTCAGGCGTAAAGGCTGAAAGCGAAGAAAATCGTCAGACTTCATTGTGATTCTGCACAAAAACAGACATCTGAATTTGTAAAATTCGTGTAATCAGTGGATTGCTGGAAAAGAGGGGAACTGCTACTATACTACTTGTAACCCCCCAATACATTATAAGTTTTTGCTATACCCCATAAGAAGTTTTATCTTCTCAAAAGCGACGGCCCCCCAAGCACCGTCGCTTTTGCTTGCCCGTAAATATTCTTTTCAGGCATTTTCTGTTTCCATTTCCTGGCATGTGCGCTATAATTGCAGTCAGTAACATTGTTGATTTTTTATCAATCAAGGTTTCTATTTTAGGGAAAGGTGGTATTGGATATGCCTATCGTTACTAGTACGGAACTGTTCAAGAAGGCTTATGACGGCGGCTACGCAATCGGAGCTTTCAACATCAACAACATGGAAATCGTTCAGGGAATCACGGACGCAGCTGCTGAGCTGAAGAGCCCTGTGATTCTGCAGGCTTCCCAGGGGGCGAGGAAGTATGCGAATTCCGTATATCTTGTCAAGCTGGTGGAGGCCGCTGCAGAGCTTCATCCGGAGGTTCCGATCGTACTTCATCTGGATCATGGCGCTGATTTTGAGACCTGCAAGGACTGCATTGATAATGGATTTACTTCCGTTATGATCGACTATTCCGGACATCCGTTCCAGGAGAACATCGAGGTTTCCAAGAAGGTTGCCGAGTATGCACATGAGCGCGGTGTTGTTGTTGAGGCGGAGCTGGGGACTCTGGCTGGACAGGAAGATGCGGTATCGGTAGAGGCAGACAAGGCCTTTTATACTCATCCGGAAGAAGTGGAAGAGTTCGTTGAGAAGACCGGCGTGGATTCCCTTGCAATTGCAATCGGAACCTCCCACGGTGCATATAAGTTCAAGCCCGGCACCAAGCCGCAGCTTCGTCTGGACATCCTGGATGAGGTCGCTAAGAGACTTCCCGGATTCCCGATCGTTCTCCACGGTTCCTCTTCGGTTCCTCAGGAATACGTCAAGATCATCAACGAGAACGGCGGCAAGCTGGTTGATGCAATCGGTGTACCGGAGGATCAGCTTCGTGAGGCTGCAAAGCGTGCAGTCTGCAAGATCAACATCGACTCTGACCTTCGTCTTGGCATGACTGCAGGCATCCGCAAGCACTTTGTAGAGCATCCGGATCATTTCGATCCCCGTCAGTATCTTGGCGATGGCCGCGCAAATGTCAAGGCTATCGTTGAGCACAAGATTAAGGATGTACTTGGCTCTGACAACAAGATCTGAGCTCTTCGGAAGAAGGATTCCGGGATTTCGGAACTTCAGACAGAATGATTCTGAAAGATCTGCAGCAAAAAGCTGCAGATCTTTTTCTTGTGCCTGTTTATACGATATGATAATTGTATTCGAACATTCTGTGCCAGGGAATCCTTCAGAAAAGGCAGGAGCATGACAGACATGCTGACCGCCGGGCTGCCGGACCACATGGAGAAAAAGGGAGCGTGGCACAGCCGGACAATTTGCAGAAGGATCAGGAGAAGAAAGCATGCAGACGGGAAGCGGCATCAGTATACTGGAAGGAATAGCCATCGGCAGGATACGGTACTGCGGAAGAAAAAACTATGGTGCAGGCGAAAGGCTCCATGGAGAGCCACTGCAGGAGCTGAAACGCTTTGAAGAGGCAAGGGAGCTGGTACAGAGCCAGCAGCGGGAACTGTATAAGAAGGCTGCGGAGGCGGCGGGCGAGAGGTATGCAGAAATTTTTCGCCTGTACGCGGCAATTTTGGAGGATGCAACGCTCCTTTCAAAGATCCGCAGAAGAATAGAGGAAGAGAAGCTTACGGCAGAGAATGCCGTGAGACGGAGTCTGGATGAAATCGGAAGACAGTTCCATGAGATGGAGGATCCGTATTTTCAGGCAAGAGAGACGGATATCCTGGACATTCGGAATTCACTTCTGGAGAGTCTCTCCCGGGATGGCAAAGAAACCGGGCTGAAACCGGAGAGAAGCGGGGAACAGATGATTCTTGTCGGGGATGATTTTACGCCTTCGGACACCGTGCGTTTGGACCGCACCGCTCTTGCAGGAATGATTACCCGGGAGGGAAGTGTCAACTCTCATACGGCCATTCTGGCAAGGTCCATGAACCTTCCGGCACTTGTGCAGTGTGAAGAAGTGTCTGCGGACTGGGAAGGGAAAATGGCGGTTCTGGACGGTTTTGCAGGAAAGGTCTATCTGGATCCTCCGAAGAAATTTCTGGACTCCATGGAAAAGCGCAGGCAGGAAAGTGAGCGGGAACAGACGGCTCTTCTTGAACTGAGAAACAAACCGACAGTGACAAGAGACGGAAAAAGAATCCTGCTGGGAGCCAATATCGCGGTTTTATCCGATGTGGAAAAGGCAAAAGAAAACGGGGCTGAGACAATCGGCCTGTTCCGTTCGGAGTTTTTGTACCTCAATGCGTTCAAGGAACCTTCCGAGGAAGATCAGTTTCAGGCGTACCAGAAAGTATTGGAGGAATTCGCGCCTGGAAGGGTTGTGATCCGGACCTGTGACATCGGGGCGGACAAGAAGGCACCCTATATGAATCTGGCTCCGGAGGAAAATCCGGCGCTGGGATTCCGGGCGGTCCGGATCTGCCTAAAGCGAAGGGACTTTTTCCGGCGGCAGCTTCGGGCTCTGCTCCGCGCTTCTGTGTACGGAAATCTGGAGATTATGATCCCGATGATTACGTCGGTGTGGGAACTGAGAGAATGCAGAAAGCTTCTGGAGGAATGTCGGAGGGAGCTGGAACAGGAAGGAATTTCCGTAGCAGAAAGAGTTCCGCTGGGAATGATCGTGGAGACACCGGCAGCAGCGCTCTGCGCAGAGGAGCTGGCTGCGGAAGCAGATTTTTTCTCTATTGGAACGAATGATCTGACGCAGTACACCTGTGCGGCGGACCGGCAGAATCAGAACCTCGGAGATTTCTTCAACCCGCGCCATCCGGCGGTCCTGAAGGAAATCCGTATGGCAGTGGAAGCGGCGCACCGGCACGGCATCCGCGCAGGCATCTGCGGAGAGATGGGATCTGATCCGCAGATGACGGAGATACTTCTTAAAATGGGCGTGGATGAGCTTTCGGTGAATCCTTCCTCGATTCTTCCGCTGAGGAAGAAAATCAGAGAAATCAGTCTGAAGACTCCGGAAGAGCCACCTCTTCAATGAGATTCAGAATGATGCGGTTCGAATTGGTCTGGGAACTCTTCTCCATGGCAGCAATGTACTGCGCACGGTTGTCATAGAGCTCTTGAATCTTCTCCAGGAGGACATCCGGGAGATCATCGTCCTGTACCACGATGCTGTAACCCTGTGCCTCGAAGGAGGCAGCGTTGAGCTTCTGATCACCGCGGCCGGTGGGAAGCGGAACCAGGAGATTGGGCTTTTTCAGTGCGAGCAGCTCACAGATGGCGTTGGCTCCCGCACGGGAGAGAACGATATCTGCCATGGCATAGAGATCCTTCAGGTCTTCCTTGACATACTCAAACTGGCGGTAGCCGGGACGGGTGAGGAGAAGATTGTCCATCTTGTCCTTGCCGCACAGGTGAACAATCTGGAATTTCTCAAGAAGTGCATCCAGATTGTCGCGGACCGTCTTGTTGACGGACGATGCGCCAAGAGAGCCGCCGATGACCATCAGCACTGGTTTTCCCTCTTCAAAGCCGCACAGCGAAAGACCGCGACTGCGGTCGCCCTGGAAAAGCTCGTCGCGAATCGGAGTTCCGGTCAAAACGGCCTTGGAATCCGGAAGATCCTTCAGTGTCTCCGGAAAGTTGCAGCAGACCTTGGACGCAAACGGCGTGCACAGCTTGTTGGCAAGCCCCGGCGTCATGTCGGATTCATGAATGATGCACGGAATGTGCAGGGAGTGCGCGGCATGCACAACCGGCACGCCCACATAGCCGCCCTTGGAAAAGACTACGTTCGGTGCGAACTCCTTCAGAAACCTGTGTGCCTCCTGATAGCCGCGGATTACGCGGAACGGATCGGAGAAATTCTTCGGGTCAAAATAGCGGCGGAGCTTCCCTGTCTCAATGGCGACATAGGGAATGTTATAGTCGGCGACGAGCTTTCGCTCAATTCCGCCGATGGATCCGATGTAGGCTATTTCGTATCCGGCTTCTCTCAGATAAGGAATCAGGGCCAGATTGGGGGTGCAGTGGCCTGCGGTCCCGCCTCCGGTCAGTACGATTTTCTTACTCATGAATGAATTCACCTCAATTTACTTCTTGATTCCGTTTATTTCATTTCTGCAAGTGCCGCCAGAATGGCATGGGAAAGCTGATCGGGACATGAGGTGTTCTTGAAGCCGCAGGTGGTACCGGCGAGAAGATCCGCAACTTCTTCGGCTTTTCTGCCCTCTACGAGGCGGCTGATGCCCTTCAGGTTGCCGTTGCAGCCGCCGGTAAAGGCCACCTTGCGGATGATGTGGTCGGCATCAATATCGAGTTCAATCTGGGTAGAGCAGGTGCCGGTTGTTTTATAGATCATAACAGTCTCCTTTGCTTGTGATCATGGTCAGTAACAAATATAGAAGGAATCCCCGAATGGGAATTCACCGGGAGCCGGTTATGCGGATATTCCCGCGAACCGTCAAAATTTAATTATACGCCGGAAATCGTTTTTTTCCTATCCGTCTTTCTCATCCGGCGGAGCCTGGCGCGGCTTGCATTCGCTATTTCAGGCTGATAAACTATTTTTCGGTGCACTGCGCTGCCTGTTCCGGGAAAAAGGCCCGGAAAATCCGGACAGACAGAGGGGAAAGCTGTGCAGTGCAGGAAAGCTGACAATCAGGGTCCGGGCACGAGGAGGTATCGTCCAATGGAAAAGGTCACATTTGATTATTCCAAGGCAAAGAGTTTCGTTAAGGAAGAGGAAGTTCAGAACATTGAGAGTCAGGTCCTTGCAGCAAAGGAACTGCTGGTGTCCGGGACCGGAGCCGGTAATGATTTCCTGGGCTGGGTGAATCTTCCCGTGGACTATGATAAGGAAGAGTTTGCGAGAATTAAGAAGGCAGCTGCGAAGATTCAGAGCGATTCGGATGTTCTGCTGGTTCTGGGCATCGGCGGCTCCTATCTGGGTGCCCGCGCAGCAATCAATTTCCTTCGCCATAATTTCTATAACACGGTTTCCAAGGAGGTCCGCAAGACCCCCGAGATTTATTTTGCAGGCAACTCCATCAGCGGAACCTACCTCGCAAACCTGGTGGATGTAATTGGTGATCGGGACTTCTCAATCAATGTTATTTCGAAGTCCGGCACGACAACGGAAACCTCCATTGCATTCCGTCTTTTCCGTGAGATGGCGGAGAAGAAGTACGGCAAGGAAGGCGCTGCAAAGAGAATTTATGCGACGACGGACAAGGCACGCGGAGCACTGAAGACCCTGGCTGATGCAGAGGGTTATGAGACCTTTGTCATTCCGGACAATGTCGGCGGACGCTTCTCGGTTCTGACGGCAGTCGGCCTTCTTCCGATTGCGGTTTCCGGAGCGGATATTGACCAGCTGATGGAAGGCGCTGCAGAGGGAAGAAAGCTTGCCATGGAGTCCCCGTATGAGGACAACGATGCACTGAAGTATGCAGCACTGCGCAACATTTTCCTGCGAAAGGGCAAGGCGGTTGAGATCCTTGCAAACTATGAGCCGTCCCTGCATTATACCTCCGAGTGGTGGAAGCAGCTTTACGGTGAGTCCGAAGGCAAGGATCAGAGAGGCCTTTTCCCGGCAAGCGTGGATCTGACCACGGATCTTCATTCCATGGGTCAGTTCATTCAGGATGGTGCACGCATTATGTTCGAGACCGTGCTGAATGTAGAGAAGCCGAAGGCAGATGTTACAATCGGAACGGATGCGGAGAACCTGGATGGCCTGAACTTCCTGGCGGGTAAGACCATGAACTTTGCCAATCAGGCAGCAATGAATGGCACGATTCTGGCTCACACGGACGGAAATGTTCCGAACCTGATGGTGAAGATTCCGGAGCAGACGGAGTTTTATCTCGGCGAGCTGTTTTACTTCTTTGAGTTTGCATGCGGCGTGTCCGGCTATCTCCTCGGTGTGAATCCGTTCAATCAGCCCGGTGTTGAGTCATATAAGCACAACATGTTCGCGCTGCTCGGAAAGCCTGGTTTTGAGGATCAGACCGAGGCACTGCTGGCAAGACTTGCGGACTGAATGCCGGAACGGGAACAGGCGGCGGGGAAACGCCGAATGGTCCGAGATGGAAGGACTTGATTTTATGATGAAGATCACCCGAAAAGGAACAAAGGAAACATTACTGGAACGGGACTTCACGAACAGGGACGGGAGCTTGCTTCCGTCCCTGTATTTTCCCACTCTGGAACGGGATGGCATTGCCATGAATCTGATTTCCACGAGATTCGGCGGTGTTTCAGAGGGACAATTCGCATCGCTGAATCTGACAAGGGGCCGCGGAGACAGTGAAGAAAATGTAAGGGAGAATTTCACACGAGTCGCAGCGGCTTTCGGAACGGATCTTTTGCACTGCGTCTGCTCCCATCAGGTGCATGAGACGAATGTGCGGCGCGTGGGAAAAGATGATGCAGGAATGGGGATCCTGCGCCCCTCGGAGTGGGAGAGCGCGGACGGCATTGTGACGAATGAGCCGGGATTGGTGCTTGCAACCTTCTATGCGGACTGCGTGCCGCTTCTGTTCGTGGATCCGGTGCGCCGCGCAGTGGGAGCAAGTCACTCCGGCTGGCGCGGAACGGTCGGGAAAATCGGCGCAAAGACCGTTCAGACGATGGAATGGGAATTCGGCACGGATCCTGCCGATCTTCTGGTTGGTATCGGCCCCTCTATCTGTGCGGATCACTATGAGGTCAGCGGGGATGTGGCAGAGGAATTCCGGAAGGCATTTCCTGACCAGGAGAACCGACTCCTGGAATACCGCGGAAATCCGGGACATGTTCAGCTGAATCTGTGGGAGGCCTGCCGGATTACGCTCCGGGAGGCAGGCGTGCCGGAGGAGAATATTTCTGTGACCGATATCTGTACGGCCTGCAATCCGGAGGTTCTGTTCAGCCACCGCGCAAGCCATGGGAAGAGAGGCAACATCGGTGCGTTTGTCATGCTGAGATAAAAGAAAAAGCTCCCGCCATCCCTATGTGTTGGGGATGGCGGGAGCTTTCATCAGAGCAGAAGCTTCTCCTTGTTCAGAGAGGGCGGCATGCTGTCTGCAGCTTATGCGTTTGCCACCGCGTCCACAAAGGCATCGAAAGCCGCCTCATCGGCGGAAGACAGGGCGCTGCGGATGGTCAGTACTGTGTCGGCAATCCGGCAGTTCTTAAGGGTTTCCAGTTCGGCACGCATCTGCCTGGCGGTAACAGGAGCCCAGGTTCCGTTCTCTGCCAGTGCGAAAGTGCGGTTCTGGACGGAAAGCGCCTTCATGTCCTCAATGAAGTTGGAGATGGAAGGGTACATGCCGCCGTTGTAGGTGGGGCAGAAAAGAACAATCTTGGCGCAGCGCCAGACCTCGGAGATCAGGTAGGAGACATCTGTCTTGGACGCGTCATAGACGACAACATGCTTGCCGGATTTCTCCTCCAGAGAAGCTGCGAAGCTTTCGGCAGCGCTTGCTGTGTGTCCGTAGAGGGATCCGTAAACGACGAGAATGTCGTCGGATTCCGGCATGTAGCTGCTCCATTTCTGATATTTGTCGAGGAACCACCCGAGATTCTCCCTCCAGATCGGTCCGTGCAGCGGAAGAATTTCCGCAATGTCAAGTCCGGCAGCCTTCTTTAAAACGGCCTGCACCTGCATGCCATATTTGCCGACGATGTTCGCGTAGTAACGGCGTGCCTCATCCAGATAATGTGCCTCAAAGTCATACTGATCCGCAAAGATTCCGCCCTCCAGTGCGCCGAAGGTTCCGAACGCATCTGCAGAGAACAGGGCCTTGTCGGCATCGTCATAGGCAAGAAGAACTTCGGGCCAGTGCACCATGGGAGCCGCAACAAAGTGGAAGGTGTGCGCTCCGGTGCAGAGAGTGTCTCCCTCCTTGACGGTCTTCTGATTGACAATGACAAGATCCGGGAAGAACTGGGAGATGAATTTGAAGGTCTGCATGCTGGAGACAACGGTAGTCTCCGGGTAAAGATTCAGGACCGTCTGAAGAAGTGCGCAGTGGTCGGGCTCCATGTGCAGAACGACCAGATAATCCGGCTTCTTTTCTCCAAGAACGGACCGGAGATTTTCCAGATACTGATCGGCAACACTGACATCTGCGGTGTCGAACAGCGTAATCTTCTCATCGAGTACCGCGTAGCTGTTATAGGAAACTCCATTGGGAAGCGGGAACAGGTTCTCGAACAGCGCAAGGCGGCGGTCGCTTCCGCCGATCCAGACGGTGTCTTTGGCAACAAACTTTGTATTTTTCATGGTGAAAGCTCCTTTCATTGCTCTTTCTGTGAATTGGATGTGACAGGTGGATTCTGCAGCAGTCCGGGTTCCGGAACCGGATTTCCGGCTGCCCGGGAATCGGTTTTATTGTAGCTCAGGACCGGTGAATTATAAAAGAAATTCCGAAAGAAAAAGCTGCCAAAAAGCCGCACAGCTTCTTTCACCGGCAAATTCTCATGCACGAAGGAGCCGGCGGTTTGCTATACTGGTACCAATTGGGGATATATCTGCCGTCTTTGTGTCGGCTTTTACCGGATTTTACGGGAAAACCGGAAGAACCGAAAACCACGGATTCTGCAGAGCAGAATCATGAATACAAGGAGCATCCGACGATGAGAAAAACAAAAATTATCTGTACCCTTGGTCCTGCGAGTGAGAGCGAGGAAATGATCGGACGTCTGATTGACGCCGGCATGAATGTAGCACGTTTCAATTTTTCTCATGGAACGCATGAGGAACAGGCGCGCAAATTTGAGAAGCTGAAGAAGGTAAGGATCGAGAAGAACCTTCCGGTGGCAGCGCTTCTGGACACCAGAGGACCGGAAATCCGGCTCCGCGACTTTAAGGAAGGGAAGGTCCTTCTGGAAAGCGGTCAGAAGTTCACGCTGACAACAAAGGAGATCGACGGCGACAGGGAGCGCGCTTCTGTGACCTACCAGAATCTTCCGAAGGATGTAAAGGAAGGCAGCAGCATTCTGATCGACGACGGTCTGATCGAGCTGAAGGTCAACAGGATTCACGGGACAGAGATTGAGTGCACTGTCGTCAATGGCGGACCGGTTTCCAACCACAAGGGTGTCAATGTGCCCGGCACGGACCTGTCCATGCCGTTTATCAGTGAGCAGGACCGGAGTGACATTGAATTCGGATGTGTCCTCGGATTTGATTATATTGCGGCTTCCTTTACAAGAACGGCGGAGGATATCCGCGAGATTCGACAGATTCTTGCGCAGTATAAGAGCAACATCAAGATCATTGCCAAGATCGAGAGCGTGCAGGGGGTGCGGAATCTGGAGAGCATTCTGGATGAAGCGGACGGCATCATGGTGGCAAGAGGAGATCTGGGTGTAGAGGTTCCGCTGGAGGAGGTCCCGGTTCTTCAGAAGAAGATGATCCGCATGGCGGAGCAGAAGGGAAAAATCTGCGTGACTGCCACCCAGATGCTGGATTCCATGATGCACAATCCCCGTCCGACCAGAGCGGAGACGACCGACGTTGCCAATGCAATTTACGACGGAACAACGGCGATTATGCTCTCCGGCGAGAGCGCAAACGGCGCTTATCCGGAGGAAGCGGTTCGGACCATGGCTTCGATCGCGGAACGTACGGAAGAGGATGTGGACTATGCGTCCCGAATGGAATCCCGCGGCGTCACGGACAGAAGTGATGTGACAACGGCGATTTCCCATGCATCCTGTACGATTGCGGAGGATGTCAAGGCGGATGCGATCATTACAGTCACGCTTTCCGGCTTTACGGCAAGACGCCTGGCGGCCCATAAGCCGGTCTGCCCGATCATTGCCTGCACGACCAACAAGGAAACCGCCTGCCAGATGAATCTTCTGTTCGGCGTTCAGCCGGTGATCATTCCGCAGGAGCCCACAGCAGATCTTCTGTTTGAAGCGGCGATCAATACTGCGAAGCTGGCGGGATATGTGAAGACGGGGGACAAGGTCGTTCTGACGGCAGGAATTCCTCTTGGCGTCTCCGGCAAGACGAACATGATCCGCTTCATTGAGGTGTGGTAAATGGAATCGGAGCACAGAATCTTCTGCCTGATGGGGAAAAGCGCAGCGGGAAAGGACACCATCTACCGGAGAATCCGGGAAAAGGCCGCAGAGAGTGGGAAAACCGCTCTTCTCGGAGAAGTGGTTCCTTATACCACACGGCCCATCCGGACGGGGGAGAAGAACGGAAGCACGTATTTTTTTGAGACGGATCCGGAATTTGAGAAAGCGAAGGCAGAAGGAAAGATCATCGAGTCCCGGGATTATGACACGGTGTATGGAATCTGGCACTATTATACGAAGGATGACGGACAGATCGACCTGAAGGAAAGAAGCTATCTTCTGATCGGAACGCTGGAGTCGTATCGGTCCTTCGTGCGGTATTTTGGTCAGGAATGTGTTGTTCCCCTTTATCTTGAGCTGGAGGATGGAGAGCGGCTGCAGCGGGCACTGAACCGGGAGCGGCAGCAGGAAAAACCGAAATATGCAGAGCTGTGCCGGCGGTTCCTTGCGGACACGCAGGATTTTTCGGAGGATCAATTGCGGGAGGCGGGCATTCGGAAACGCTATGTGACCGAGAATATGGAAGCCTGCACGGAAGAAATATGGAAGAGCATATGCCGGGAATTGGGTTTGAACAGGTAATCGGACAGAAGCTTGCAGTTTCACATCTGCAGAATGCTCTCCGGACGGGGAGAATATCGCAGGCTTATCTGATCAGCGGGGAAAAGGGTGCAGGAAAAATGAAGCTGGCGCTGGCCTTTGCGGCTGCTCTTTTGTGCGGACAGAAGGAAGAGCGGGATGGGAACGCGGAACCCTGCGGCAAGTGTCATTCCTGCATTCAGATTCAGTCGGGGAATCATCCGGATGTCGTGACCGTAACAAATGAGCGGGCAGGAATTTCCAGTAAAACCGGGGTGCTCGGCGTACAGCTGGCGAGATTCGTGCAGTCAGATGCACAGGTAAAGCCTTATTCCGGGCCTTACAAGATTTATATCATTCCGAATGCGGAGAATCTGAACCAACAGGCCCAGAATGCACTGCTAAAGACATTGGAGGATCCGCCGGCCTATGCGGTTTTCCTGCTCCTTGCACGGAATACATCGGTGTTTCTGCCGACGGTGCTTTCCAGGTGTGTATCTCTCAGGCTTCATCCGGCACCGGAGAAGGAACTGGTGAAAGCACTGAAGGCAGCAGGAGTTTCCGAAACGGCCGCAGTGACAGCGGCCAGGCTCTCACACGGAAATCCCGGACGATGCCTGGAGCTTTCCGGAGAGGAGCTTACTGCGTTCCGGCTGGAGCTTTCCGGCTTTCTGGAGAAGCTGAGGGAGACGGACAGCTACGGGATCCTGCAGTTTGCGGAGAAGATTGCAGGCGGAAAGGGAGAGAATCCTTCCCATATGGAGGATTTTCTGGATCTTGGGCGGAGCTGGTACCGGGACATTCTGGTGCAGAAGAGTACGCAGAGCCCAGACAGCTTGATTTTCCAAGATAAGATAAAGTATATTATAAGCGCTGCTGCGGGACTTTCTTTTCAGGGACTGGAGAGAATTCAGGAGGCATTCGACGATGCGGGACGCCGCCGGAGCAGCAAGGAAAGCGATACGCAGATCGCAGAGCTTCTCCTTCTGAAGATACGGAGAATTCTGCGGGAGGCGGCATAGATAAAGAGAAAGCGGTTTCAATGGAAGAATATAAGGGAGCAGAAGCTCTGGAAGAAGAGATCACAGAGGCTGTAACAGAAGAAACGGAAGATCCTTCAGGAATGCAGGAAGGGGCGGAGCTGCCCACGGATCCGGAGGAGATGGAGGAACTGGAGACAGAGGCGGAGGCCCTGGAAGAGGAGGACCGTTCGGACGAAGCGCTGGAAGAGGAAGAAGAGAACACGGTTCTTCCCGGCGTGGCGGCTGCGGACACTGATGACAGGGATCTGGCGGAGGTTGTCGGCGTGCGGTTCCGGACGGCGGGTAAGGCGTATTACTTTGCAATTGGGAATCTTCCGGTGAAACGCGGAACCCACGTGATTGTGGAGACGGCCCGCGGCCTGGAATACGGAACCAGCGTCTGTGACTCGATGAAAATTCATCAGAAGCAGTTCAAGGCTCCGCTGAAGAAGATCATCCGTGTGGCAACGCCATCGGATGATAACAGAATGAAGGAGAATCGTGAGAAGGAACGGGAAGCGTACCGGGTAT
>ERZ808246.1361-NODE-1361-length-17679-cov-3.242113_pt1 | contig 17679 bp, 9 predicted proteins | sample MGYA00521083_ERZ808246 | MGnify/ENA primary metagenome ERZ808246 (study PRJEB31516, sample SAMN03275577) | gut metagenome | biome: mammalia-associated habitat; material: feces | host: Papio cynocephalus | place: Kenya | collected 2012-07-07 ... | reverse complement strand
GGATCTCCTTACGATGAATATCTAATCGTTGAATATTATACCCCCACCGGTGTTAACGAAATGGATTCAACAGGCTATCCAGAATGGCAACAAGCCTCTTCAACCGGAAGCAACGCCTATGGTCATGGCGGAACCTATGAAAAGCCTGGTGTCCAAGTATTCCATGTTGATGCTAGAGCCCAATCCACCAAAGGCAAATTAACTAGTGCCGGTAAAAAAGAAGGTGGAGTAGTAGGCTATACCGATACTCCAAAAGCATCTGAAACAAAAGATATGGATAACCTAACCTATGAAACAGAGGCAAAAAGAGTTCACGATAATACCCCATCCCGTTCCAAAGATGCCGTAACAGGAAGTCAAACCGAAAATAGAGAACTTCAAATCATTTATCCTTCCGGAGTCAACTCTACCGCTTCTACCACCTACTATAATTCCTTTGGAAACATGAAAAACCTCTTTGGAGACGATTCATATAGATATAAAGACGAAACCGGATTAGAAGAAGGCTATTATGGAGGAAATATGTACTCTAACTTCAAAATGAGAGACTTCTTCCCAAACGATTTGCAATGGAATGATGCTTCTACAAACGCCTGGTCATTCTCAGTCGTTAGTCAAACAGATTCAACCGTAACGCTTCATTTTGTAAACAACAAATAAGCAAAAGGCTCTAGATAACCAAGCTAGAGCCTTTTTTTAAAAAAATGATAAAAGTCTATTGCAAGTTTTTATTTTGTCTATATGTTATATGGGCAACCTTAGCAAATTAAGGTTATTTACTTATAAGGTCAAGGCTCGTTAGAAGTTTGGCCGGAAAGAAGGAAATATGAAAAACAAGCTATTAAAAACATTGTCCGTAGTTGCCTTGCTTGGAGCAGGGGTTATCGGAACCGTCTCTTGCGGAGGCGATATAAATTCAAACGATACTTCAAGCGATACTAAAACCGAAGATACCAAACCTGCCATCATATCGGAAGACGGTCTCACATCCATTGATATCGGGCAAACGCTCCAATTAAGTGTAGAAAATGTAACCGGCAAGATAAGTTGGAAATCAAAAAATACTGGAATCGCAACAGTCGATGAAAATGGCTTAGTTACCGGGGTTAATGAAGGCGAAGTTGAAATTACTGCAAGGGTCGATGGACAAACATTGACAATAAAACTTACCATCACCGATCCAGAAGCCGACATCAAGGGCAAAGTCATCATAAGCGAAGAATTGCCAAGTGAAATCATAATTGGCACAGATAATGCCCTAGATTTGGATACGAATGATTATGTAACAGTAACCAAAGTTAATAGATGGACATTAACTACCGAATCAGATACAGTCGAAATTGTGGGGCATAAAATCATTGGGGTTGACTTTGGACCTTTCCTAGTCACTTTAAAAGCCGGTGCCACTAGACGTGCTATCGAAGGATATGTAGTTTCTCCAGACAAAGCCAAATTCAATGGATTCATTGATTCGATTGGGAATAACTTCATTGTGGCCAATTCCATAACGGGGACATCCTTTGTTACCGAGAATTATTATGCCAATTTTGATAATGTTAACGATGCGGAGACCGAAGCTACCTTCACTGGAGCCGTTATAAATCCAAACGATAATTATTCTTATCCGTTTGAATTAACAATGCCAATTACCAACAATATGTTTGATGAAGAAAAAGCGACATTAACCATGAAAGAAGGTTATGGCCGTACACCAAAAGCATATGGCTACGATAGCTTTAATTCCGATGGCTATATGGGTGGGGCAAAATTTACCGAAGTCATTGTTCAAGGCGAGCCTGCCGGGTATTATTTGTTACAAGATGAAGCCGTTGGGGAATATGACACCGTTTTATCGCTTTGGTATGATAGGGTTGCCCCTGGTTCCTACTATTATTTCAATACTTTAGTAAAACAAGCCACTAAAAATGAAATCGGTGGTTTGGTTGCTGTTTTAGGTAGCGATGAAAGTTTTGCTAGTTTCTTCCCTGTGGATACTTCAGGGCAAATTGTCCAAGCCATAAACTATAACGGACAAACCCTAAGTCTAGGCTTGCAAATTGCCGATGTAGGAACTACTTCGATCAAAGCAGTCGAGACTTGGATAAAAAATCCCACGATCCCAGATCAAATCGACATTAGCGATCTCACCACTTTCTTAACAAACGTCACTACCACAAAAAAATATACACTAGAAGGCAGTGCCAAATGGGTTGACGCCGATGGAAAAGCAGCCGCTTGCCCAGATGGATTCAAATTTGATGGTGGCGTGGAAGTCCTCCCAACTTTTGAAACAGTGTCCTATGTCAACGAAAATGCCGTTTATAACAAAGTAATTTCTGCAAATTCCATTTATGATGTTGGAATGACTACTCCTGCCGCTGGAACAATTGATTTATCGATAACCAAAAACAATGTTTTCTATAGTGCTTCAGGAACTGTTGTCGATGGGGTTGATACTTTAAATGCCCCAGAAGCCGATACCAAAGCTACTCTAACTGACATTTGGCAAGATGGTTCCATATTAACCGTTGGTTCCTTATTACTAGATCCTGAAGAAGATGGCAAGACTTTGTTGAGCATGGCTTCTTTCTATGAAAAAACAGTCGATGAAAACGGAACCACAACATATGGTTATAATCTTTATGGACCAGATGCCCAATATGGATTAGGTGAATATTGGCCAGGATTGCAAGGGTTTAGCACTATCTTAGTCAATTATAACCTTGGCTTTATAACCACTTTCTGGTTTGGCGCACAAGGTTGGTCGATGGATGGCGCAAATATGTCGTTTGCTTTAAATAATGAAAAGACAGAACTGACGTTCACAATGAGCCTAGATGTTTCAAATAACTTACAATATATATTTGGCTGGACCATTAAAAATGTCGGTACCGATGCAATGCCGGAAGTCGCTAAAACAATAATTGAAAATCTATAATTTCAAAAAACGCCATCCTTAATAGGACATGGCGTTTTTTTGTTTGTATTTATAAAATTAAATATTTATTTCTTTTTAGGTTGATTTAAAGCAAAATATAGTCAACAAATAGGAGAAAAAAATGAAAAAAACAAATTTGTTAATGCTATTTGCCGCTCCAATCGTCTTGATGGCTTGCGGCATGGGCCCAAACTCTTCCAATAGCAATGGAGGAGAAGCCAACTCAATCCCCACTGAAGAAACCATTCAAGAGCAAGATATAACAACTCATTTTGCTAAAGCTTCCGCTGCCATGAAAAATGTCGAAGCAATTGGAGTTAAAGTCACCGGTACCGCCAAACTTACCAACGACATGAGCCAAACATATAGTTATTCCGATACAACCGGCACAGTGACATCCTCTTCCTTATTCGAAATTAAAAACCTTAATCTAGAAGGTGGCATAAAAAATATCAAAACAACCGACATTAAAGCAATCGATGCCAGCGTGGAAGCAACAGCAGACTTTACGCTAAAACAAGAAGTCGAAGGCGTTGAAATGGATTCCAACCCAAACATCGATAAAAAGGGAAGCCTCAGCGGCAAAGCTTATATCGATGACGGGTACTTTTATGTCGACTTAGATGGAATTCGCGAATTGATAACGGCAATTGCCCCATCCACCACTCTTCCAACTAGCATGAAGGAGAAAATCCAACTAGATGAAATCGAGCAAGGCGAAGAAGCCATTGAAATCAATTATTCGGAAATGATAACTTCGATCAATAATCTTTGTTCCTCGCTAAATTTCATTAAAGGACAAAACGAGACATATTCTTATGTATTTACCCTTGATCCACAAAAGATTTTGCAAGCATTTGGAGGAAGCGATTCTAGTCTTGCTTCCACAAATATAGAAGGCACTTCTTCCTTATACCTTTCCTTCACCGAAGCCGGGTTTACTTCCGTTGGCTTATTAGTTGATTGGACGGCGACTGCAAACGTTACCGATTCATACTATACAGTAAATAACGAAGTAAAAATAAATGCCGACATAAAAGCTAACTTCCTGTATGGAAATGATGTTAAAGTAAAACAAGTACAAGATAAAGATTCGTATAAAGACAATACGCAATTAACCGTAGCAACTGAAATAGCCTAATAAAAATAACACGTATCTTAATTTTTTTAAAAAAGGTACGTGTTTTTTAATTGTCTATTTGCCATGAAAGAGTTTTTTTGTTTCATAAATGGGATCGGAAGTATGATCGATTCCCAATTTCCTTAGAGTTCCATTATCCATTTCAGAAAGAATAACCGTACTATGGGATTGGCAACCCCTTAGCTTAGGAAGTTGCTTTAAAGCCATCTCGGCTAAAGGATTAGTAACTGCAGATATAGCTAAAGCCAATAAAATTTCATCTAAATGAAGACGTGGATTATGCCCACCTAAGGATTCGGTTTTTAATTTGCAAATTGGCTCTAATATGGCTTTAGGCAATAAAGTAACCGAATCAGAAATACCTGCCAAATGCTTTAATGCATTTAAAATCAACGCGCTATTGCAGCGAAGAAGAGGGGAATTCCTTCCTGTAATAATAGTTCCATCATCTAATTCTATCGCGGCAGCAGGCTCTAAAGTCTTTTCGGCTTTTTCTTTTGCATAGGCAATTACTTTTCTCTCTTCTATTTCAATCCCGCTATTTTTCATCAAGGAGTCGATTTTATTGATCTCTTCTTCATTGTTTTGTCCTTGCCTGCGTTTGGTTAAGGCTTTTAAATAACGTCTTATTATTTCTTGTCTGGATGCTTTTTGACAGATTTCGTCATCGCTTATGCAAAATCCAGCCATATTAACACCCATATCGGTAGGGGATTTATAAGGAGAAGAGGCAAAAATCTTTTCAAACATCCTATTTAAAACAGGGAATATCTCGATATCCCTATTGTAATTAACAGTAGAAACACCATAAGATTGCAAATGATAAGGGTCAATCATGTTTATATCGTCTAAATCGGCTGTCGCGGCTTCATAGGCTAGATTCACTGGATGTTTTAAAGGAAGATTCCAAATCGGGAAAGTCTCAAACTTTGCATAGCCAGATTTAACGCCATGTTTGTTATCGTGATAAAGCTGAGAAATGCAAGTGGCCATTTTTCCAGCCCCTGGGCCTGGGGCCGTTAAAACGACTAAGGGCCGGCTTGTTTTAATATAAGCCCTCCTCCGAAACGATTTTCTCAATTTCATAAGGATAACCTTCAATTGGATAATGATGATAAGTAGCTATGCCTTGCTTTTGCAGCATCCTTTCGAATTGACGAGCACTTTTTTGGTTTTTAAATTGAGTTAAAACAACCGAACTAACATATAAACCAGCCGCAACAAAAGCATCGATAAGACGTAGTACTTCTTGATCATAGGTAATCCCTAAATCTCCGCGCGTTTTCGCTTCTTCAATGGTTCTTGAATTAATGGCAATTACAATTTCGGCTTCTTCTTTCATTTTCAAAAGAAGCTTGAGCTTAGAATCAGGTTCAAATCCCGGCAATACCCTGCTTGCATGATAATCATCAAATAATTTACCACCGAATTCCAAGTATAACTTTCCGCCGAATTTGGCGATTCTTTCCTCGATATATTTGCTTTGCAAAGATAAATATTTGTCATTATCAAAACCAATCTTGCCCATAGATAAAAAACCTTTCGTCCTTTTTTAGTCAATAAATTTAAATGACAAATAATAATAACTCTTTTAATTAGTTTTATCCTAGAGACAAATTGTGGAAGCGGTTACCTAATTAAACATTTTTGACACTTTATTTAAAGCAAAAAGAAAACCGGATTTTTATTCATCCGGTTTTTTAAAATTAATGTCTACCTCTTGAATGAAGAAGGTACAAATATTTGATATTGGGCACTATATTCGCCGGTTTCATCATCATAGCTCATAGAGCCTAAAACGTCTTCCCCTTCCGTTATAGAATCCATGCCGCCCCAACTGCCTTCGGTTTGCAAGGCAATCCCTAAATAGCCATTGTCTGTTTCATCAATCATAAGATTGAAAGACAAAGAAGAGCTCTTTTTATTACCTATTTTCCAAGAATTTGTATCGGAATCGATAGAGAAGGAGAAATTATAGGTGACGTTATTGCAAACAATAGAAGACATTGTTTCGCTAGCTTTAGTGGCATCATATTCTTTAATATTGGCAACTATTTTCGAATTATAGCCAGTAGGATTGCCATTATCATCATAGCTAGAAGCCGCATACCAAGTTCCTATTGGATCAATACTTTTCCCAGGCAAGAGGTAAACCGTAAAGACTGTTTTGCTCTCCCCTTCTCCATAATAAGGGGAATCAAGCGTAACCTTGATTGTTTCTTGACTAGTAACCTTGGCCTTCCGTGCATCATAAGTTATGTAATAATGCCCATCTTTTTCATAGGTAACCGATATATCGATTAAATCCTTATCGGCAGTTATACTAAATGGGACATCGACATCTTTTGGTGAACCGTAAACCCTAAATTTATATTTGCATCCAGTTTCTATGGTAAAAGCATCTGACCTTTGCAAAAGGGATGTATACATACCATTTTCCCCGGTCATGTAAAAGCCTCTGACAGTGATATTGGCCACTACTTCAACTTCAATTTGGACCGATGGAAGTTCAGGCAAGGCAGGATTGCCAATGGTTAAAATGGCTTTCCCGCCTTTCTTTGTTACAAAATAGAAAGGTTCAAAGGTATTTCTAGGGCCAATAACGCTAGTATCGCTAGAAGCCATTATTACGAAATTAGATAAATCTAGAGCCGTAGTTTTATCACTTGTAAGGGTAAGATAAGAAGAAATATTCGTATCGCTAGATTTTAGTTGAATGGCATTTTTGTTTTTATAGTCTTCGCCTAGATTTTCATCATAAATCGCAGCAGTCAAGGAAGAAGTAAAATAAGAAGTATCATCAAAATCGTTTTCTTTTGTTGCATCGCCATAAGTAAAAGTGAAACTTAAATCACCGATTGTCGTAAATTTAGTTGGATCAATTAAGGTATGGGTAGAAAAATCATAGGCATCCTTACCAAATTTTTTACCAACATAAGTTCCTGATAAAGGCCTTCCTGCCTTATCAAAGGAAATATCAACATCATATAAATAATAAGAAGTTTCCTTATCTGAATCAGAGACGTTAGTAGAGTTGCTTGTATCTATTTCTCTATACGAATCAAGAGCAACATCAAATCCTTTAGCTTTAGCGGTAGAAACAACTTTTCTATCAAATAATCCAAGCCCATCCGTACCATAAGTAGATGAATCAAAGCCGATATAGTAAGCATCCATGATATCGAAACGCAAACTTTCTAACCCGTGGGAGAATTTATGGGCTTCGAATTCAGCCTCGTGTCTAGCTTTTTGGAATTTTGAATAGCCATCGGCAACACTAGATTCCAAATCTACGATTGCATATTTGCTAGAATAGGAGGAAGAATTTAATCCAGTCGCGTAATTTTCTCCATATTCAACATAAGTATCGACAACTGAATATACATTGTCTTTAATCTTTTTAGAAACCACTCCTTTAGATGATCCATTGCTTAGTTTAGTTACTAAGGCCTTTGAACCATTAGTAAAGTTAGTATATTCATATTTCGTGTCAGTGATTCCATTGGAATAGGAAATAGAAGAAACCCCATCTACATTCATGGTTGACTCGCTTCTTGCCTGTCCATCAAATAATGCTCCAAAGCTGCCAACGTCGCTTGGCAAAGCATCTTGGCTTACTTTTTTTACATAGCACCTTCCGGCATCGACATCGGCATTATCGTCGTAATAAAAATCATAGGTAGCCCCACCGGCGATGCGAAGATTTTCATCATAAGTACCGGTTTTTGTGTGACCATAATTCGAACTGATGGAGGCAAAACATTTATTTGGATCGACATCGCTCATCGACAAAGCTTGATTGCCTACGACAAAAGAAAATGGGGTCTCTCCGTTTACTTTAATATTACGGGCAACATAAAGTCCACTTCCCTTGACTTCTTCTTTTAAAACGCCAACTAGGCCACCTTGAAGAGTCACATCTCCATCAACTGATAAAGTAGCGGAAATAGTTGCCGATTCATTAGGCATGATAAATGTTGCTTGATTATTAATAACCGTTAACGCCTCACCGTTCATTAACAAGGCAACTAACTTAAAACCATCATCGACCGAAACTGTTAAAGTAATGGTTTCACCTTGCTTCGCCTTTTCTTTAGATGAGGTAATGGTAACGTTAGATTGAGCGACAATCTTAATGACATATTCTTCCTCTTCTTCATCAGGAATAGAGGGGGAAATAACGCTTCCGCTTGTCGTTGACTCCTCTTGACTATTATCAAAAATAGAGGAGGGGGATTCTCCGCAAGAAATCAATGTCAATGATGACAAAACTAATAATAATGAACCTTTTTTCATAATAATTTCCTTTCTTTATTCTTGAAAAACGGGTATGAAGTAATCAACTACCGCATCAGAAGTACAGGGATGGATTGCATATCCATTCTTATTGACGTAAATGGTATTTAAAACCAAAGTCGTGCCAGAAGAAGAAGCATCATAATCGGTAACCGTTAATTTATATTCATACTCTCCAAAGGTACCGCTATATTCAAATCCAAATGTAATCGGGGCAGTTAGCTCGTCATTTCCATCCTTACCAGTGACTTGCCCAGTCGAGCTAGATGTAAAATAAATATTCATTCCTTTGGCATATTGAGATTCATAATGATCAACTTTATTGACTATGAAGTCTAACATTTCTTCTTTAGATAAAATGTTTCTAAAAGTAATCTTGTTTCGGTAACGCAATACTCCATCAACATCATAGAGTTTTAATATTGTCTCCCCTTGCCTTAGCCCTTTTAAAGTAAAACTATTATCAACGCTAGAAGTAATCTCGCAAACGCCATTAGAAGAAACTTCAACTCGGCTTGAAGAAGCAGAGCCAGAAGTATATTTATAACCAAAGGTATAAGAACAGCCAACGGATAGAATCTCACCTATGGCAACATCAATAAATGTACCGCTTGTGCTTATTTCTTTATTAACCTTATCACCCTTATTCCATTTGACTTCAATAAATTCATCAACTTCTTCTAAACTAGAGCTTTCTTTTTCTTCGCTATCGAAAGTTTTAGAAGAATCAACGCCATTAGAACAAGAAAAGATTAAAGGAAATAAAAACAAACCCATCAATAATTTTTTCTTCATTTAAATTGCCTCCTTACTAGTTAAAGTAGAATAAAACTCATCCACGGCTTCAATATTTGAAATAGAAAAGTTGATATAATCATATTGGCAAGCATAATCGACTCCATTAGCCTTTATAGTAAATAAAAATGTTACCGAGTCATTGCTTTTAGAAGACGTTTTATTTATAAACATTTCTAGTTTTGTAAAAGAAAGAGAAGTTATTCCAAGGGATTGCAAATTATTTGCTAATTGAGAATTGTTATAAAAGGAAGTCATGATAAGGCCATCCGTAGTAGCAAATCCTTTTCCTTCAAACCTAGAATCGTCTTCAATTGGGGTAAAATATTGTAAATTATGGTCCCACATGTCCATATTGGAAGGATAATCCATAATAGTAGGCATATCATAAATGTTGGTGACGAATGCCGGGGCACTCAAAGCAATTGTTTTTATTTTGGCGGCATTTTCATCTAAATAGAACAAATAAGCCCCATCTAAATCAGCAGAAGTCTCATTCCCTTCTTTGTCTAAATAGGAATAAACCTTATTATGAAGGGACATGTATCCTTTTGAATAAATGGAATAGCCTGAATTTTTCAAATAATAATCATAATAATAATCAGGCGTAAAATATTCATACCCCGTAATGCTATTATTTTCATCGTAAGTAAGTGATTCACGATGGACATGAGTAAAATTATTGGTCAAGAAATCTTCCTTGGCCCTTAGTAGATATTCATCAATAATTGCAGCATCTGCATTCTTTAAATAATCCTCGACTTCATCATTGCTAGTCGAGCCAATGGAATAAAAAGTAGACGTGTATTCAAAAGAAGAAATGCTTAGCTTAATTAAAGCATGGTTATCTTCTATGTAAGTTGACATGGACTTTATTTCTGTCAAATAGATTGAATCTATATTCAAAAATGATAAATATTGAAGACGCAAGTTCTTTGAAGAGATATCAAAACTAGTAACACCTTTGGCTTTGCCTAAATAGGCAACGTCTAAAATGGGTGTAGCAAATAAGGAAGTATCCCATAAAGATGAATAAGAAGAGCCATCATCTTTTAAATACTCGTCGCTAGAAATAAAATTGCCTTCGTTTCCATCGAATCTAAAAACCTTGTTGTTTTTAATAGCAAACCCTTTTTGATCGGTTTCATAGTCACAATAAACATATGTATTTGTGAAATAATCAGAATAGGTTTTACTATATTTACCATCATTAATGTCTGTTTCAATGGTAAAATTATGAGCATTTTTCATCGAAGAATAGAAAGAATAAATATCTTTATAATCTGGATTTATAGTTTCTTCGTTTGAGCTAACTTCATTAGATGAATCATCATTGGAAGAACATGATGCAAGCAACAAGAAAGAAAGATTAAACAGTAGCAATGATTTCAATTGTTTCTTTTTTAACATATTACCTCCTTTTTTTATAAAAATTGATTTAAAACCAATAATGTAAAATTAAAGCCGGTAGAAATAAAAGCAAGACCATTTTTGCTAAAAAAATCAAATTTTAAATATTTAGATTATAAAAATTGATTAAAATACCCCCTTCCCTTTTTTCAGGGTTAGGGGGTAATGGAATTAAAGAATTAAATTAGGCATTTGGGCCAGTAACTTCAGTTAAAGTGCCGCCAACACCAGTATAAGTTCCAATCGTATTTCCGGAAGAATCCTTAACAGTAAAGGCAGCATCATTCTTAATGTCTTCTCCGTTAGTAAATTCTACGGTAATGCCTAAATAAACTTCGCCATCTTTAGACATACCATAAATTCTAGTGCCATCATCAATTTTAATAGATTGGATAATGGTCCCTGTTTCATTAGTAGCACTAGCAGTCTTAGCCATTTCTCCAGCAACGGCATCGGCAGTATATGTAGATTGTCTCTTGCTTAAGAAATATACATAAGAAGAATTAAACGCCCACATATCGGTCCCGTTGCAATAGAATGTCTTTTCTCCACTTGCAGTTGCTACAAACTTAGTTAAGCCAGTTGCAGTTGTGGTCAAAGCAGAACTTGGTTCACCAAGAACTGTACTAGATTCCCAATATACACCATCGGCAACGATATTAGCCTTATAATAGCTAGACCCGTTCCCACAACCATTATATTGGCCAAGAACATCAGATCCAGTAAATGGACCATTATGAATAGTCCTAGTAATAGTGACATCGCAAGCCTGGCTTGTTATAACATTTAAGACATAAGTGGCATCTTTTTCAAACGTGAATCTATAACCCGAACCAGTGCTTTTAACGGCAGTCCCATCTTTATACAAAGTTAAAGTTGGAGTCACTCCTTCAATAGAACTAGACGCAGTTAAATCATAAGTTTGAGATTCATCGGCAACAAAGGAATAGAACATGGACTTAGAATTAGATAAGATAGTCAAAGTATTCTCGTCCCAAGCTTTTTCTACTGGATTAGTAAGGACTTCGCCTTGTTTTAGCATCGATAATCCTAGTTTTAAAGCCTTGGCATCGCCATTAGCGGGTAACTTGACATCGGCATAATAAGTCTTTCCTGCTTCTAGTTGAACCTCGACATAGAAATCATATCTATAATTGGTAAAGCCAGCATGTTTATTTTGATCATCGTCGTTATAAGAATTACTAAGCTTAGAAGCAATTTCGCCTTCATAAACCCCGTTCACTTTGCTATCCAATGATTCTGAATTGCTATAGAACCTATATGTTCCAGTAGTTGAAACAGTGAATTTAAAGAAAACGCTATCGATAGAAGATGTACCGGTTTTATCGGTAATATCTATTTCTTCCGATGCAGAGAAATCAAGAGCATAAGCAGTATCACGGCTCTTACCGTCCTGAATTTCGCTTGGATAGGATATTGATATTGTAGCATCTCCGCTAGCACCAAAAGCCTTAAGGACAACAGTTTGGCTAGCAGTAACTTCAGTTACCAAACTCCCTCCATTAGAAGCAGTCGCGATTGCATTGCCATCAGAATCAAGCAATGCCACTTTTACTCCATCAGGAGCAGTAACATCAAATTGCATGTATCCTTCATTTGCAGCGACAAAGGAATAGAATTTGCCATCGCTTGTAGCTACAAGGGTAGCAGAATTAGAAACTACTGTCGCTACTAAAGGATCGTCAAAACTATCGCCAGCTTCTAGGTATTTAGAAGATATATCTATATCAGATGGAGCTTGAGTGCTTGAATCCATGGAAACTTTCAATATGTAGGTTCCTGCTTCAAGCTTCTTGCTTAAAGAAAGCAAATTGCCAAAATAAGTTTCCGCCCAATATCCTGACCCTTCTTCTACGCCAACTTCTTTTACTTCTTCACTAATCGCTTCACCTGTAGTGCTAAGTATTTGAGCCTTTTTAGCATAGTATCTAGAACCACCATTTAAATTAAAGCAAACGGTTTTTTCTTCGCTTAAAGAGAAGGAATAATAGACATAATTCAAACCTAAATCAGTAGATTTTATCGTCTCTCCTATAGAATAGGCAATTGCATTGGATATGCTAGCTCCGGCAGGAACATCATCTAGCTTAAAGGAGAAATACTTTACATCCGTAGTCTTGTCATTAATCGAGGCTTGGAAAACATAAGTATGTCCTTCAACTAGATTCATGACTGTAGTTGAGGTCGCTACATTGGCAGAAGTGTCATATTTAGACCTAGCTTCAACTACTTTAGTAATGTTATTTCCGTCCGTAGCATCATAACAAACGATATTTACATAATATTGTTTATAAGAATTTAAGAAAATGGCAACTTGTTTACTAGAGGTAGCGACATATTTATATAAGGCAACGGGAGCTGCTTTATAAGAAACTGATGGGGTTACCTCTTCTCCATAATTCAAAGAAAGGGCAGTAGCAATCGTATCGGCTTCATTTGTTTTCCATTCGATAGCCAAATCACCATACCATTGATTATCTTTACTGTATGAACTGTAATAAGCATCGGCATAGAAATAATATGTCTCACCTGGTTCAATCCAAACTCTTTTAAATCCGTCATCAGAATAGAGTTTTTGAACATTGGATTTATCAGTTAAGTAGCTAGAAGAAGAATCCTTTTGCAAATTTTCTTCGCTTACAGAATCTTTGTATACAAATATCTTTTGATTGCCTAAAGAAGAAACACCAATAGACAAATCGGCATTAGTAACGGAATTTTCTTCATTTATCCTTAGATAATGCCATTTGGCAGTAGAATCTAGCGGAGCAGTATATTTAAAGTACACGCCTTCATATCCAGGAACCAAAGTTTCGCTAAATGAAGCATTCTCTTCGCCTAGAACAATTGGCTTTTCGGCTGAAATGCCATTTCCAAAATCCGAAAACTTCGGATAAAGGTCTGTATTGGCAGTTAAAATAGAGGTTTCATCGAATGGAGTTGTCAAGTTCTCATCCAAATACCATCCGTCAAATTTTTTGCCTGATAAAGAAGGGGTAGCAGGAGTAAAAGCTTGGTTAGGGAAAGACTTAACTACATAATCCCCAGTTTCGCCGGCAATATTGGCTTCACCTAAATGATAGGTAATATTAATGGTATTATCAGTCGCGTAAACTCCATCAACAAATAAACCATTGTCTTTATTTTCATCCGTTTTCAGGGCGTTGAAATTAGCTAAAGGTCCATCATAAACGACTTTTTTGATTTTATAGGAGCTAGACATGAACGTCTTTGGCAAACTTGTAACTTCACTAGAAATTGTAACCTGATCTAGATCAAAAGGAATGGTTACATCATTTGGATTGGCAAAAGCTAAAGCGTCCCATTGGACTTCCTTAAATTTCGCGTTGCTCCAAGCAGACTTAGAAATAGAAGTTAAATTCTTAGGGAATCTAACTTTTTTAAGGGCCGATGCATTATAAAAAGTATAGTTGCCAAAGAAATTTATAGAATCTGGCAAAACTACTTCGGTCAAGGAACTGCAACCTTCAAAAGCCCCGGTATTGCTAGTAGCATCTAGAGCAGTAACCTCGCCCATAAAAGTAGCTACATGCCCTTCGTAAGTATAACAAGAAGAAGCGACGACAGCTTTTGTTATGGTTTTATTAATTGCCCTTGCATAATATTCATTTTTATCGGTGACATCGGTCCTTTGTGCATATTCAACACCTTCCGTTTCATCACCGATTAAGCCACGGACGTTATATATAGCTTCTCCACTTCTAACTTCGCTTCCATTATCAATAGCAAAGGAAACATTAACAGTATCAAGCCAATGCTCTTCCGGAATATCCTTTAAGGTATAAACCATGTAATAAGGAGTAGTTATTTCGGTAGAAACAGGTGTATCCCAGGTAACTAAATTGGCATCTTTAATCGAGGAATAGACATAATTTACTTGCATTGTCTTTTCCTCTTTTACCAAAGTCCCATCGCTTCCAGTCACTTTCCTAGTCAAAGAAGCACCCTTTAGTCCTTTATAACCGTTTAAGGCAGCATAAACGCGAACGCTTTTTGCCCCGCTAGTTTCATTAATCACCCTATAGCCTAAAGTGGCATCGAAAGTAATTGGGGTAGTTACGCTACCTTCGCTATTGTTCTCACCAAGCCTTATTTTTGTCCCAATTTCATCGCTAGGAAGAACCGCGTCATCTAAAGTTGTATCTACTTTTTCTTCATTTTTTAAACCACATCCAGTCCCTAAAGCAACAATCCCAAGAGCAAAGGAAGTGGAAAATATTAATAATGATTTCTTTTTCATATCGTTTATTCTCCCACTGAACTATCTAAAAATGGTTCTTCGACTCCACCTTCGCCTTCCCCACCGTCGGATACATTTTCTCCAACTGGGGTAACGGATAAGTCCGTGATTTCATCTAAGCCCATTTCAAAAAGGTAATATTCACCTTCATATTCCATCACTCCGTATAAGCAAGTAAGGGCTAAGGTAGTCGCATCCACGCCTATGCAAAATGATTCGTAACCATTTTCAATCATGCTTAACTCTTGCATGATTCCAAACTCGACGGAAGCATCATAATCTAGTTTAGGCTCGTACATGTATTCGTTATAATCTTCATCTAAATAAAGGAAGTCATAATTAGTAGAATTAATGGATCCAGCCAAATCAAAACTATTATTCAATGCAGTTAAAGTTTCTTCTCTTGCATCCGTGTTGTAATTGAATTTAGCTTCATTCCCGGTGACTAAAAAATTATAAAGGGTATCGCTTTCAGCAATTATTCCGCCTTTAAATTCTTCACCATATTCGCTAGCATCTGCACTCATATCAAGATAAATACCCTTATCTTTGACGAATTCTAAACTAGCAAGCGGAGTGGGTTCAGTCTCTGTTTCTGAATAATAAGTAACCTTATATGAGGTAGGTACGCCTAATTTATCTACATCAATAGTTGGCTCTTCAATTGCAATAGTCAAACTGCCTTCTGCCTTTCCAATCGTAGCCTTAACACTTACTTCCCCAACAGTGACGCCTGCTTTTAGCAAACCCTCTGCAGTTAGAGTCGATTCGGTATCGCCATCGTCGACCATAGCCCAGGTAGCATTGCTTTCTACCCCGTTTAACTTGGCCACCAATTGAATTGTTTTTCCAGGCAATAATCCAGTTACTTCTTCAATCGTGACTACTTGTTCTTCTTCGCTACTATTTGAAGATGTTCCGCTATCTTCGAAAGAGTTAGAATCCGTTGTGTCTGTTGAAGTTTGGCTTGTCGATGCTTCATCTACTGGAGTAGAGGAACTTTCAGTCGAGTTTCCTCCGCACCCCACTAAAAATAAGGATGAAGCAAGACAGAGCAATAATTTGTTTTTCGTTTTTTTCATAAAAGCTCCTTCTCGCTTTGATTGACATAAAGTAAAACCGGTCTAAAACTAGTCAACTTTTTTTTAAAGTAATTTTTAACTAAATGAACAAAAAGAATCGATAAATACTTAATTTTTTAATAATTCCACAAATTTGCCTATTTTTTATTATAGATATACGTTTAATTGCCCCTTTATTACTTCAATAAAATTAGAAAGTCTCTTCAAAACCTCCTTCCGCTACCCCTCCATCGCTTAAATACTCTCCAACTGGATTAACCGATAAATCATCAATGCTAGTTAAATGCAATGGATAAAATTTATTTCCTGCTACCCCATATAAATCGTTATATTCACCAGTAGCCGCGTCCACTCCTACGCAAGCTCCGTTAATACCCATGTTAAATAGGCCCATGAAAGTAAAAATAGTAGGTTCAGCCACGCAACTAGCAGCAGTATTGGCATTCATTTGGAAAATATATTCATTGCTCTCCTTGTTTAAGAAATAAAATTCATATCTAGAAGAAGTAATCGAATTTTTTAAATCAAAGGAATCATTAATATCTTTTATGGTAGCTTCTTCTTCCAAATCACTGCCATAATTAAACTTAGCCCCATCTTTAGTTACTTCATAGTTATAGACTTTATCGTTTTCTATAATGCAACCACCTTCGCCTAAAGAAAGAAAAAAACCTTTGTCTTTAACAAATTCAAGTCCTATTTCATTAATTGGATTACCTAAGGAATCAACATTTCCCGTTTTTACAGTAATAGAAGTCTTGTAGGAAGAAGGAATATTAATATTGGAATCATCTATTATTGGGGTAGTAATTTCAATATCTTTAGTTACTTCCCATTTTCCGTAAGTAGCCTTAATTTTTATTGTTCCGGCAAAAATTCCGGCATCTAAAACGCCATCTTCACTTACAGTTGCATTCGTTTTCCCTAAATCTAAAATCTCAAATTTAGCATCTACATCTTCTTTGCCAAGCTTTGCAATCAAGTTAGCTTTTTCTCCAGGCAAAATAGAGATGTCTTGAATCAGTAGTTCTTTTTCTTCTTCAAAAGAGGAACTTTGATCGTTTTCAATTTCACTTAAACTCGATGAAATAGACCCGCAGCTAACAAGAAAGAAAGAAAGAAATAATGCCAACAATGATTTTCGATTATTTTTCATACAAAAAACTCCTTGAATTGGCAATACCATAAGGCGAAATAGATTTTTAGCAAGTAAAAAATATCCTTGACCTTATTTATTTCTATTATTTAATACACTACGAAAGAAGGCTTTTTTATGAAAAAAATTATTCAGACATTGTTAGTCTTAACTAGTGGATCATTATTATTTTCATGTGCTTTGCCTGCTACTTCTAATGAAAGCGAAAGCATTAATAGCAGCGGAAATATAGAAGATACCTCTTCCTCAAATCAAAGTGATACTTCTAAGGATAGTGGGACTTCTTCTAGCAGCGAGCAAGAAGAAATTTCTATGTCTTTTTCTAATGCCTATTCCTTATTAATGAATAAGGCAAGAGAAAATGAAAGAGATTTTGCCTCTAGCGAAACTAAAATTGAAAAAGAGAGAAAAAACGATTTCATTACAACCGTAGAAACAAAAAACAAAATTTATTCTGACGATACTTCTTCTTTAGAACAAAAAACAACAAAAGAAGATTCTTCTTATCATGGATATGGTGTGAAAAGCATATCAATGATTGTTGATAAGTATGATGGTAATGTTTCATTTAAAACTAAT
>ERZ808246.1360-NODE-1360-length-17681-cov-3.706627_pt1 | contig 17681 bp, 8 predicted proteins | sample MGYA00521083_ERZ808246 | MGnify/ENA primary metagenome ERZ808246 (study PRJEB31516, sample SAMN03275577) | gut metagenome | biome: mammalia-associated habitat; material: feces | host: Papio cynocephalus | place: Kenya | collected 2012-07-07 ... | reverse complement strand
TGCACGGTTCTTGAAGGGGAAAGTGGGGGCAACCCCACGGACCTACTTAGAAAATAAAAACAAACTAAAAACAACATTTAAAACAATATATATAATAATGAGTAGCATATTGGATGGTCGTCCTGCCTTGAAGAAGGAGGTCGATAAGATTGCAGAAGTGGCCGGTTATCTCTGGCAGAACGGTTGGGCTGAACGTAATGGTGGCAATATCACCGTCAACGTCACCGACTTGGTGGATGATGAAATCAAGGCTTTGCCTGCTATCAGTGAGGTGAAGCAGATTGGTACAACCTTGCCAGCCTTGAAGGGTTGCTATTTCTTCTGCAAGGGTACTGGCAAGCGTATGCGTGACTTGGCTCGTTGGCCTATGGAGAATGGCTCCATCATCCGAATCTTGGACGATTGTGCCAGCTATGTCATCATTGCCGACAATCCTGTGATGCCTACCTCCGAGTTGCCTAGCCACTTGAGTGTTCACGCTCGTCTCATCGAGAAGGGTTCTAACTATAAGGCTACGGTTCATACTCATCCTATCGAGTTGATAGCCATGAGCCATAATCCTAAGTTCATGGGCAAGGATGTGCTCACCAATATCCTTTGGAGTATGATCCCTGAGACTAAGGCTTTCTGCCCACTGGGTTTGGGTATCGTACCTTATCAGTTGCCAGGTAGCTTGAAGCTTGCCGAGGAAACCTTGAAGGAGTTGGAGGATTATGACGTTGTGATGTGGGAGAAGCATGGTGTCTTCGCCAAGGGATTGGACGTGATGGATGCCTTCGACCAGATCGACGTGCTCTCCAAGAGTGCTAAGATTTACATCGACTCCAAGTGCATGGGGTTCGAACCTGCCGGCATGAGCCAGGAGGAGATGGCAGAGATGACCAAGGCTTTCAATTTGCCTAGATAGTATTTGGGCTAGATGATGCTAGCTAGAATATGATATGGGTTATTTCGATTTGGAATACTGATTCAAAATATAGAATATAGTAGATTTAAATATAGAAATAGAGTAGATTGATTTTTAGTGTGAATAAAAGTTAGAATTAGGTTTAAGAGTAAAGAATAAGCCCCTGAACATTGAGAAATGCTCAGGGGCTTGCCTTTTTCTTGTTAAATATCTTGGTTTCTTAAATATTTGTCGTATCTTTGCACTTAAAATAGAACATATAATCTAGAAGATATGGAGCAGAACGTAAAAGAATTGCCATACGGCGTGCAGGATTTCCTCACTATTGTTGAGCAGAACATCTATTATGTCGATAAGACGATGTACATACCTGAGTTGGAGAAGGAGGCTCGTAACCTCTTCTTCATCCGCCCGCGCCGTTTCGGCAAGAGTGTATTTCTTGGTATGCTTCATGCCTATTATGACTGCCATACCAAGGATAAATTCCAAGAGTGGTTTGGTGACTTGTGGATAGGGAAGCGTCCTACTGCCTTGCAAGGTAAATACCAGATATTGCATCTGGACTTTTCGCAGGTGGGCGGCGATATCGAACATTTGGAAGAAAACTTCAATGAATATTGTGGCGCCATGTTGGATGGCTATGTTGATATTTACAGAGATTCCTATAGTGAATATTTTGTCAAGAAGGTACATGAGACTCCGAAGGCTACATTAAAGCTGAACCTCATCAACATTGAGGCGAAGAAATTGCGACTCAGACAATATCTCATCATCGACGAATATGACAACTTTACCAATACGGTACTCAACGAGAAAGGGGAGGATGTGTATTGGGCGATGACTCATGCAGAGGGCTTCTATCGTGACATCTTCAAAATGTTCAAGGGGAATTTCGAACGTATCTTTATCACGGGGGTAAGCCCTGTGACCCTCGATGACGTGACCAGTGGCTTTAATATAGGCTGGCATATATCCACGAAGGAACCTTTCAACCAGATGCTTGGCTTCTCTACGGAGGATGTATATGATATGTTCAACTATTATAAGAAAAAGGGAGATGTACCTGCTGACAGAGATATAGATGCCATCGTGAATGAGATGAAGCCTTGGTATGACAACTATTGCTTCTCAGAAGATGCGTTGCGCACACAAAGCAGAGTGTTTAACTGCGATATGGTCATCTACTATCTACGCAATTATCTCAGACGAGGTGAGGGACCAAAAGAAATGATAGACCCGAACACCAAGACGGATTACAACAAGATGAAGAAACTCTTGCAGCTCGACAAGTTGGATGGCGACCGTAAGGGCGTAATACGCACCATTGCCGAGAAGGGAGAGATTGTGGCTTCGCTTTACGATACGTTCCCAGCGAATAAAATTACAGATCCTAGGGTATTTCCTAGCTTATTGTTTTATTATGGGATGCTTACTATCAAGGATACCTTGGGCGCCATGTATGTTTTGGGAATTCCTAATAATAATGTTCGTAAGCAATATTATGGCTTTCTCTTGGAGGAATATGAGCCTCAAGTTCGTGCTAACCAGGATCATTTGGTAGCTCTTTTTACTTATATGGCGTTTGATGGTAAGTGGCGTGAAGCCTTACAATACATGGCAGATGCCTACGAGAAAGTATCTTCAGTACGTGATGGCATAGAGGCGGAGCGTAACCTGCAAGGGTTCTTCATGGCTTACCTCAACCTGAATGCCTATTACTATACTGCTCCAGAGCTAGAATTGAATCATGGTTATTGCGACTTCTTCCTCTTGCCCGATTTGACACATTACGCTACCAAACACAGCTATATTTTGGAGTTGAAACTTGTACCTAAGAGAGAAAAGGGGGAGTCCAAAGAAAAATATGAGGCTCGCATCAAAGAACAGTGGCAGCAAGCTGAGATTCAGATTGATGGGTATGCCAAGGCTCCAAGGGTGGAGGCTCTGCGCCAAGGTACTCAACTCCACAAGATTATCATGCAGTTTGATGGATATAAGCTGTTGAGAATGGAAGAAGTGCAAGGATAATTTCTTTCGGCTTAAATGTTAGGAAAGTTAGTCATTCACAAGAACCATAGGGAATATTTTCCCAAGGTTCTTGCAATGTCAAATAGAGGTCACTCTTATCGTGTCATGTTTCTAAAGTCAGAAGGCTTCATGCCAGTTTGGCTCTTAAACTTGGAGGAGAAGTAGTCGGGTGACTCGAAGTTGAGGCGATAGGCGATTTCCTTGATACTTTCATCGGTGGTGGAGAGCAGTTCCTTGGCTCTTTGCAGTTTTAGGGTTTGCTGATAGAGGGCGGGGGCGAAGCCTGTATGTTCCTTGAATAGCTTTCTGAAGGACGAATAGCTGATGCCCAATTCCTGCGCGATTTCCTGGATGGTGAGGTTTCCCTCCAAGGACTCTCTGATTTTGAGACGAGCCTTGTTGATGATATCGACATGCTTGGAATCTTTGTTCAGAATCATGTTGCGCTCCAGGGAGTACATCAGACCGATGAGGTGGTTGACGATGCCAGCCAACGTTTGCTGTGAGTATGCAGCCTCTTCCTGAGCGATGCGCATGGCCTCCTCGTACAGGGCGATGATTTCGTTGCTGAACCCGACATGCTTCTCGGGCGACAAGAATCCTGCGTTGACCCTGTCGTTGATGTTCTTTCCCTTGAATCCTATCCAGTAGCTCTTCCATCCTTTTTCCTGGATAGGGTGGTAAGTGTGCCATTCTCCCGGGAACAGCAGGAAGATGTCGCCTGGCTTGATGGGAGTCTCTTTGATGTGGTCTGACTGGAACACACCTTCGCCCTCTGGTTGGTAGAGCAACTGGTATTCATCGAGTGTTCTTCCTTTGTGAACATCGAAGTAATAACCATCCGCATGTCCTTTGGTAGGATAACTTTCCATAGGCTTGATGTCCTCGATGCCTACTGTACTGATGGTGAGTCCCCATTGGGCGTCTCTATCTGTCGCTAATAGATATTTACTTGTTTGCATAATGTAGTTGCTAGTTGATTTGTTTGCAAAATTAATAAAAAAAATAAAAATAGCCGCTTTATTTAAGTAAACAAGTACCATTTTTACCATTTTCTGTAGTTTATGTAACCAATTTTAAGGGTATGTCCGACAATTTTTAGGTTTGTTATCAAAAAAGGTAGGTTAATAATCAAAAATTAGGGTGTTGTCCTAAGCGTAATCGCTACTTTTGCAGCAAAATTAATTGAATAAACAAATAAACTTAAAGTGAACTTAAGATATAATTAAGATAAACCTATTCGTTACCTAAAGAAAAATAATCTTATATGATATTTCGCTTTTAGGGTCAATGATGTGTAGATAGAACATAAAACCTATTTTGAAATATGAGCAAACAAACAAAAATGATGAAAAAGTCTGTTTTGCCATTTGCATTAGTATGCTCGGCTTTGATGCTGAACCCTTACATGGGGGGGCAAGCTCGTGCGGAGGTGCAGAATGTACAGCAGACTAAGGCTGTCAAGGGTACGGTGGTCGATGAGACTGGCGAACCTGTGATTGGAGCTACCGTCTTGGTAGTGGGCGGCAGTTCTACGCAAGGTACAGTTACCGATATGGATGGTAACTTTAGTATCAACGTGAAGCCAGGAGCTAAGTTGAAGATAACCTACATAGGTTATGACGAGACTGTTACACCAGCCAAGGATGGCATGAAGGTGCAACTGAAGACTTCTGGAGCTGTGGCATTGAATACCGTCGAAGTTGTCGCTTATGGTGTGCAAAAGAAAGTGACGGTGACTGGTGCTTTGTCATCCATCAAGAATGAAGATTTGGTACGTACTCCAGTATCTTCAGTCAATAATGTCTTGGCAGGTCAGCTTTCTGGTGTAACTACTGTGCAATTTTCTGGTGAGCCTGGTAGCGATGCAGCTTCTGTCTTTGTTCGTGGTAAGGGTACATGGGCAGATTCAAATCCAATTATTCAGGTGGATGGTGTCGATCGTGATATGTATGATATAGACCCTAATGAAATCGAAAGTATCACAGTCTTGAAAGATGCTTCTGCAACAGCAGTATTCGGTGTCCGCGGTGCTAATGGAGTTATTTTGATTACGACAAAACGTGGTCAAGAAGGAAAGGCGAAAATTAGTGCCTCGGCTTCGTTCTCTGCATTGACACCTACCAAAATGGTTGAGCAGACTTCTTCTTATGATTATGCCACATTCTATAACCAAATGCGTGCCAACGACGGTATGGGACCACGTTTCTCGACTGCTGTTATGGAAAAGTTCAAGGATGGTTCTGATCCAATACGCTTTCCTAGTACTAAGTGGGCTGATTATATAATGAAAGATGTTACTCTACAGACTCAGAGTAATGTCTCTATTTCTGGTGGTAATAAGACGGTGCGTTATTTCATTAGTGCAGGTATGTTTACCCAAGGCGGCTTGTTCAATCAGTTTGACCAAGATTATGTAAACGATTATCGTTATAAGCGATTCAATTATCGTTCTAACTTGGATATTGATTTGACTAAGACTACGACTTTGAGTGTTAATTTGGCAGGTATTATTGATGAAGCTAAGAAGCCTTATACAAATCAAGGCTCTTCTGGTATGATCAAGAATATCTACTATGCGACTCCATTCTCTAGTCCTGGTATTGTTAATGGACGTCTCATCGCTAATACAACAGATTCTTCTGATAACCTAGATGGTAATTCTCTTCCATTTGTAGGTGGTAATGGTATGACTTATTATGGTTGTGGTTTTATGAATACCAACAACAATAAGTTGAGTATGGACTTGCAGTTGAAACAGAAGCTGGATTTCGTAACGAAGGGCTTGTCTTGGCATGTCAAGGGTTCTTATAATAGTTCCTTTGCTGTCTATAAAAGAGGTTCTGCAACGGTAGCTACCTATACTCCTGTATGGCAGAGTACAGATAAAGAAACAGGAGAGATAAGCTATCTTTATCGAAAGAATAATGATACTACGACCCCTTCTTATTCTGAAAGTCGTGGCAAGTCTAGAAACTGGTATTTTGAAACGGGGTTCAATTACAATCGTAGCTTCGGATTGCACACCGTGAGTGGATTGGTACTTTACAACTCGCTTGTCAATTATTATCCTTCCACATATTCTGATGTCCGTTCTGCTGTGCTCGGTCTTGTGGGGCGTGCTACTTATGACTGGAACAACCGTTATATGGTGGAATTCAATATTGGTTATAATGGAACAGAAAACTTTGCTCCAGAAAAACGATATGGCGTGTTCCCTGCAGGTTCTGTGGGTTGGGTCGTTAGTGATGAACCATTCTTTAAGCCATTGAAGAGTGTAGTCTCATTTATGAAACTTCGTGCTTCTGTAGGTATGGTTGGCAATTCCAATATTGGTGGTAGTCGATTCATGTATTTGCCTGATCCTTATTACGTAAATCAGAAAGCTCTGTATAATCGTAATGGCATGGATGCAGGTCCTTATGGCTATAATTTTGGAGTTGAAAATGGTACTACTAAATTTGGCGCAATAGAAGGTCAGAAGAACAATGCCAATGTTACTTGGGAGAAGGCAACCAAGCAAGATTATGGTGTAGATATCAATTTCTTGAATGATCGTTTACGTGCGACTTTCGATTATTATTACGAAAAAAGAAAGGATGTGCTTCTTTACGACCAAACGGCACCTGGCATTCTTGGATTTACATTGCCTGCATCCAACTTAGGTAAGATGCATTCGTGGGGTTATGAGGTTAGCTTGAATTGGAACGACAAGATCGGTAAGAATTTCCGTTATTGGACCAAGTTTAACTTGTCTTATAACCAAAACGAAATATTGGAGCGCAAGGAAGTTCCGCAAGAAAATGATTACCAGTATCAGAAAGGTCATCGTATAGGTTCTCGTTCACAGTATAAATTCTGGAAGTTCTATTATAATGGTGCCGAAGCTGATTATGAGAAGCAGTTTGGAACTGCATTCCCTAAACAGTTGGTTGATAATCTTCAGGAAGGTGATGCTGTCTTTGTGGACTTGAATAAGGATGGAATCATTGACGGTAATGATAAAAGCTACGACTATGGTCATACTGATGACCCTGAGTATATTGCAGGTTTGACTTTGGGCTTCCAATGGAAAGACTTGTCTTTTAATGCTCAGTTGACAGGCTCTTGGAATGTAACACGTATGATTAGTGATGTGTTCCGTCAGCCTTTCTATAGTTCCAATTCAACCACTGAGGGTGGTTTGTTGCAATACCATGTAGATAATACTTGGTCTGCGGACAATCCTTCTCAGAGTGCAGAATATCCACGTGCGACATGGAAAAATGCTGCTCAAAACTATGCTGATTGTACATTGTATGAAAAGGATGCTAAATATTTGAGATTGAAGACAATTCAAATCTCTTATGATTTCCATTTCCCATTCATGAAAGTGATAGGCTTGAATCAGTTGCAGTTGTCTCTTAGCGGATATAACTTGTTGACGATGTCTCCATACAAGTGGGGCGATCCTGAGACTCGTGCATCCAATGCACCTTCTTATCCTCTGCAGAGGACATATACAGCTAGTATTAAGGTAGGATTCTAAATAGACAAATAAAAATGAAATCATATAATAAATTTATAGTAGGTGCAATAGCTTTTGCTATGGGGGCTTCTGCCTTTACAGCTTGTACAGACAAAATAGCCTTTGGCAATGCTTTGCTTGACAAGCCGTCAGGCTCTTCTGTTACTGCAGACACTGTATTCAATAGTCCTATATATACCGAGCAGTTTTTAAATTCTATTTATGCTCTTCAATACTATGGACTTCCTTATAATAATAAAAATGGTAATAGTGCTAGTCCTTGGACTGGTAAGCTAGACCAAGTGACTGACTGCTGGGTTATGCACTGGGATAATAATACGATTTACAAGGCTTACTATCCTGGAACATTGGATGCTACTCAAAATCCATTGATAGCATTCACTGGTGATAATGTTTGGGAGGCGGTTCATGCAGCATACTTGTTGCTGGAACATTTGGACAATGTTCCAGGTTTGTCAGATGCAAAAAAAGCATCTTTCAGGGCTCAGGCGCAGTGTTTGATTGCTGCTCGTTACTTTGACCTGTTTATTATGTATGGTGGCCTTCCTTTGGTTGACCATGCTTTCACAGGTTTGGAAGGAACTTATGAGCAACCTCGTGGAACGGTGGAAGAAACGGTTAACTATATGGTAAATCTCTTGGATCAGGCTATCAACTCTGATGCACTTCCTTGGATGTATAATGGAACAACGACGGAGACAGATGCCACCAATAATACTGGGCGTTGGACGAAAGCGGGTGCAATGGCTTTAAAAGCTAAGATTTTGACTTTTGCTGCTTCGCCATTATTCAATTCTGACCAAGCTTACTATGGAGGGGCTACGGAAGCAGAACAGCAGCATCTTGTTTGGTATGGAGATTTCCAGCAGTCACGTTGGGAAACTGCAAAGAAAGCTTGTAAGGATTTCTTTGATGAATTGGCGAAAAATCCTGGTAGCTATGCTTTGGTAACAGCAAAATCCTTGGGATTGAATAATACTTGTGATGGTTATCGTCAGGCTTACCGAATGGGGTATGCTCAACAAGGTAGTACAGAAATCTTACATTCAGTACGTGTCGGAGGTGTTGATGCTTATAAGTCAGGAACTTATGTTTGGCATCAATATCTTGATAATCCTGCTCGTTTAAATTGCTTGCCAACACAGGAGTATGTAGAGATGTTCCCATGGAGTGATGGAACTCCATTTGATTGGAAAACCGATAGCTTGAAAGGTCGTCTTACAGGTAAAAACGGACGTATGTTCTATCAGTACAAGGCGGTTCCTGGTGGATTTGCCAAGACTGCATCTCGTGACCCTCGTCTTTATGAAGAGTGTATTGTCAATGGTCAGATGACTTCTTTGAGTTGGGATGCTGGTAAATCAACGGGTGATGTTTATGAACTTTGGGTTGGTGGACAACATGCAGGTACTCACGTTGCACAATGGGACGAAAAGAAAAATGTACTGGAAAAGACTGAGGCTTTGGCTCAACGTTATGCTACGGGATATGATTGCAATAAGTACTATATGAATCAAGACTATTTGCGCAAATATACCCAGTGGGTTTATTTGAGTCTTGATGAAATGTATTTGATGTATGCTGAATGCTTGGCTCAGACTGGTGATTTGGCTGGTGCTGTTAAGCAAGTTGATGTTGTACGTAGCCGTGTCGGCTTGAAGAGTATAGGTAATGCAGTTTCTGCTGTTAAGACTAATAAGGAAACCATGTTGAACGAAATCCTTCGTGAGCGTGCTTGTGAATTAGGTATCAGCAATAACCATTATTATGATATGGTTCGTTACAAACGAGGGGATTGGATGACCAAGCCGTTGCATGGTATCATGACGTTCCGTATGCAGCAGAATGATCAAGGAAAATGGGTACGTGTCTATCGTGCTTGGATGGGTGCTGATAAGAATTCTGGCGAAGCTGAACCTTCTCGTTTCGAATACGAAAAATTTGAAATTAGCAACCGAAAGCATGTCCTTTGGGGAAAAGATCCTAATTCACAGGAAGTGGCTAAATGGTTCCTTTCTCCATTCCCACAGAAGGAAATAAACAAGGCTTATGGCTTGGTTCAGAACCCTGGTTGGTAATTTGATGTAAAATGAACGATAAGAGTTTTCGTTAATCGTTAATTAAAATTAGATTCAAATATGAATAAGAAAAATATATATGCGCTCTCTTTATTGGTAGGTTCTGTCCTGCCAGTAACAGCGCAAACAGACAGCCTATCTGTAAGCAAACGATTTGCTTCACAGACGATGGAGGTTGGAGCAAATAAGAATTTTGCTCGCTCGCAATCTACAGCGGCTGTTACTGTTATTGAAAACAAGGACGTCAACAAACGTTCTGCCAAGAATATTGGTAACTCTATGATTGGTCAGGGAGGTAATGGCTTGGTTTCTTTGCAAGGTACAGGTACTTACTTTGAGCAAAATCCGACTTTTTATATTCGTGGTCTTCAGAGCCTGAGTATTAACACACCATTGGTGTTGGTAGATGGTATAGAGCGTGATATGAGCATCGTGGATCCATCTGAGGTAGAATGTATCTCCATATTAAAAGATGCTGCGGCTGTTGCGCTTTATGGTTATAAAGGTGCTAATGGTGTAATCCAGATTGCAACAAAGCGTGGAAAATATAATACCCGAGAAATTAAGGTGAACTATGATCACTTGTTCAATTATCAGATAGACCGCCCAAAGTTTATCAATGCCCAAACTTATGCTTCAGCCATGAACGAAGCTTTGGGGTACGAACAAGCAGCACCAAAGTATTCCGCTGATGAGATTAAAGCCTTTGGAAATGGTCAGTACCCTGACCTTTACCCTAATATTAATTGGGTGGATGCAACATTCCGCCATCATGGTGTTACTAACAAGATAGGTACAGAAATTACTGGTGGCGCAGGTAAGTTCCGCTATTATACAGGTATCAACTTGTTGTCCGATAAAGGTTTCATCTTGAATACGAAAGATGACAACGGTAATAACACACAGGATAAGTATGTACGTGGTAATATGCGTATTAACTTGGATATAGATTTGACACCTACTACCATGCTGAAAGTTACGACTTTAGGTATGTTAAGTGAGATGTCTCGTCCAGGAAATGCAACTAACCTTTGGGGCTTGGTTTACTCTTTGCCATCAGCGGCTTTTCCTGTTAGATTCCAAAATGGAGATTGGGGAGGTAGCTCAACTTGGGCAGGAACCAATAACCCTGTTGCCAATACTGCTGGTGCGGCTTATTACAAGATCCATGAGCGTGCTCTTTATGCAGATATGTCGATCAATCAGGATTTGGGCATGTTTTGGAAAGGATTGAGTGCTACTGCTCGTTTGGGTTATGATACATATTCTACCATTTACGAGAATCATAGCAAAACTTTCCTGTATGGTTATTATGCTCCTTCAACTTGGACAAATGGAGTTCCTACTGCAGGCAAGTATAGTCAAGGTGGTGAACAAGGTGTTCAAGGTACTGATGCTAACACGAATGCCTATAAACGTAGATTGCATTTCGATGCGGGCTTGAATTTTGAACGGAATATCACTCCTTTGGATTATCTGTATTCATCTTTACGTTGGGAGTACGAATATGAGGATCAAACAGGCTTGAATACAACAGTATATCGTCAAAATGCCACTTGGTTGAACCATTATTCTTATAAAAATAGATACATTGGTGAACTAGCCTTGGTACTTTCGGGCTCTAGTCGTTTGGCACCAGGTACAAAGTGGGCTTTTGCTCCAACTTTGAGTGCGGCTTGGGTTATGAGCAACGAAAATTGGATGAAAAATGTCAAGTGGGTTGATTTCTTGAAGTTCCGTGCTTCTTATGGCAGAATCAATACTGACTATCTGCCAGGCGAGAATGTTTGGACATATTATACTCAGTCTTATAGCACGGATGGTGTTACTTATCCATTTAACTCAGGATATGATTCAGACTTCGGTCGTACCAATCTAGGACAAATGGCAACCGATAATCCTTCACGTGAAAGAGCTGATAAGTATAATTTAGGTATGGATGCAACCCTATTCCATGGCTTAAATGTGCAGTTGGATACTTATTATGAACGTCGTTCAAAGATTTGGGTTTCAGGCGCAGGTGCTTATGGTTCTATCATTGGATTCGATGCTCCATATGTCAATGGGGGATATGTGAATAGCTGGGGCTTTGAAGCTTCTGCCGACTATACCAAACAGATAGGTCAGGTCCAATTTAATATTGGTGGTACATTCTCTTTGAACAAGAATAAGATTAAGGCTCAAGCAGAGGAGCCTAGGGCTTATGAAAACCTTGTAACAACAGGTTATCCTCTCAATTCTATTTGGGGGTTGAAGTCTGATGGCTTGCTGACGCAGAAGGATATCGACAATATGAACTTGCCTGAGACTGATCCAAATTATGTACCTAAGCAGACGTTCTCAGCTGTTTATCCTGGTGATATCAAATATGTGGATGTCAATGGTGATGGCAAGATTGACAAAAATGACTATACAAAGATAGGGCATAGTACAGTTGCTCCTGAAATCTACTATACAGCTCACGTTGGTGCAGAATGGAAGGGACTTGGTTTTGATGCTATGTTCCAAGGTGTAGGTCGCTATTCTGCCATATTGAGTACAACTGGATACTACTGGGGCTTGATAAGCAATCGTACATTGTCGCAGTATGTTTACGATAATCGTTGGACACCAGGAAATCCTAACGCAGAGTTCCCTCGTTTGAGTTCTAGCTCTAATGCCAATAACTATCAGACTAGTGACTTCTGGCTTCGTGATCGCTCTTTCTTCAAGTTACGCAACGTTGAGGTTTATTACAATTTCCCTGCTAGCTTGATGAAAAAGACAGGCTTTATGAATGCAGCTAAGCTATATGTAAGGGGCACTGACCTCTTTACGCTCGACCATCTGTCAACGGTAGATGCCGAGTCTTATGGTGCAACAAGTCCATTGACACGTAGTGTTGTTGTGGGTGCATCAGTAACATTCTAAACATTTTTAAAAGAAGAATTATGAAACTTAAAAATATTTTATATGCAGCCACGTTGGGTGTTGTAGCTTTGAGTTCATGTTCAGATAAGATGAATTACAAGGAGTACAATGTCTATGATGACCAATATATCAAAGAGATGTTTGGTCGTGTAGGTGGTTTCATGACAAGAATCTACAATGATCTTGACTACGACTTCGGTAACTATTCTGGAGCGATGTTGAGTTCTGCTACAGATGAGTCGGTGTACTCTCATCCAGGTAATGCCATTGAGGATTTCTACAATGGAGCTTGGGGACCAACCAATGACCAGAGTAAGATATGGAGCAGTTGCTGGGATGGAATTAGTTATTGCAACTTGGTTCTGGATGAGTTTAAGGATTGTACTTTCCCTAACTATGTCTTGGATTTGCATTACAAGGAAGAAATGGCGCAGTATAACAACTATCAATATGAGGCTCGTTGGGCGCGTGCTTATTTCTACTTTGAGTTGGTGCGTCAATATAAGAATGTGCCTTTGAAGACCCGTCATATGACAGCTAGTGAGGCAAATTCATTACCTCAAGTTTCTTCTGATTCAATTTTTAATTTTATTGATTCGGAGTGCAAGGAAATACAAGATAGTATATTCAAAAATTATGCTACAATTGGATATCCAACAAAAGCAGAGACTGCTCGTGCAAATAAGCTGACTGTGATGGCGCTTCGTGCTCGTGCAGCTCTTTATCATGCTAGTCCTCTTTTCAATACCAATAATGATCGTCAACTTTGGTATGAAGCAGCAAAACGTTGTAATGAGTTGTTTATCGAAGCTGCTTCTTCAGGAAAAGGTTTGGCAAGTGACTACAGTAAGTTGTGTACTAGTGATAGCTGGAAGGATACTGATGCACAAAAAGAATTTATCTTTGGTCGTCGTACAGCTGCAAGCAATGCATTTGAAAAATATAACTTCCCTATAGGTATGGAGAATGCAGGTGGTGGCAACTGTCCAACTCAGAACTTGGTTGATGCCTTTGAGATGAAGAATGGTAAGAGCATTGACGATCCAGATAGTGGCTACGACCCTCAACATCCATATGCTAATCGTGACAAACGTTTAGGTATGATAGTTGCAGTCAATGATGAGCAATGGCCAAATGACAATCTAACTAAATTGGAAATTTATGAGGGTGGTGCCAACTCTTCTTCTGTTACTTACGGAACCCCTACAGGATACTATTTGAAGAAATATTGTAATCCATCTACAATTATTAAGAATACAGGCTCAAATAGCTTCTATCATATTTGGCTGACTTTCAGATTGGCAGAGTTCTATTTGGATTATGCGGAAGCGGCATTAAACTATACTGGTAGTGGATATGTTAAACCTGATGGTTTGCAATATACTGCAGCAGAAGCTATCAATATCGTTAGAAAGCGTGCTGGTCAACCTGACATGGCAACAGGATTGTCTTTCGAGGAGTTCACCAAAAAGTATGAGAATGAGCGTTTTGTAGAATTGGCATTTGAGGGACATCGTTTCTACGATCTTCGTCGTTGGAAAAAAGGTGCAGATTATCTCAAGACTATTCGCAAGATGAATATTACTAAGGATGCAGAAGGTAACTTCGTCTATTCTCCAGCCATTCTTGAAACACGCAACTGGGAAGATAAGTGGAACTTGTTCCCATTCCCTCAGAAAGATGCTCAGGTATGTCATTATACACAAAATCCTGGTTGGAATTAAATCTTTATCCTTGGCTTACACGTTAAGCCAAGGATTTACAAGGAATAAAATAAATCTATTATTAATTTAAAACGTTTTTTATTATGAGAAAGTTTTATCTCTTTATGTTGGCACTTATTGCATTCACACTGAATGTAAGTGCTGGTGTTCGAGTACTTTATCAGCAGAATTTTGAAGGTGCGACAGATGCTGCTTCGGCAGGTTGGACTTCGCCTAATGTTTCTGGCGGTTTTACAATAGGCAGTGATCAATTTGGTAAGTACTTGCTTTTTAACTCTGGTACAAATAATGACCGCTCTGCTCATACACTTTGGGGTGCAGATATCTTTAGTGGTGTATCTGCAAATGAATATACCGTGTCTTTTCAATTCTCTCCAAAGCAATTCGGTAATAACCATACAACTACAGAGTTGACGGTTATGTCTGATGAAACTACATGTACTAAAAAAGCAAATTACAATTTTGTTGGAGTAGAAGGCTCTCAATGGCTTTTTGATTTGACACAGCAAAGTACGACTGGTGCTGCTGCAACAGGCGACCAGCCTTTTGCCATCAACAATGACGTGTCAAAAACCATTATGTTGACCGCTGGTACTTATTATAATATCCAGTTGAATGTAAATGTCGCAGATAGAACTGTTGCATACAGTCTTTCTCCTTTGACAAACCCAGATGATATTACATCAGGTACTTATACAGTTCCTGAAGGTACTAGTATGTATGCAACTGGTATTTATTATTTGGCTGGTCGTTATCAGAACCAAGGTGTTTTTGATAACATCACCGTTTCTGCTCTAATAGATGAAGATGTGGCAAATGTTCCAACGGTGTCCCTTTCTAACGTCAATAACCAACAGCGTGTATATTCTATCAGTTTCTTGGAAGATGAAACTTTGCATTATAAGTTTGCTGATGGTGAGGAAGAAGAGGTTTCGTATATGGATACAGAAGAGGGTGTTTATACTTGGTCTAATAACCCGAACTACAATCCTGAAAATGAGGAACTTGTGAAAGATGCTTGTAATGCAGGTACCTTGGAAGTTTGGACAACTTGTGGTGATGCCGAGTCTGAGCATGTAACTACTGAGGTTGAGAATACGATTGTCGCTGTTCCTACAGCAACAACAACTATCGTAAACGTTAGTGAAGGCTTTGGCAAGACATTTACCTTGAATGTAGATAACTCTACCGTTCCTTTGCAGCCAAAGCTCTTCCTCGCTTATGAATTTAAAAATGAGGCTGGTGAAGTTGTGGATTCTAAGTCTGGCTTGTCCAGTGGAGACCAAGTTGAAGTTCCATCTAAGGGTACTCTGAAAATCACGACATCTGCTTTTGGTTATGGTACAGCATCTACTACAAAAGCTAACGATGTAGAATATACTCGTACAGGTGAATATAATTTTGCGCATTGGACAGTTGATGATATCACAAAGGCTGGATTTAGTGAGGATGGTGAATGTTCTCATAGATTTGCAACTTATGGTCGTTTCTATTGGTATGATTCAGCTAGTTATGATGCTACAGCAGAAGATAATTCTGCCGCTCGTCAGCTTTATAACACCTTTACCCAATATACAAAAGCTGCTTCTGCTTGGGAAGATGGTAAAATCTCCGGTGATTTGTATTTCACAACTACTCCTGCTGTAAATGTTTATATTTTCCAGGGAGTCGGTTTGGTTCTCAATGGTCAAAAGGGTGATGCTGGTGATGGTAACTGGATTAATTCTATGAATTTAAAAGTTGATAACTTGACATCTAACGATTTCGTAGTTGTTTCTGGTTACTCAAATTATGGTAGTGATGCTTTACATCCAGTTTGTGCTAGTCAGGATGAGTTCCTTGCTGCTGACAATGGTGCTGCCAAGGGTGTTTATCCTGGCGATACAGAGTTTAGTTTGTATCGTTATTCTGATTGTATCTCACGCATTCAGGTATTCAAACCCGTAGGTGGTTCAACTGGCATTAAAGGTGTAAATACTGTCGAGACCGCAGCTCCTGCTGTCAAGAAGGTTGTTACCAAGAATGGCGTGGTTATCGTGAAGGGTGACAAGGTATTCTCTGTAGCAGGTGCTCAGATGAAGTAATCAGAATTCTTATAGAATTTAATATATCCCAATCGGGGCATGGGCTTTCGGGCTTCTGCCCCGATTTCGTTATATAGAAGATTTAAATAGTATATGTAACCGATTCTTACCCTTAGCTTGCTTTTTCTTGTTAAAAAACTTGTTTTCTTAAATATTTGTCGTATCTTTGCATTTGTATTTTGAAACAAAGATAGAAAGATATGGAGCAGAATGTGAAAGAATTGCCATACGGTGTGCAGGACTTCCAGACCATTGTAGAGCAGAACATATATTATGTCGATAAGACGATGTATATACCAGAGTTGGAGAAGGAGGCTCGTAACCTCTTCTTCATCCGTCCTCGCCGTTTTGGCAAGAGTGTGTTCCTAGGTATGCTTCATGCTTACTATGATAGTAGTACCAAGGAAAAGTTCCAGGAGTGGTTTGGCGATTTGTGGATAGGCAAACACCCTACGGCTTTGCAAGGCAAATACCAGGTGTTGCATCTCGATTTCTCGCAGATAGGGGGTGATGTTGAGCACTTGGCGGAAAACTTTGATACCTACTGCGGTGCTATGCTCGACAATTATGTAGATGTTTATAGTAGCTCTTATGGCGAAGATTTTGTCAGCAAAGTGCATTCTACTCAGAGGGCAACGAACAAGTTGAACCTCATCAATATTAAGGCAAAAACGCTGCGAATTAGACAGTATTTCATCATCGACGAATACGATAATTTCACCAATACCGTGCTCAACGAGAAAGGAGAAAAGGTTTATTGGGCAATGACGCACGCCGAAGGGTTTTATCGTGATGTTTTCAAAATGTTCAAGGGGAACTTCGAGCGTATTTTTATCACGGGTGTAAGCCCTGTGACACTCGATGATTTGACCAGTGGTTTCAATATAGGTTGGCATATCTCGACCAAGGAGGAGTTCAATCAGATGCTGGGCTTCTCTACAGAAGATGTATATGATATGTTCAGCTATTACAAGGCAAAGGGAGATATTTCTGCTGATAGAGACATCAATGCCATCGTCAACGAGATGAAGCCTTGGTATGATAACTATTGTTTCTCAGAAGATGCTTTTTATACTCAAAGTAGGGTGTTCAACTGTGATATGGTCATTTACTATCTTCGTAACTATCTTCGACGTGGTGAGGGACCCGAAGAGATGATAGACCCAAATACCAAGACGGATTATAACAAAATGAAGAAACTCATTCAGCTCGATAAATTGGATGGTGACCGTAAGGGCGTGATACGTACCATTGCCGAGAAGGGAGAGATTGTAGCTTCGCTCTTGGAGACTTTTCCAGCACACGAAATTACCGACCCTGAGGTCTTTCCTAGTTTGTTGTTTTATTATGGTATGCTTACCATCAAGGGTACTAGAGGAGCCAAACTTGTTCTTGGAATCCCAAACAATAATGTGCGCAAGC
>ERZ808246.1359-NODE-1359-length-17685-cov-20.232672_pt1 | contig 17685 bp, 14 predicted proteins | sample MGYA00521083_ERZ808246 | MGnify/ENA primary metagenome ERZ808246 (study PRJEB31516, sample SAMN03275577) | gut metagenome | biome: mammalia-associated habitat; material: feces | host: Papio cynocephalus | place: Kenya | collected 2012-07-07 ... | reverse complement strand
GGCGCGCCCACGAAGCACGACAGCGCCGATTCGCACGGCGCGCCGCTCGGGGCGGAAGAGACGCGCGGACTCAAAACGGCGCTGGGTTTCGATCCGGACAAATCGTTCTTCGTCCCGGACGAAGTCTATGCGCTGTTCGGCGAGCGTGCGAAGACGCTGGGGCGGATGGCGAAGCGCTGGCGCCGGCAGCATCCGGAGGTCGCGGAAGCCGCCATCGCGCCGGACTACATGAAGTTGATGGAGGCTTTGCCGAAGTTCGAGACGGGCAAGTCCATCGCCACGCGCGCGGCGAGCGGTACCGTCATGAATGCGCTCGCGGCAATCATCCCCGAGCTGGTAGGCGGTTCGGCGGATTTGGGGCCGAGCAACAAGACTTATCTGAAGGGCTTCGGCGAGGTCGGCCCGGGGAGTTTCGAGGGACGCAATATCCATTACGGCATCCGCGAGCTCGCCATGACGGCAATCGCGAACGGGATTACGGCGTTCGGCGGCTTTCGCGGATACGGCGCCACATTCTTCGTGTTCAGCGATTACTGCAAGCCCGCATTGCGCCTGGCCGCACTGATGAAAGTGCCCTCCATCTTCGTCTTTTCGCACGACAGTTTCTATGTTGGCGAGGATGGGCCCACGCACGAACCGGTCGAGCATCTCGCTTCCATGCGCATCATCCCCGGCTTGACGACATATCGCCCGGCCGATGCGAACGAGACGGCGTATGCTTGGGCCGAGATGCTTCTCAATGTGAAGGGACCGTCCTGCATTTTGACGACGCGCCAAGACGTGCCGGTGCTGGATGGCGTGCGTCACGAGGGCGTAGCCAAAGGAGGGTATGTAATCTACCAGTCGGGCGAACAGGACGAACATACGCTTCTTTTCATCGCTTCGGGTTCGGAGGTTTCTTTGGCTCTTGAGGCGGCGAAGACGCTCGTGACGGAAGGTCGGGCCGTGCGCGTGGTGTCGATGCCGTCCATGGAACTTTTCCTGCGGCAGCCGGGCGCATACCGCGATTCGGTGATCCCGGGCGGCATGCCGCGTCGTATTATCGTGGAAGCCGGCGTTCGCTTCGGGTGGGACCGTTTCCGTGTCGAGCCGCGCACCACGCGTTTCGTGACGATGGACGACTTTGGCGCCTCGGCGCCCTACCGGGATTTGGCGGTGAAGTTCGGGTTTACCGTCGAAAACGTAATCAAGGTCGCGAAAACGATTGTTTGACGCCCGTGCGGGAAAGGATGGTTGAGATGGAAGTAAATCCTCTTGTCGGCATTGTCATGGGAAGCGATTCGGACTGGCCCCTTGTCCAAAAGGCGTGCGCCACGCTGAAGGATTTTGGCGTAGCGTATGAGACGCGCGTCATTTCGGCGCATCGCACGCCGGATATCGCGCTGGAATACGCGAAAACGGCCGAAGCGCGCGGACTCAAAGTCATCATCGCCGCGGCGGGCGGTGCGGCGCATTTGGGCGGTGTCCTCGCGGCTGGCACCGTTCTGCCGGTCATCGGCATCCCTGTCGCAGGCGGCGCGCTCAACGGACTGGATGCGCTTTACGCAACGGTGCAAATGCCATCTGGCGTGCCTGTCGCAACGGTTGCCGTGGGCTCGTCCGGACCGACCAACGCGGCGCTTCTGGCCGTTCAGATCCTAGGGACCGCGGATAAGGGTCTGCGCGAAAAGTTTCATGCGCACAAGGCTTCGTTGCGCTCGAAAGTCGAGGCGGCAAACGCGCGTATACATTCCTAATCGTTCCTTTCAGGGAGGACCGGCGAATTGACTAACGAATTCCTCGTTTTCGATCATGTCACCAAACGCTTCGGGGCGTTGACGGCGGTGAATGACGTCTCCTTGGCGATTTCAAAGGGCGAATTTTTTTCGCTGTTGGGTCCCTCGGGGTGCGGCAAAACGACGCTCCTGCGCATGCTAGGCGGGTTCGAACGCCCGGATTCCGGACGAATCTATCTGGAAGGGCGCGACATTACCGACTTGCCGCCCAACCAGAGGCGCATCCATACCGTCTTCCAGAATTACGCGCTTTTCCCGACGATGACAATCTGGGACAACATCGCCTTCTCGCTACGTCTGGCCAAGAGTTCCAAGGCTGAGGTCGAGGAAAAAGTGGACGCCATGCTCGAGATGATACAAATGAGCGAGCACGCCTGGAAGTATCCGGGACAACTTTCGGGCGGACAGAAGCAGCGCGTGGCCATTGCGCGTGCACTTGTTGACCGTCCCCAGGTCCTTCTTCTGGATGAGCCTCTCGCTGCGCTCGATTTGAAACTGCGTCAGCATATGTTGCTGGAGCTGGATACGATCCATGACCAGGTCGGCATAACATTCCTTTATGTGACGCACGACCAAGGCGAAGCGATGAGTCTTTCGGATCGTATTGCGGTCATCAATCGTGGATGTATAGAACAGTTGGATGTGCCGGCGAAAATCTACGAGGCGCCTGCTTCGCGTTTTGTCGCCTCGTTTATCGGCGATACCAACTTTATTTCGGGCGAGATCGTTTCCGTGGAAGGTGATTACTGCACAATCCAACCCGATGGATTCCCCGCCATTCGCGCCTTTAACGACAAGAATCTAAAAGTCGGCCAAATGGTCGATCTCTCCATCCGGCCGGAAAAGATTCGCGTGACAACGAATCCCCCGTCGCCGGAACAGGGCGCGTCCATCAACGTGTTCCCCGCCGTGGTCAAGGACATTGTCTATCAGGGCGTCTACACAAAGTTCTGGCTTATGGCGAGTGGCAGACAGATTGCCACGATTCAACCGCATTCTCGCTTTTTGCTCGATCAGGAGACGTTGACATGGAATGAGCACGCCTTTGTTTGGTGGCACCCGGATGACGGCTACATGGTGGAAGTGGAATCCAAATGAAGAATCGCATTCACGATTGGCGTAACGAATGGGCGTTGACACTCCCTTCTTTCTTGTGGCTTTTGCTCTTCTTCGCAATACCTGCCCTTATTGTGCTCGCTTTCACGTTCCATGCGCACAGCGCCAATGGTGGCGTGGGGGCGTGGAGTTTGACGACATGGCGCGAGTTGGTCGATCCTGACTATCCAACCATCGTCTGGAAAACGATTCGCATATCTTTTGAAGTGACCTTTTGGAGCATTCTGCTTGCGCTTCCCTGCGCCTACGCAATCGCACGAATGAAGCGGCGATGGCGCGCTCTTGTCGCCGCCTCCATCATGCTTCCTTTTTGGACGAGTTTCATCGTGCGCGTCTTTGCTTGGAAGACTATGCTTCATCCGGACGGTTGGCTCCAATCCTGCTATTTGGGTTGGTTGCGCGCACGCGCTTGGCTTTTCGACTGGCTCCCCGGGTTTGTGCAGCATGGGCTCATCAATTGCGGTCTGGCGTCGGCTTCGCCGGTGGATCCGGCATCCTCGACGATCTTGGACAGCGAAGCCGCCGTCATCATCGTTTCGGTCTATTCGCTTTTGCCTTTTGCGATCATGCCCATTTACACGGCGGCCGAAAAGTTTGACTTTTCTTTGTTGGAAGCTGCGCGCGACTTGGGTGCACGGGGTTTTTATGCGTTTCGCAAGATTTTCATTCCCGGTATACGACAAGGGATAGTGTCGGCGGTCCTGATGGTTTTTATTCCGGCGATCGGATCCTATGTCATCCCCCAGATGCTGGGCGGCACGGACTGCATCCTTATCGGCAACAAGATCTTCATGCGCGCAATGCAGAATCGCAACATTCCGCACGCCTCGGCCTTGGCAACGCTCATGGCGGTTACCGTTCTGGTTCCGCTTGGTCTCGCCGTCTGGTGGAAGAAACGTCAGGATGCGCGCGACCGGAAACGGCTGGAGACGCAAACGGCCCGGCTTATGAGCGGGAGGGATCCGTTGGCATGAAACGTTCCTATTTTTCGATTGCCGTTCTCGCTGCGGTTTTGGCGTTTCTCTACATCCCGATTCTGCTGGTGGTTATTTATGGTTTCATCCCGAACGGGATATCCATGAGTTTTTTTGATGCAAACGGGAACTTTGCAGGGCTTACGACGAAGTGGTATGCGCTTATTTTCACGGCAGACCGGCGCATAGGCGCGTTGATGCAGAGTTTCTGGCTTTCGTTGATCGTCGCCGCCCTTGCGACATTTGTTTCCTGTGTTTTGGGCACGACCGCCGCGCTAGCCTTGCACCGCTGGCGAGATCGTTTGCAGTCCATCCATCATGCGCTCATCTACCTGCCGCTCATCATGCCCGACATCCTGATCGGCATTTCGCTTTTGATGCTCTTTGTGGCGGTTAAAGTCGAGTGCGGATTTTGGACGATTCTCATCGCGCATGTCACGTTCTGCGTGTCGTATGTCGTCATGACCATTCTTGCGCGCCTGCAGGATTTTGACGATCGCATCATAGAGGCGGCATATGATTTGGGCGCCGGGCCGTGGTATACGTTCTTCCATGTCCAGCTCCCCATGCTCATGCCGGGTATCGTGGCGGGCGGACTTCTTGCGTTCACTCTTTCCATCGACGATGTCGTCATTACGTCGTTCGTCAACGGAGCGGGAACGAACACCTTCCCGACGTATGTGAGCTCGATGACGAAGCATTCGCGGAATTTGCCTGCCGTCTTCGCGCTTTCGACGCTCATGCTCATCTTTACCTGCGTGCTGGCCGGGCTTTCCAAGCTCATCGCGCGCAGACAACAACCCAATAAAGGAATAAAGCAAAAATGAAGAAACTGTCTTTTGCGCGTCTTGGCGGCGCGGTCCTTTCTGCGGCGCTTCTCCTTGGATGCGAGAAGAAGCCCGAACTGCATATCTATACCTGGAGCGATTACATCGCGCCCTCCGTGATCGAGTCGTTCGAGGCGGCGCACAATTGCAAGGTCGTCGTGGATACTTTCGACTCGAACGAGACCATGTACGCGAAACTCAAGGCCGGCGGGGCCGGATACGACATTATCATGCCCAGCTCGTATCTTGTCGCGCTCATGGCGCGCGAGGGATTGATCGCCAAGCTCGATCACGCCAAGATGCCCAATGTGCGCCAGAACTTCGATCCGTCCTTCAAAAGCCAGATCCTGGACGCGACCCTGACGTACAACGTCCCCTACGCGGTGACGTACACGGGGTTCATGTACGCGAAGGACAAAATGCCGGCCGGCGCCGATGTCGCTTCCTGGTCCATCCTCTCCAATCCGGCGCTGAAGGGCAAAATCACGCTTCTTGACGATGTCCGTGAAGTGATTGGCGCGGGGCTCATGTCGCTGGGCTACAAGATCAACTCCCGCAATCCGGCGGAAATCGACGCGGCGGTTGCGCGCGTTCTGGAATGGAAGAAGAACATCCGCAAGTTCGACGCGGAGAGCTACAAGACGGAAGTCGCCTCCGGCGCGACCTGGCTCGGGCACGGCTATTCCACCGACACGACCCAGGTTATCGTCGGGGACGAAGAAGAAGGACTCGCCCCGCGCCATGATATCGGCTTCGCCTTGCCGAAGGAAGGTTTCACCATCGCGTTCGACGAGATGGTCCTTTCGTCCGCCGCGCCGAATCCGGATCTGGCCTACGCCTTCATGGACTACGTCTACCGGGGCGACGTTGCCGCGGAGAACATGGACTACATCATGGGGCCCATGCCGGTGAAGCCGGGTATCGAGAAACTGGATCCGGACTATCGCAAGCTGATCATCCTGCCGCCGGACGTGATTGCACGCGGGCAGGTTCTGGAACCGGTGGATGACGATCCAGCCGTCATGGAACTCTACAACAAGGCATGGGATCGCATCAAAGCGACGAATGATTGATTTGTGGCTCCCGGTTGCCGGGGCGAATTCCTCGAAAACCGGGACAAGGCCTTGTCAACGCTGTAATAAGTAAGGAAGAACCGAATGATTTCAGATCAGATAAAGAAGGGGAAGGAACGCGCTCCCCATCGTAGCCTTTTGTTCGCGACCGGCATGACCCGGTCGGATATGAGCAAGCCGTTTATTGGCATTTGCAACAGCTACGAGAGTTTCGTGCCGGGGCACTGCCACTTGAACAAGGTCGGCGAGTGGCTGAAGAAGTGCGTCATCGAGGCGGGCGGCGTGCCGATGGAGTTCAACACGATCGCCGTCTGCGACGGCATCGCCATGGCGCACCCGGGGATGAAGTTTTCGCTGCCCTCGCGCGAACTGATCGCCGATTCGGTCGAGACGGTGGCGCGGGCGCACTGTTTCGATGCGATGATCTGCGTGCCGAACTGCGACAAGATCGTGCCGGGCATGATCATCGGGGCCATCCGCACGGGCATCCCGACCATTTTCGCCTCGGGCGGACCCATGGCGCCGGGGCACGACCCCAAGACGGGGAAGGATACGGACCTGAATTCCGTCTTCGAGGCCGTCGGGGCGGAAAACGTGGGCAAGATAACGGAAAAGGACCTTCAGGCGGTGGAGGAGACGAGCTGCCCGGGGTGCGGTTCGTGTTCGGGCATGTTCACGGCGAACTCCATGAACTGCCTGTGCGAGGCGTTCGGCCTGGCGTTGCCGGGGAACGGCTCCATTCTGGCGATAGACCCGCGGCGGAAGGAACTTTGGCGGCAGGCGGCGTTCCGCGCCGTGGCGCTGGCGAAGGCGGGCGGTCCGCTGCCGAAGGATTTGATTACCCAAGCTTCCATGGACAACGCCATCACGCTCGACATGGCGATGGGCGGCTCGACGAACACCGTGCTCCACACGCTCGCCATAGCCCGCGAGGCGGGGATTGACTACTCCCTGACGCGCATGAACGAGATTTCCGCCCGGACGCCCTACATCTGCAAGCTGGCGCCTTCGGGCCACTACCACGTCGTGGACCTGGACCGCGCCGGCGGGGTCATGGCGATTCTGAAGCGCCTGCCGCGCGAACTGATCCGGACGGACGCGCCGACCGTCGGCGGAAAGACGATTGGCGAGCAGATCGACGCGGCCCGGATCGCGGACGACGACGTCATCCGCACCCTGGAGAATCCCTATTCGCAGGACGGCGGGCTGGCCGTGCTCTGGGGCAACCTGGCGGAAAAAGGGTCCGTCGTCAAGAAGGGCGGCGTGGCGCCTTCGATGATGACGTTCACGGGCCAGGCGATCTGCTTCGATTCGCAGGAGGAGGCGTGCGCCGGCATTCTGGCGGGCAAGGTCAAGCCGGGGCATGTCGTGGTCATCCGCTATGAGGGGCCGAAGGGCGGCCCGGGCATGCAGGAAATGCTCGCGCCTACTTCCTATATAATAGGAGCGGGACTGGGCGAATCGGTCGCGCTCATCACGGACGGACGCTTCTCGGGCGCCACGCACGGGGCGTGCGTCGGCCATGTTTCGCCTGAGGCGGCCGAAGGCGGCCTCATCGGACTACTGAAGGACGGCGACGAAATCACGATCGACATCCCCAAGCGCGCCCTCAACGCCAACCTGACCGAAGACGAGATCGCCGCGCGCCGGAAGGCGCAGGCCGCCTGGTCGCCCCGCATCCGCGGCGGCTGGCTCGAGCGGTATGCGCGGCTTGTCGGGAACGCGTCCACGGGCGCTTCGCTCAAGTCCTAAGGAGGGGCGGAGGATACATGGAGAACAATCCGCTTTCCCGTTTCGTGCGCGCGATTCCCGATTTCCCGAAGAAGGGCGTCCTTTTCCGGGACGTGACGGGCATTCTGGACAGCGCCGAGGGGTTCCACATGGCCCTCGATCAGATGCAGCAGGCGATAAACGGTACCCGTGTGGATATTGTCGTGGCGCCCGAATCGCGCGGCTTCATCTTCGGCGCGGCGCTTGCCGACCGCCTGAGCACGGCCTTCGCGCCCATCCGCAAGCCGGGGAAACTGCCGCGGGAGACGGTGGCCGAATCGTACGACCTGGAATACGGCTCGGCCTGCCTGCATTTGCATTGCGACGCGATCAAGCCGGGCCAGAGCGTCGTTTTCGTGGACGATCTTCTGGCCACGGGCGGGACGGCGCTCGCAGGTGCGCATCTCGTGGAAAAGCTGGGCGGGCGCATCGTTAAGATGGTGTTCCCGATCGAACTCGAGGGATTCAACGCGCGGCACGACAAACTCAAGGACTATGATGTCGTGACGCTCGTGAAGTATCCGGGAAAGTAAGCCGAACCTATGTCCGGAAGGGAGCAGACGATGGCAGAACATGAATGGAAATACTTTCGCGCGGGCGGCTCGGACCAGGTCCGGCTCCGGAGCGGGGCGGATATCGCCGCGCTCGCCGGGCTGGACCGCAAGAGCTGGCTCGTGCTCTCCCTGCCGGTGAGAGGCGTCCGGTTCGACGCGCGCTTCCTGGAATTGCTGGATACCGACAAGGACGGCCGCATCCGCATAGACGAAGTTCTGGGCGCCATCCGCTTTTTGCAGGACCGGAATGTCGATCTCGATACGCTCTTCACGCCAAACGCCGCGGACGCGGCGGCGCTGGAAGAACTGAAGACTCGGCGCGCGAACAGCGCGGCGCTTCCGCTTACGGCGGAGGAGGAGAAGGCGCGGACGGCGTGGGAAGCGGCGGGGGAGACGGACGAAATACAGGTTTTCGGGGCGCGCACCGCGGCGGCGGAGGCGTCGCTTGCCGCGGTCGAGGCGGTTGTGGACGCCTACTTCACGCCTGCGGCGGATATGCCGCTCGTGACGGAGGAACCTTCCAGGCGCCTGCCGCTGGCGGACCATCTCAACCCCAAGTATGCCGAAGCCATCCACCGGCTGGATGCGGACTGCGTGGTGCCGCTGTTGGGCGAACGCGCGTCGATTGACTATACCGAATGGCAGAAACTCAAGGCGGCGTTCGCGCCTTACCGGGCCCATCGCGCGGCGAAACCGGTCCCGCACGCGGCTTTGCAGGCCCAATTGGACGACGAAGAGCGCGTTTTGCGCTACAAGATGCACCTGCTCGCGTTCCTCGAGAACTTCGTCAACATGAAGCGGCTCTATCGGAGCCGGGAGGAGGCGCTTTTCCAGATCGGGCTTTTGCGGCTCGACGCCCGCGAATTCACGCTCTGCTTCGCGGTGAAAAACGAGACGGCGCACAGTGCGCTCGCCGGGCGCTCCAAGTGTTGCGTCCTCTATCTGGCGTTGACGCGCGCGGACGAAGGCACCGCGCGCACCATCGGGGCGGTCGTTACGGCCGGCTCGACCGGCCGGCTCTACGTGGGGCGCAAGGGCGTCTTTCTCGACCGGGACGGGCGCGAATGGGAGGCGGTGGTCACAAAGGTCGTCGCGAACCAGGTTTCGCTTGCGGAAGCTTTCTGGGCACCGTGGAAGAAGGTCGGCGAGGGAATCGCGGCGCTTGCGGCCAAATTCCTGGGGGATAGGCAGACCGCCGCCCTCTCGTCGGTCACGGCCGGGGCGCAGGACGCGAAAATGGGGGGCGCGGCCCTGGCGTCCAGTGTCGCGGCGATCGGCATCGGCATTGGCATGATCGGCGCGGCGTTGGCGTCCCTTTTGGCGGCCGTTTCCCATTTGAAGCCCTGGCAGATTCCGGTCGCGGTAGGGGCCGTCCTGCTTCTGGTTTCCCTGCCGAGCGTCATTTTGACGGCCTTCAGGTTGCGGCGGAGGGATTTGGGGGCCATCCTCAATGCAAGCGGCTGGGCGGTGAACCGTCCGCTCTTCTTCTCGCTCGCCAAGGCGCGGACTTTTACCCGATGTGTCCGGGTTCCGTGGGGTGCGCGTCTGTTTTGGTGGCTTGTCATTCTGCTTCTGCTCGGGGGCGGGGCCTATTATGGTTGCCGGAAGCTCCTGGACGCCCCGGTCCAGCCGGCCGAACGCGCGCAACAGGCGCCGGGCGTCTCGTAAATGTCAGATTTGCCGCCATCCGAATCCGCCGCGCCGTATGTGGGACGGCTCGCGCCCAGTCCGACAGGGGCACTCCATCTGGGGAATGTCCGGACTTTTCTGGTCGCCTGGCTGCGGGCGCGGCAGAAAGGCGGGCGTCTCGTTTTGCGGATAGAGGATCTGGACCATCCGCGCGACAAGCCCGGGGCGGCGGGCGCGCTTGTGGAGGATTTGCGCTGGCTGGGGTTCGATTGGGACGAAGAAGTCGTGCAGTCCGCGCGCAAAGACGCATATGCCGCGGCGCTTGCGGAATTGCAGGCCCGGGGGCTGGTCTATCCTTGCGTTTGTTCGCGGCGGGATGTCGAGAATGCCCAGTCGGCGCCGCACGCGGGCGATCAGCTGTACTATCCGGGAACCTGCCGCGGACGCTTTGGTACGTGGACGGAAGCCGCCGCGGCCATCGCGCCGCGCGTGCCGTGCTGGCGGTTCAATCTTTCCGCCTGGCTCGACCGGCATCCGGAAGACGCCCGAATCGCCGTTCCCGAGGTGTTCGCGACGGATTGTCCGCCCCTGCGCCCCGGCGAGGAATTTGGGGACTTCCCCCTGGCGCGCGAGGCCGGGGGGGCGGGGTATACGCTCGCCGTCGTCGTGGACGATGCCGCCGAAGGCGTGACGGAAGTCGTGCGGGGGGACGATCTTCTGCCCGCGACACCGGCGCAGATCATCCTGCAGCATGCCTTGGGGGTTCCGACGCCGCATTACCTGCACGTGCCGCTCATGGTGGGGCCGGACGGACGGCGCCTTGCCAAACGGCATGGCGATACGCGTATTTCCCGCTATCGGCGGGAAGGGGCGACACCCCGGCGCATTCTGGGGTTTTTGGCGCGTACCTGCGGGTGGGACGTCCCCCCGGAAGGTGCTTCGCCGCGGGAACTCCTCCCGGTCTTCGATCTGAGGAAGCTTCCCCATTCACCAACACAAATGAAACAAAACGATTATGTTTGAAATCATACTGCTTGCCATTCTCCAGGGCATAGCGGAGTTCTTGCCCATTTCCAGTTCGGGGCACCTCGTCATCGGGGAGCACGTGCTGGGTCTGCATGCGCCCGGCATGCGGCTCGACATCGGGCTGCACGTGGGCACGCTCGTTTCCGTCGCCGTCTTCTACTGGTCCATCATCTGGCGGATCGTGCGCCGGCGCGAATGGGGCTACATGGGGCGCATCGTCTCGAGCGCGGTGCCGGCCTGCCTTCTCTATTTCATCGGGAAGGAATGGTTCGACGCGACGGCCAAAGACGTGCATGTGGTCGGCGTCCTTCTCATGGTGACTGGCGCGATTCTCGTCGGCACGCGCTTTTTGCCGCGCGGGACCCGTCCGGTCGGCGTTTGGGGCGCCTTGCTCATGGGCGTCGCGCAGGCCTGCGCACTCTGGCCCGGCCTTTCGCGCAGCGGACTGACGCTCGCCGCCGCGCGCCTCGGGAAGATCGACGCGGAGAAGAGCGCGGAATTCTCGTTCCTGATGTCTGCCCCCCTCATCGTGGGCGGCCTTCTCCTGGAAATCGCCAAAAGCCTGGCTCCTTCCGCCCCCGGGCCCGGGGGCGCCGCCGATGTCCCCTGGGGCCTGGTCGCGTTCGGCGCGGCGATTTCCGCCGTCGTGGGGTACTTCGCGCTCAAGCTCCTCCTGCGGACCTTGCGCAGCGCGTCGTTCTGGCTGTTTGGGTTTTACTGCCTGACCGCTGGACTTTTAACCGTTATTTTAGTATAATCTATACAACAATTTCGCAAAAGAAAGAAAGAACATAAAAATATGTCTAAAGAATCCGCATTTCAAGGATCATGGTGGAAGTGGCTCTTGTTGCTGCTCATTGCCGCGGCCTCGTATCATTTCACGTTCCCGGCGAAGGATAAGGTTCGCCTTGGATTGGATATCAAGGGTGGCACCAGTTTCACCTTGGGCATAGATGTCGAGAAGCTCCGCGAGAACATTCTCGCGGAGAATCCGGCATTGACCAACAGCCCCGATAAGGTGGACGCGCAAGTCGCCAAGACTTTGGGTGCGGATTGCGACGACCGCATCGTGGCGGTCATCCGCAAGCGCGTGGACGCGATGGGCACGAACGAGCCCGTCATCCAGTCCCTGCCGAAGAAGCACCAGATCATCGTGCAGCTCCCGGGGGCGGACGAAAGCGTGCGCAAGGCGGCCAAGGAGCGCCTGCAGTCCATGGCGTTCTTGGAATTCCGCCTGACGCATCCGAAAGACCAGCAGCTCGTGGCCAAGCTTCTGAGCAAGGATATCGCCCCCGAGGGATACGAGAAGAAGGGCAACGGCTACGCCCGCACGGCGGCCTACACGACACTTGTGCGCCAGCCCGGCTACGCCGCGCGTCTCGCCTCGTTCGGCACGACGGACGACCGCTACCGCTTCATGCTCGAGGACAACAAGGACGGAACCTACCAGCCCCACTTCGTTTCGCGGAATGTCGAGTTGGACGGCCGCGATCTGGAGTCCGCCTCCTGGGAGCGCGACCCCGTCAAGGGCGGCTTTTGCGTGAACTTCGTGCTGAATGCGGAAGGTGGGCGCAAGTTCTCCACGTTGACGCGCAATTACATGGCGGGTGGCCCGAAGAACCGTACGTCTGAAGGACGGTGCCTCGCCATCATCCTGGACGATGTGCTTATCTCGGCCCCCCGGATCCAGAGCGAAATCGGCAGCTCGGGCCAGATTACGGGCAATTTCACCATCCAGGAAGCCAAGCAGCTCGCGGCCGACCTGAACGCGGGCGCCCTGCCGGCCCCGTTGCGCATTCTGGCGGAGTCTTCCGTGGCCCCGACGGTCGGCGAGGACGCCATCCATTCCGGAATCTGGGCGGCGGCGCTCGGCTTCGGTCTCGTGGCCATTTTCATGTTCATCTACTACTGGCGCCTGGGGCTTGTCGCGGATCTGGCGCTTTTCCTGGACATCGCGCTTTTGCCGACGGCGCTGGTCGTCGTGGCGAACCTGCTGGGCGTTTTCGCGCACGATCCTTCCATGGGCGGTGGCGGCTCCGTCCAGCTGCCGGTTCTCACGATGCCGGGCATCGCCGGTCTCGTGCTGACGCTCGGCATGGCGGTTGACGCCAATGTGCTGATTTTCGAGCGCATCCGCGAAGAGTTCAGCCATGCGGGCATGACGGCGGGCAAGGCCATCCAGAATGGCTACGGACGCGCGTTCACGGCGATTTTCGACTCGAACCTGACGACGATCATCACGGGTATCATCCTCTTCGTCTTCGGCACGGGCCCCGTGCGCGGCTTCGCCATCATGCTGACGTCCGGCGTCGTCATTTCCATGTACACGGCCGTGGTGGTTTCGCGGCTCGTTCTCGAGAAGACGACGAATCTGGGCAGCACCAAACCGTTCAAGATGCTGCGTCTCCTGTCGGGTACGCATATCGACTTCATGAAGTACGGCAAGGTTTCGCTTGTCGCTTCCGCCGCGGTCATCGTCGTTTCGCTCGCCATTTTCGCCATCCGCGCGAAGACGAACCCGGCCAGCGTGCTCGCGGTCGATTTGACGGGCGGCACGTCCATCGTCTACAGCCTGACGCAGGACGAGGCCAAGCAGCCTTCCGTCGGCGCGATCCGTGAGGTGCTGAACGATTTCGACAATGCGACGATCATCCAGTACCAGCGCGGCATTGGCGACACCACGCTTCTCGTGAAGACGGGCGAGTCGGCCGAAACCAAGAAGGGCCGTGAGTTGAAGGATCGCGACGTGGGCGGCTACGTCACGAAGCTCTTGCAGCAGAAATTCCCGGAAGCCGCGTTCGAGAACGCGAGCACGGAAGAAATCGGTTCCATGGTCGGCGACGACCTCAAGAAGTCCGGCACGAAGGCCGTCATCTTCTCCCTTATCGCCATCCTGATCTACATCGGCTTCCGCTTCCAGATCGGCTTCGGCTTCGGCGGCATCGTCGCCCTTGCGCACGACGCGCTCATCTCGCTGGGGCTCTTCTCCCTGTGCGGGCGCCAGGTGTCGCTCATCGTCGTGACGGCGTTGCTGACGATCATCGGCTACTCCATCAACGACACGGTGGTCATCTTCGACCGCATCCGCGAAAAACTGCGGCACGACGACCGGACGCCGATTCGCGACATTTGCAATCAGGCGATCAACGAGTGCCTGGGCCGTACGATCATCACGTCCGTGACCACGCTTCTCGCCGTCTTCGCGCTCTTCGCGTTCGGCGACGGCTCCATCTTCGACTTCGCGCTGACGATGCTGATCGGCATCATTGCCGGTACCTATTCCACAACATTTATCGCCACTCCGCTCATGGTCTGGTGGTACCGCGGCAAGCGTCCGTCGTTCGGCGCGGATGACAAGCCGAAAGTTTGATTGTGCCGGCAAGCAATCAAAATTGCGCGGCAATCGCACAGTTGATTGCCGCGTCAAAGCGTATCTTGATTTCGGGACACTTGAGCCCGGACGGTGACGCGCTGGGCAGCATGGTGGCGCTCGCGCGCTTGCTCACGCTGTCCGGCCATCCTGCCTGGGCGACAGCCGACCTGAATGCGCTGGGCAAGTTGCGTTTCCTTCAAGGGACCGAGGATATTATCCCGGTCCGCCGTTTGCGCCGCCAGAAAAAGTTCGATCTTTTTATCGCCCTGGATTGCAGTTCCTTCGAGCGCATGCCGCCGGAGGTCCGTCCTGTCGCGGCTGGCTTGCCGGCCATTTGCATCGACCACCATGCGACGAGCGCGCCGTTCGGCGATGCCGCGCTCGTGGACGCGAAAGCTTCCAGTACGGGGGAACTCGTCTGGCGGCTCGCCAAATGGATGGAGTGGCCTCTCGACAATGCGAGTGCGGAAGCCTTGTGGGTCTCCCTTGTGACCGATACGGGGCGTTTCGCCTATGACTCGACCTCGACCAGGACGATGCGCGCGGCGGGCGATCTGCTGAAGCACAACGTGCGCACTTCGCTTATCAACGACATCATCTACGGAAGTTTCTCGACCAAGTCGATTGCTTTGAAGAAGCTTGCCTGGCGCTCCCTGCACATCTGGAAGAATCGCCGCGTGGCGGAGGTCACCCTGACGCGCGACGATTTCCGTTCAGTGCGCGGAACCAAGGCGGAAGCGGAAGACATTATTGAGATACCCCGCTCCGTCGCGCGCAACGAGATTGCGCTTTTCTTCTATCAAATACCCGACCGGACCAAAGAAACGCGTTGCTCGATTCGCACGCGCGGCGACTGGGACGCGACGATCCTGGCGGCGCGCTTCGGCGGCGGCGGGCACCGGAAAGCCGCCGGGTGCACGATGAAGGCGTCCATGAGCGTCGCGAAACGCCAAATGCGCGCCGCCGTCCGGGAATTGCTCAAGAGCGCCTGCCGCAAGACCATGCGGATTCCCGACGTCAGACTGCCCGAGAAGGAAGAGAAATGAGCGCGCGCGTGCTGATTTTGACGGACGGCAAGGCCGGACACGAGAACCAATCCAAGGCGTTCGCGGCCGCATTGGGACGTGATTTCGATTTGCTCCCCGTGCGGTTCCGGTTCAAAGGCGCGAAAGCGCTCAGCTATCTTCTCGACCGCCTGGGCATCCGCACGGTCGGTCTTCTTTCTTTTGGACGTTCTATCGAATGTTTGCAAGCGGCGTCGTACAGCGTCGTCATAGGCACGGGTTCGGGGACGTTCTACGCGGCGAAAGCGTTTGCGGACCGTCTGGGCGTTCCGAGCGGCGTCGTGCTTTATCCGCGAGGATACGATTTGAAGTCCTTTACCTGCATTTTGGCGCCGACCTTTGACAAGCCGCGCCGTGCGCCGAATGTCGTCCCTGTGCCTGCGAATCTTGTCGTGGCGGATGACGCGCGGCGACGGGATGCCGTGCGGACGTTCAAGACGCGTTGCCCCGGTCCGGCCCAAAACGCCGTGGCGGTCGTGATCGGCGGACCCAATTCATGTGCGACAATGACGGCGGGCTGGATGAAGCGCGAATTGGACGCTTTGTTTGCCGCGACGGCGGGACGTCCGCATTGGGTGACGACCTCGCGCCGCACGCCGCCGGATGTGGAGGCGTTGGTATCGGGATATCCCTGGGATTTTGCGCTCTTGTATTCCAAGGACAAGTACAATCCCATTCCCGCTTTCGTGTCCCTGGCGAAGACGCTCTACGTCACGGCCGAGTCGACCGGCATGATCTCGGAAGCCTGTTCGACGGGCACGGCCGAAGTGCGCGTGCTCGACAATCTCGACGCCGGTCCGAGCAAGTTTCGCCGTTTTGTGGACGGATTGACGGCGGGCGGCTATGTGGACGGCTCCCGGAAGATCGACCTCTCGGATGCGATTGCCGCGGCGCGGCGGTTGCTGAAGGTTTAAGGACGACGTCCATGCGCCGTATTTCGCCCCGTCTGAGCATCAACGCGGCGCTTCTTTGCCTGCCGCTGGCCGTGGTGTCTTTTGCGGCTGTTTTCTTCTATATGCGCGACGTGCCGAGGCTTGTTTCCAACGAAAAGAAACGTCTGCGGGCGGAATATCGCGAGATTGCCGCGCAGCTGAAAGCGACGCAAGATCCCGCTTCGTGCGTCAAGCGGACGCGCGGGTGGAGCCGTACGACGTCGGAAGGCGAGATGGCTCCCGGCGAATGGGGGCGCTTTCCCGCGCCTGCCGGCGGGATGACGGTCTGGTACCGGCAAGGGCGCAAGTATTATGCGCGTACCGTTCCAGCGTTGGAAGAGACGGATTTCCGTTCTTTGTTTCTTGTCGGCGGTTCCTGTGTGCTCGTTCTTCTGTTCGCGTTGACTCTCCTGGGCATTCGCTTTTTCATCTCCGAGACGCGGGCGCGCGACGATTTTCTGGCCGCGACGGCGCACGATCTTACGACGCCTCTTGTCGGGCTGCGTCTTCTCGTGCGCCGCGACAATCCGGAAGCGCGGCAGGCGGTGGAGCGTTTGCTGCGGCTGGTGGGCAACGTCAAAGACTATCTGCAATCCGGCGGGCGCCGCTTGCCGGTCGTGTGCGAACAGGTGGATTTGTGCGCCGTCTACGCCGAAGCCTATGCGCTTTTCGTCGCGGATTACCGGGACGTTTCCGGCGGCGCGGACATTCCCGTCCACGCGGACGGGCAGGGCCCCTGGTTCGTGTGGGCGGACGAAACGCGCCTCGTGCAGATCATCTGGAACTTGCTCGCGAACGAGCTCAAGTATGCGGCGGCGTCCGGACCGCTGGAAGTGCGGCTCTCGCGCACGCATGACCGCGTGCAGATGTCGTTCGTCGACGTCGGACCGGGCATGTCGCGCCGTGAGCGGCAACGGGCGTTCGACCGCTATTACCGCTCGCGCGGCGCCATGAAGACGGGAAAGGGCGGCTTTGGCATTGGACTTTGCACGTCGCGCGAGTTCGCGCGCCTTATGGGCGGCGACCTCACGGTCGCCGCCAACCGTCCGCAGGGGTGTGTGTTTACGCTTAGCCTGCCATGCCCCGCCGACTCCGGTCCAGACGGTTTGGCGGATCGCAAGGAAGGTTGTTCGCCCCCGTTGCGCCGGAACGGTGGCGCCGTCGCGCCGGAACGGTGACTCTGGGCGTCTGCCTTTTCCGCCCTCCTGTCCGACCCCTGAAAACAAAGACCACTGCCCCGATTCCGGTCTTGCAACTGCGATTTTTCAAGGAGGCGGATTGCCTTTTCGTGGCCGTACTCCTTCCCGGAACTTTCGGGTCGGACGCGTCTCTTGGGTAGACCGTGTACCGGAGACCAAGGTCTCCCACATAAAAGACCAAGGTCTCTGGAGTAAAAGACCGTGGTCTCTAGGACAAAAGACCGCGGTCTTTTGGAAATGTTCTGCCGAAACACCCCACCCTTTTGCCCTGCGCACACCCGTTTCTGCCTTTGGGAGGGTCCGTCCTCCGGTCCGACTCGCGGTCTATTGTCTGGCTGCTCGCGAAGCCCCCCCCCCCCCCCCCCCCCCCCCC
>ERZ808246.1358-NODE-1358-length-17691-cov-5.289295_pt1 | contig 17691 bp, 20 predicted proteins | sample MGYA00521083_ERZ808246 | MGnify/ENA primary metagenome ERZ808246 (study PRJEB31516, sample SAMN03275577) | gut metagenome | biome: mammalia-associated habitat; material: feces | host: Papio cynocephalus | place: Kenya | collected 2012-07-07 ... | reverse complement strand
GGCATAGCCTTCGACGGCAAAGTACCGACGATAAAGATGAGGAGGGCGTGAGCCTCCCGGTGTCATGCATCGATTCTGTTCAGGATTTAGTCATACGAAACAGTCTCTGATGGCTTGTCTTGATGATGCATCATCGACGGTATTCAGGACAGCATCGGAATTCGTTTCTGTTTGCAAGACGTCAGATTGATAATCGGGGCTGTCAATCCGGTCGACATGAGAGGGGATCTGCATACGCTCAGAAAGACGTGCCTTTACGGCTCGAAGGTCATGGCTGTCGGAAGCATATTCATCGCGCTGGTTCTTGCCTGCCTTTTGGCAATCGGAGCTCTGTCCGCATTGACGGATGATCCCTCAGCGACGATGGCAGAGGTTCTCGGGGATTCTGTAGATGATGCGTGGGAGTATGCGGAGGTTCTTGCGGTATTCCTGCTGGCCGAATTCACTGTTCTCACTACCTATTGGGTGATGTCCTCCATCAGCGGAAACGAGAGTCCGTTCACTGTCGAGAATACAGGACGCATCACCCTTCTTTCCAAGGTCTACGTCGTTGCAGCCTTCATCCTTGCCGTTTTCGAGTACGGCGGATCGCGCTCTGTGGCATCAACGGCATTCTTGTTCTTCGGATGCATCCTTTTGGCTGCGGTTCTCTTCATGTTCGGTCTCATGGTCCGCTATGGATCCGTTCTTCAGGACCAATCGGATCGTACGCTGTGATACCATGGCCATTGTGCTCAGGCTGGACAGGGTGATGGCCGACAGGAAGATGCCGCTCAATCAGTTGGCCGAGCTGGTAGGCATAAGCAATGCCAATCTCTCCAATATAAAGACCGGAAAGATCTGCGCCATAAGGTTCTCCACGCTCAACGGCATATGCAGAGCCCTCGGTTGCCAGCCTGGAGATATCCTCGAATATGTGGAGGATGCCGATGGTGAGGACGATTTAATTATCGACAGTCGATAATTAATTCTCGATAGACAGTAATTAATATGCATTGATAGGTGCTCCCTTCAATGAAGACTGCAGTGAAGCTGCTCAGCAGCACGGCTTTCATGATGGGCCTGGCGGTTGCCGTGTCTCTGCTGACCAACAGCTACATCACAGGCATCTATCCCGATTTCCTGGCGAACGACAGCTCTCTCAGGAGCACGATAACGATAGTCCTGCTCGCAGGCATGCTGACGATAACCCTTTCCAGGATCCCGTACCGGAATCTGAATCCGGTAAGGAACGCCAAGTCGGTTGTCAGGGCTGTGGTACTAGGATTGTTAGTCGCGTCGACCGTCCCGCTGGTCGCCTATTTCCTTCTAAAGGATGTCGACGGCTATTCGCAGTACGCACCCGGCCTCGTCTTCCTTGCGGCCGCTCCTTTCGCCGGTTCCGTCGGTCCTCTCTCGCTCATCCTGCGCGGAGATCTGGAGCATGCGCTCAGATCGACCATCGTCGTGTACATCGTATCTCTGCTGTGGATCCCCGCTATAATCTGGATCACACTCGGAGAGACCGTGGATATGAGGACGGTCGTCGTGACCGTGATCGAGCTTATCGGCGTTCCGCTTCTCCTTTCGAGGCTGTTCACCCGCGTCAGGATCGACAAGACCGTCATGGCCGTGGTTCTGAACTGCATCATAGCGTTCCTCGTATGGGTGTCGGTCGGAGCCACCAACTTCGGTTCCGCGGGATTCGTCGTCCTGGCGGTGTTCATGCTGATAGCAGCCGTGAGGGATGCAGGCCTCGGCCTGGGAACCGAGTTCGCGGAGAGGAGGGCGGGGATCCCATGGTCGCAGAGGGTCACCGACGTTCTGATGATATCCTACAAGAACAAAGGCATCGCGATAGCTCTGTGCGTAGCCGTTATGGGTCCGATGACGCCCTACGCGATGGTCGCGATAGCGGCCTCCATAATAGTGGAGGTCTGCTGGGTCGCATTCATGGATTCGGTGCTGTTCTCCAAAAGGAGGATGGAGACCGAGCTGAAGGCGGACAGCGATGCCGGAAGGCATCAAGTCTGGGAATGAAGTCGATGGTTCCCGCCGGATGGGGTCCGGCGGGAGCCGGTTCAGAGCGCGCCGCAGCCTTTGGCTGCCTGTATGCAGGTCTTGCAGGAGTCCTTGATCTTCGGGAGTCCGAGCTCCAGGAGCTTCAGGACCCTCTCGAGGCATTCGGACATGGTCCTGGTGACCATGTTGATGTCCACGGGCTCATCCTTCCACATGTCGTAGTCCGTGATGGTGGCAAGGCTGCAGTAGCACATCCCGAGCTCTCTGGCGAGCTGGCATTCGGGCACCACGGTCATCCCGATGATGTCGGCGAAGTGCCTGAACATGTTGCTCTCGGCCCTGGTCGAGAATCTGGGGCCTTCGATGCACAGGTAGGTCCCGCCCATGTGGTACCTTATCCCCATCTCCTTCGCAGTACCCTCGAACACGGAGTTCAGGTAGGGGCAGAACGGGTCGGGGATGGAGATATGGACGGTCTTGTCCATGAAGTAGGTGTAGTCCCTCTTCTTGGTGAAGTCGATGAACTGGTCGGCGATCACGAGGTCGCCGGGCATGAAGTCCTCCTGGAGGGAGCCGACGGCGCATGCGGATATGACGTACTTGCAGCCCAGCTCCTTGAGGGCCCACATGTTGGCCATGTAGGGAACGGAGGAGGGAGGGTGCTGGTGGGACTTCCCGTGGCGGTAGAGGAAGGCGACCTCCACTCCGCTGATCCTTCCGATCAGTATGGGGTCGGACGGCCTTCCGTAGGGGGTCTCGGGGAACACCTCGTCAATCCTTTCGAAGGTCTCGGGGTTGTAGATTCCGGTTCCTCCGATAATCGCTATCTTTGGCATGGACGAGTCTAAGGCCCATGTCCTATAAAGTGGGTATGCTTCCTTCCCTGATGCCGATGGACGGGGGGCCGTCGGCCCCCTTCCATGCGGGTCAGGCTATGTGCCTGACCGCTTCGTAAGGGGTTACGTGGAGAGCCTTCTCGGCCTCCTCCGGGGTCATGCCCGCTCCGAGGGCGACGATCATCGCGGCCTTCTCGTCCATGAGGTTCTCGGGGGCGTGCGTGTCGGAATCGATGACCATGTCGGCCCCGACCGTCCTGGCCATGTTTACCACATGCCCGTTGGTTATGTTGTGGCCCATGCGGCCGGTGACCTCCAGTATGACTCCGTTGTCCTTGGCGGCCTGGGCCTCTTCCACCGTTATGAATCCGGGGTGGGCCAGGACGTCGATCTCCGGGTTCTCCGCCGCGGCGCGGTTGGTTCCCGGAGCGACCGGTTCCGTGACGGTCTCGCCGTGCACGACGATCCACTGGGCTCCGTTCCTCCTGGCTAGCTTGGCGACCTCGTCGATCTTGGAAGGAGGGACGTGCGTTATCTCCACTCCGGGGATCACCTTGATGTAATCCTCGGCGAGCTCCACGGCCTTGGCCACGTTGGATGCGACGAATTCGACGTTGGTCATGTCGACGTGGTCCGTTATCGCTATGACATCGTGTCCCAGGACCATCGCCCTTCTGACGAGCTCCGCGGGGATCAGCTCCCCGTCGCTGAACACCGTGTGGGTGTGGAGATCGGCCCTCATTGGGCCCTCTCCCAGAGCTTCCTGTAGACTTCGGACATGGGGAGGCCGGTCTTCTCGACCGCCACCATGGTGTGGTAGATGAGGTCGGCGAGCTCCCAGGCCATCTCGTCGGTGGACCTGTCCTTGATCGCCAGAGCGAATTCCCCTGCCTCTTCGATGATCTTCTTGCACATGCGGGTCTCGTCGTTGTACAGCTTGCAGGTGTAGCTCTCCTCGGTGGGGTTCTCAAGCCTGTCGTCCAGGACGCGCTTGAGCTCCGGGATGATGGCCATGGTCTCCTCAGTGCTTCCGTAGATGGTCTCGTCGAAGCACGAGGGCTTGCCGAGGTGGCAGGCGATGCCTCCGACCTGCTCCACTCTCGCCAGGAGCGTGTCGCCGTCGCAGTCGATCTGCAGGGATTTGATCTTCTGGAAGTGGCCGGACTCCTCGCCCTTCTTCCACATCTTCTGTCTGCTCCTGGACCAGAAGTGGGTGTATCCGGTCTTCTCCATGAGGTCCACGGCCTCCTGGTTGGCCCAGGCGACCATCAGGACCTCGTTCGTTATCCAATCCTGAACCACGACGGGGATGAGCCCGTTCGCATCGAATTTGAGTTCTGTCATCTGATCTCGATCCCCCTGTCCTTGAGGTACTGCTTGACCTCTCCGACGGTGTATTCGTTGTAATGGAAAATGGAAGCCGCCAGCGCCGCGGAAGCCCCGGTCTGCGAGAACACGTCGTAGATGTGCTCCACGCTCCCGCATCCTCCGGACGCTATCACGGGTATGGAGACCTCGTCCGCCACGGCGGCGGTGAACGGGATGTCGTATCCCGTCTTCACGCCGTCCGTGTCCATGGACGTCAGAAGGATCTCCCCCGCTCCGAGGTCCTCGGCCTTCGCCGCCCATTCCACGGCATCGATTCCGGTGCCGCGGGTGCCTCCGTGGGTGAACACCTCCCAGTGGTCTCCGACGCGCTTGCCGTCGATCGCCACGACGACGCACTGCCTCCCGAAGCTGTCGGCGCACTCGCCTATGATAGAAGGGTCCTTCACGGCCGCGGAGTTCACGGACACCTTGTCCGCTCCGGCGTTGAGGGCGTCCCTCATGTCGGATATGCTCCTGATGCCTCCGCCCACTGTGAGCGGGACGAAGAGGTTCCCTGCGGTCTGCGAGACTATGTCCAGCATGGTCTGTCTCGTCTCCAGGGATGCCGTGATGTCCAGGAAGGTGATCTCGTCGGCGCCCTGCATCTCGTACTCGGCCGCCATGGCCGGAGGATCTCCGACCTCCTTCAGCCCTTTGAAGTTGACGCCTTTGACGACCTTGCCGTTCTTGACATCGAGGCACGGTATGATTCTCTTAGTTAGCATGGGATCACCCGATGATCTCGCGGTCCTTGGTGCTGAGCTCCTCGGACCTCGGCCTCACCGCGACCGAGAGGGCCTTCCCCACGGCCTTGAACGCCGCCTCCACGATGTGGTGCTCGTCGAATCCGCGGATCACCACGATGTGGATGGTCATCCCCGCGGACATGGCCAGGCTCCTCATGTAGTGGGTGTACAGGGGATCCGGGAGGTCCACGTCGGCGTAGGGCCTGTCGACCAGGTCGAGTGACGCCATCACGAGGGCGTCGTCCATGGGAACGACGGCTGTCGCCATGCGCTCTATCGGTCCGTCTCCGAGGGCCTGCCTGAGGGCCTTGCCGAAGGTTATGGCGCTGTCCTCGATGATGTGGTGGTCGTTGTCCCCCGCCGCGCTCATCCTGACGTCGAAGGAGGCGTATCTCGCCAGAGTCTCGGTCATGTGCTTCAGGAACTGGATGTCGCTCGTGACATCGAACTTCCCTGTTCCGTCGATGTCGAGCGATATCGAGATGCGGGTCTCCCTGGTGCTGCGCTCGATCTCGGACTTCCTAGCGGTCATGTTAAACTCTCTCCGGATGGAGGCGCTTGTAATTAAGAGTGCGCGCGCGGTCGGAGCATGCAGGACATTATGATGTTGCGGCGGGGGCATTCGAGGCAATCCGCCAGGTCCCCGTCGTATCCCTCGTACACGTAGAGGGCGCGGAGGAGGCCGCTGCTCTTGACGAACGAGCATATGGCGCACAGGGACTCCGTCACATCGGCGCCTTCGGCTATCCTGTCGGCCGTCTTCGCGATCATGGCGTAGAAGTCGTCCTTGTAGGCGCTTTTGTCGATGAGGCTGTTCTCCCCGCGCATGCCCTTGATGTACTGCGACACGGCCGCGCTGGTGACGCCGAAAAGGGCGGCCACCTGCGTCTGCGTCATGCCGTGGTTCGTGACCAGCTCCTTGGCGATGGCTCCGCGTGCCGTCGGGAGTATGTGTGCGACTACCAGTTCGCAGGGCATCTTCATATGAACGCCCCGGAATCGTCGGGATTGGTGATAAACCCTTGCCGGGTCAGGCGTTCCAGGGAACGTTCCATTCCCATGGGCGGATGACCTCGGTGTACAGCGCGAGGCCCACCACGCATCCCTCGGCGCCTGCCTCGGATAGGATCCTCGCGTCCTTCTCGGATGTCACTCCTCCGGACGCGGTGACCGGGCACGGGCATCTCGAGATGAAGCCGCGGGCCTGCTCCTCGTCGATTCCCTTGCGCTGGCCCTCGACGTCCACGTTGGTGTTCAGGACTCCCGCCAGCGGGAGGTCGCGTATCTTCTCGAACATCTCATCCACGGTTATCGCGGCGGATTCCTGCCAGCCCTTGATCGCTATCCTGCCGCCCTTCGTGTCCATCGACAGGACGATCCTTCCGGGATGCCTGTCCGCTATCTCCGCCAGCCATTCGGGCTCCTTGACCGCCTTGGTGCCGACTACGATGCGGTCGAAGCCTGCGGATACGAGCTCGTCCACGGTGTCGGTGGAGCGTATGCCTCCGCCGATCTCCGCGGGGACGCCGCATTCCTCGACGATCCTCCTGAAGACGGGGATGTTGCCCTCCCTGCCGAAGGCCGCGTCCAGATCCACGAGGTGGAGGTACTCCGCTCCCTTCTCGACCCACATCGATGCGACCGACATGGGGTCCGGGAGGACGATCTGCTGGCTTCCGGGGACTCCTCCGACGAGCTGGACCACCTTGTGGTCCATGACGTCCACTGCAGGGATCACCTTCATAGGACCGACTCCGCGAAGGATATGAAGTTCCTGAGGAACGTCATCCCGGAGCCGCTGCTCTTCTCGGGGTGGAACTGCGTGCCGTAGGCGTTGGCCTTGCGGAAGAACGTGGGGATCCTCTCGCCCTCGTAGTCGGTGGTCCCGATGGTTATGTCCTCGTCGGGCGCCCCGCGGTACGAATGGGCGAAGTAGAAGTGCCTGTCCTCTATCCCGTCCATCAGGGGATCGGACGATTCGACCGTGTTCCATCCCATGTGGGGGACGATCCTTCCCTGGAGGGGCACGACGCGCCCTTTGTAGAATCCGAGGCCCGGGGTGGTTCCTTCCGAGCTGCCCTCGAACATGATCTGCATCCCGATGCATATCCCCAGCGCGGGAGTGCCTTCGGACAGCATCCTGCAGACGTCCTCGCGGTAGGGCTGGAGCTTCTCCATGGTCCTGTCGAACGCCCCTACGCCGGGGAACACGATGCATTCCGCGTCGAGGAGCCTCTCCATGTCCCTGACGACATCCACATGGGCGCCGCAGTTCTCGAGCGAGCGCCTTATCGAATAGAGATTCCCCACGCCGTAGTCGGTGAGCGTTATGTTCAGCGGCATGCATCGATCACCTCGGCGGCCTTGTCCAGGAACAGCGCGTTGAGCTCCGGGGTGCCGACCGTGGGCCTGACGCAGTTCTCGGTCCTGCGCTTGGAGCCGAAGTCCCTTATGAGGATCCCCTTCTCCTTCAGGCCGTCGACGAGCGCCTTGTGGTCCACGGGGGAGCGCGCGAGCACGAAGTTGGAATCGGACGGGAACACCTCGAATCCGAGGTCCTCCATGCCCTTCATCAGCAGGGGGCGCTGCTCCCTCACGAGGTCGACGCTCCTTCTGACGAATCCCTGGTCCTTCACGGCGGCTACCGCCGCGCCCTCGCTCACGGCGTTGAGCGAGTACGGGATCTTGACGCACATCATCATGTCCGCTAGGCGCGGGTTGGAGGCCATGTATCCGACGCGGAGGGCCGCCATGGCGTACGCCTTGGAGAACGTCCTGGTGACGATCAGGTTGTCGAACTCGCCCACTCTGGAGATGAGGCCCTTGCCGGAGTACTCTGCGTACGCCTCGTCCAGGACCACGATGCCGTCGAATCTCGAGATGAGGTCCTCGACGTCCTTCTCCCTGAAGCTGTTCCCGGTGGGGTTGTTGGGGGACGGGACGATGGTGAGCTTCGCGCCGGTCTTCACCAGCGCATCGACGTCGAGCTGGTAGTCGTCGGTCAGATCGACCATGATGGCATGTCCGCCGTTGCTCTTGACGAAGTAGTCGTAGAGGGAGTACGACGGGACGGGGACGGCGGTGTCGTCGCCCCAGTTGGTGAACGTCTTGAAGATGACGTCGATCATCTCGTCCGATCCGTTGCCGGCTATGACCGTATCGGGATCGAGGCCGTAGAGCTCCCCGAGGGCGTTCCTGAGATTCCCGGAGTACGTGTCCGGATACGCGTTAAGGTCCCAGGTGTGGGTGCGGAGGTACTCCGCCGCAGCGGGGTTGGATCCGAGGACGTTGGTGTTCGTGTCCAGACGGATCTCGCCGTGGAGCTTCGGATTGTAGTATCTGACGAAGTCCCTGGTGGTCTCCCTCATTATGCCGCGGTCCTCGGCCATCGTTTCACCAGCCTCTGGATCTCGGTGGTGAGGATGCCCTTGGCTCCGATCTTCTTGAGGTCGGATATGATGCGGTACGTGTCGACCGAATCGATCACCGCGTGCAGCGCCACGTATCCCGTGTTCCCCGCGATGTCGAGGACGGTCGGCCCTTCGAGACCGGGGATGATGGCCTCGGCGTCCTTCATGCGGTCGCGCGGGACGTTGGCCATGAGGTACTTCTTGGATTCGGCGTTGATGACGCTGTCGATCGAGTCCACAAGGACCTCGATCTCGCCGCTGTACTTGGCGAGGGCGGCCTCGCTCGTGAAGACGCAGGCCTGGGAGTCGAGTATCCTTCCGGCCTCGATCATCCTGTTCATCCTCAGGGTGGATCCCGTGGACACGAGGTCCACGATGTAGTCGGCGATCCCGAGATAGGGCATGACCTCGGCGGCGCCGGTGACCACGATGACGTTGACGTTCTTCCCGAGGGAATCGAAGTATCCCTTCGTTATGTTGGGGTAAGAGGTGGCGATGCGGGCGCCGTCCGCTATCTGGGAGGCGTCCTTGATACCGCAGTCCTCCGGGACGGCGACGGCCATGTGGCAGTATCCGAATCTGAGGTCCAGCTTCTTGATGATGGACACTCCGGCCTCGGCGACCTGGTCCTCTCCTGTTATGCCCACGTCGATGGCGCCCTTGGCGATGAACTCCGGGATGTCCTGGGCCCTCAGGAACAGGACCTCCACGTCCTGGTTCCTCGCTCTGATGTAGAGCTTCCTTCCGATCTCTTCGCCCAGGTCTAGCCCTGCCTTGGTCAGGAGTTCGATGGTCCTCTCGTTGAGACGTCCCTTGTTGGGTACCCCGAATTTGAGCGTCATATTGTCCTCTGGGCTTTCGTATTCTACATATGTAAATAACCGTTGCCGTCCGCTCCGGAGGGTCCGGCGTGCGGTCCCGTGATTCTGGACGTTCAGGCATTGAAGCATGCGGGCGAGGAGGCAGACCGCATGTCATGTCGGTTCGCGGGGAACAGTGATGTCTATGGCCGGTGAAACTCCTCGATATTGGAGCCATCGGGCGAAGGCGTGAATGATTTACAAATGTCGGAATGAAACATTTACAACAATCGGAATGAATTATCTACAAATATCGGATTAAATGATTTGCAAGTATCGGAGTATGCTTATATCCCATGCTCTATCCGAAGGATATGGAGGAGAAGGGCTTCTCGTACAGGTCCCGCATAGTGGACTCCACACTGAGACGGAAACTCAAGGGGAAGGGGGCGGTGCTGATAGAAGGTCCCAAATGGTGCGGCAAGACCACCACGGCGGAGCAGTTCGCCCGCAGCATCCTTTCGGTTGACGATCCCGCTACAGTGGATGCCAATCGGATACTTTCGGAGATCGATCCGGAGAAGCTGCTCGATGGGGAGCAGCCGAGGCTTCTGGACGAATGGCAGGTCGCACCCAAGCTGTGGGACGCCGTGAGGCATCACGTGGACCATCACAAGGGCCAGGGCCAGTTCATTCTTACAGGCTCCTCCGTGCCTGCCGACATCTCGGAGACGATCCACTCCGGCACAGGAAGATTCAGCTGGCTGGTCATGCGTCCGATGACCCTCTTCGAATCGGGAGACTCCACAGGGGATGTGAGTCTTGCATCGTTGTTCGAATCGGGCCAGGTATCGGGATGCTCGGATCTGAACATAGACAGGCTGGCGTTCCTCGTATGCAGAGGAGGATGGCCGGAGTCTATCGATATGGATGAGGACGTGGCTCTGGATCAGGCGTTCGACTACATCGATGCCGTGATCAGAACTGACATGTCGCGCGTGGATGGTGTGGGGAGGGATCCGCAGAAGGTGCGCATGCTCCTCCGGTCGTATGCCAGGAATCAAGGAAGCCAGATCTCGCAGGCCTTCTTGTCTGCAGAGATATCCTCCGATGACAGGGCCGGCGTGTCCGAAGAGACGGTGTCGGAGTATCTCAAGGCGCTCAGGAAGCTGCATGTCGTGGAGGATATGGGCGCATGGAACCCGAATCTGCGTTCGAAGACCGCAGTCCGCACATCCGATACGAGATATTTCGTCGACCCGTCCCTGGCGGCTGCATCGCTCAGGATAGGCCCGAAGGATCTGATAAACGATCTGAACACATTCGGCTTCTTCTTCGAAGCTCTGGTGATCAGGGATCTCAGGGTCTACGCCGAATCGTTGGATGGAGATGTCTACCACTACAGGGACAACATGAACAACGAATGCGACGCTGTGATCCATCTCCGGGACGGGAGGTACGCCCTTCTGGAAGTGAAGCTCGGCGGCTCCACCCTGGTGAACGAAGGAGCCGAGGCATTGAAGAAGGTGCTAAGGAGGATCGATACCGACAGGATGGGAACGCCCGCATTCATGGCCGTCGTCACGGGCACCGACCGCTACGCATACAGGCGCGACGACGGCGTGCTGGTCGTTCCGATCGGCGCATTGAAGAACCGATCCCGTCTGTCGATGCGGAACGATAGTCGGAGGCCGGCCCCGTTCGGACGGGACCGGTCCGGGCATCACTGCCCCATCGCTTCTCTCACGTGCCTGACGAAGAGCTCTCTGAATCCTTCGAACTCGCCAAGGCCCCTGATGACGCATTCGACGGAGAATCCCTCTGAGGTCAGGAAGGACTTGAGCGAGTCGTCATCGTCTCCGGCCATGTCGTTGTTGGCGTGGTCGCCCGCGACGATCATGAACGGCACCGTGACGACCTCGCGGCATTTCGCATGGTTCATCAGACGGACGGTGTCCTCGAAGGACGGGAATCCCTCCACCGTGGTCACGAACACGTTGCCGATCCCGGCGCTCCAGAGCTTCATCTGCAGCTCGCAGTACGTGGCGTTGGCATAGTGCTCGGTACCGTGTCCCATGAGGACGAGGCCTTTGCCCTCGCACAGCGGGAGCAGGCAGGAGCGGATCGCGCCGACAGCGGCATCGTAGTCCTCGGAAGTGGTGAGCAGAGGCCTTCCTATGCTCAGCTTCCCGATGGATCCCGCATGCTCGGAGACGATCCTGACGATGTCGTCGAACTCGGTGCCGTTCATTATGAGGGTCGGCTGCACCACGACCTCGTCGAATCCCTCCGCGGAGAGCTTCTCCATGGCGTCGGTGACGTAGTCGATGCGGACCCCGTCGCGCTGGTTGACCTTCTTGATGATCATGCGGCTGGTCCAGGCGCGCCTGACCTCCCAATCGGGGAACTCCTCTGCGATGCGACCCTCGATGGCGTCTATGGTCTTCGCGCGGGTGTCGTTGTAGCTGGTTCCGAAGCTGGTGACTAGAATCGCTTTCTTGCTCATCGTTGGGATGTATCGTCCAACGCCGATAAAATGGAAACGGGGGCGCCCCTCGACGGGACGCCCGGTTTTGACGGGATCAGAGGATTCCCTTGGCTTTGGCGAGCTCCGCGTTGAGCACTGATCCTCCCGCACCGCCCCTCAGGGTGTTGTGGGACATGGCGAAGGCCTTGTAGTATCCGTTGCTCTGTCTGAGCCTTCCGATGGTGACGGCCATTCCGCGGGCCCTCTCGGGCTTGCCGGCCATGGCGTCGAACACGGGCTGCGGGCGGTTCTCCTCGTGCCTGACGATGATGGGCTGGTCCGGAGCGGAGGGAAGGCCCAGGGTCTGGGGCTCGCCGCGGAATCCCGCGAGGCAGGCCTCCAGCTCGTCGAGGGAGGGCTGGGCATCGGTGTCGAGGACCAGGGATTCTAGGTGCCCGTCGATTACGGGGACCCTGGCGCAGTTCGCCATGACCTTGAACGGGGCGTAGCGGAACTCGCCTTCGGAGTAGGTTCCGAGCATCTTGGCGAGCTCGGTCTCCATCTTCTCCTCCTCGTGGCTGATGAACGGGACGACGTTGCCGACAGCATCGAGGGAGGGGACTCCGGGGTATCCGGCACCCGAAAGGGCCTGGTAGGTCGATACGAAGACCTGCTTCAGTCCGAACGCCTGGTTGATGGCGTGCAGGGGTGCGGCGATGCCGGTCGACGAGCAGTTCGCGTTGGTCACGATGTATCCGCCGCTCTCGCCGTAGGTGGGCTGGTCCTTCACGGCATCGAACTGGCCGGGGTTGACCTCGGGGATGATGATCGGGACGTGGGGATCCATCCTGTGGGATCCGGCGTTCGTGAACACGGCGACACCGGCCTTCGCCAGTTCGGTCTCGGTCGGTCCGGCGAGGTCCGAGGGTATGCCGCTGAATGCGATTCTGCAGTTCTCGGAGATCTTCTTGATGTCCATGGTCTCGATCCTGCGGTCCATGGTCTCGTCCAGATAGACGTGGTCCCTGACCTTCAGGACGTCGCCGAGCCTCTTGCCCTGCGACCTCTCGGATGCGTAGAGCCCCTCGATCTCGAACCAGGGGTGGTCCTCCAGCATCTGGACGAACCTCTGGCCGATCATACCGGTCGCTCCAAGCACGGCTACGCTGATCTTGCTCATTGGAATGGCTCCTTAATCGTCCGGGCCATCCCCGCGCGGATATATGATGTTGTGGACGGCCGTCACTTGCAGGTCTTGCCGTCGGCCATGTCGTACCAGCGGTCGGATTCCCCGATGTCCACGTCGACGCCGTCTCCCGTGCGGTACATGTTGCCCAGGAGGATCTGGGCGCCCTTGTGCCTGTTGAGCGCCGCGGACGTGAGCCACCTGACGGCCTCCTCCGGGTCCCTGTCCACTCCGGCTCCCGTCTTGTAGAACTGCCCGAGGACGAACTGGGCCTCCGCGTTCCCTGCATCGGCTCCCTTCCTCATCCATTCGGCCGAAGCCTTCAGATCCCGGGGCATGTCCTTGCCGGTGAAGTGGAGCAGCCCGAGCTCGTACATGGCCCTCGCGTCCCTGTCGGCGACGGCCTCGAGGAACCTCGCCGCCTTCGCGGGATCCTTCTCCGTGCCGAGGCCGGAGAGGTACATCTTCCCGAGATAGTATCCTGAATTGGCGCATCCGTGGTCGTACGCCTTCTGGAACCAGCTGAGGGCGACCCCGTAGTCCTTGTCGATGCCCTGGCCCCTGGCGTACATGAGTCCCAGGCAGTACTCCGCATCGGGATTCTCCGTGCGCGCCTCGCGTATGAAAACCGAGTATGCGTCGACGTAGCTGCGCTCGTCCCTGTTGCGGATGACGAACTTCGCCCACTCGAGGGGCTCCATCTGCCTGTCGATCGCACTCATAGCATCTTCCCTAATCGGTTCTCATAATTAAGAAATTCTGGGTTAGACGGTCGAAATGTCGTTCAACCCCGTTAAATAGGATTACGGAGTGACCGTGCTCATGGCGGAATGCGGGGAAGGCGCTCTGGAGCGTCTGAAGAGATACAGATGGGCGGTCTTCGCCGTGCTCGCGGTGGGCTACTTCTTCGTGTATTTCCACCGGATGTCAGTCAGCGTCGTCGGATCCGACATCGTGGAGGAGGTCGGAGGGACAATCGGCATCCTCAGCAGCGTGTATTTCTGGACGTACACGGCGATGCAGATCCCGTGCGGTCTGCTCACCGACCGCTTCGGCCCGAGGGCCGTGTCCACGGCGTTCCTTGTCGTCGCTTCGATAGGATCTCTGTTGACATCGTTCGGAGGGAGCTTCTGGATGATGGTTCTGGGGAAGATCATGATCGCTGCGGGGATGGCCGTGGTGTACGTTCCCCTGATGAAGCTGGTCTCCGTCTGGTTCCCCAAGCGCGACTACGCCGTGCTGAGCGGCGTCGTCATAGCTGTGGGGAATGTCGGAGCAATAGCGGCCAGCGGGCCTCTCAGCCTCCTCGCGGAGGCGGTCGGATGGAGGGAGGTCTTCCTCATACTCGGGGTGATCACGCTCCTTCTCGCGGCATCCTGCGCCCTCGTCATAAGGGACCATCCGCGCCAGAAGGGCCTCCCGTCGGTGGAGGAGTCGGAAGGCATCCCCGCCTCGTCGGATGATTCCGCGGGAAGGGTCCCCGTGCTCAAGGGGCTCCGCATCGTCGTTTCCGGAGGAAGGAGGTTCTGGCCTTGCGCGCTCGCCTACTTCCTGGTATACGGCTCGATAATGGTGTTCCAGGGCACCTGGGCGATAAAGTACTTCAATTCGGTCTACGGGTTCGCGCTCTCCGCCGCATGGATGATCACGGCGCTCGGAATCGGGAAGATCCTGTCCACCGTCGCGATAGGCGCGCTGACGACCAAAGGTGTCATAACGTCGAAGAGGAGCGCCATGATATGCGGGACGGCGGCGTTCGCCGCAGTCTGGGCGGTCATCTTCCTGTTCGCCGGAAGGATCGACAGCTACTGGTTCTGGTTCTCCGTGAGCTTCCTGTTCGGATTCTTCGGAGGGTTCATGACCCTGACTTTCGCAGCCATCAAGGAGTGGTACCCCATCGCGATCGCGGGGACGGCGGTCTCGGCCGCCAACATCTTCCTGTTCCTCGGAGCTAGCGTGGGCACGACCGTATCCGGATGGATGATCGGCACCTCGTACACCCTCGGGAACTTCTCCGCCGTATGGGGCCTGATGCTCGCGTTCGCCGTCGTCGCGGTCGCTCTGCTCCTGCTCTTCAGGGAGAAGTCGGAGACGGATCCCGTGTTCGGCGTCGAGGAGGTCCGCAGGGCCGAGGAGGGCTCCTGAGCCCCGTTTCCGACAGATGCGACGATTCTGTAGATGTATTCTAAGAAGCGTAGATGCACAGAAACGGTATTTTACCTATTCCCAGTGGGAAATATGTAAATAGGGTCTCAAGGTTTCTCGGCGAGCCACTTCGGTGGCAGGAAGACTAACATGTCGGAGAGCAACGACCGTTACGTGCTGAACAAGGAGCTGGCCCAGATGCTGAAGGGCGGCGTCATCATGGACGTCACCACCCCTGAGCAGGCGAGGATCGCCGAGGAGGCGGGCGCCTGCGCGGTCATGGCCCTCGAGAGGATCCCCGCGGACATCCGCGCCGCAGGAGGAGTCTCCAGGATGTCCGATCCCAAGATGATCAGGGGGATCCAGGAGGCAGTCTCGATCCCCGTCATGGCGAAGTGCAGGATAGGCCACTTCGTCGAGGCCCAGATCCTGGAGGCCATCGAGATCGACTACATCGACGAGAGCGAGGTGCTCTCCCCTGCCGACGATACCTACCACATCGACAAGAAGAGGTTCAAGGTCCCGTTCGTGTGCGGAGCCAGGGATCTCGGGGAGGCCCTCAGGCGCATCGGCGAGGGCGCATCGATGATCAGGACCAAGGGAGAGCCCGGAACCGGGGATGTCATCCAGGCCGTCACCCACATGAGGACCATGAACAGGCAGATCCGCGAGCTCCAGGCCATCGAGGACGACGAGGTCTACGAGTACGCCAAGACCCTGCAGGTCCCCCTCGACCTCGCATTCTACGTCCACGAGAACGGAAGGCTCCCCGTGGTCAACTTCGCCGCCGGAGGAGTAGCGACTCCCGCCGATGCCGCGCTCATGATGCAGCTCGGAGCCGAGGGAGTGTTCGTGGGATCCGGGATATTCAAGTCCGGCAACCCTGCGAAGAGGGCGTCCGCGATCGTCAGGGCGGTCACCGACTACAACGACCCCAAGGTGCTGGCGGAGGTCTCCGAGGACCTCGGAGAGGCCATGGTCGGCATCAACAGGGACGAGATCGACAGGCTGGAAGGCATCCGCATGGCGGAGCGCGGCCAATGAGCGGAGTGGGAGTCCTCGCCGTCCAGGGCGCGTTCGCCGAGCACGAGGCAGTGCTCAGGGACCTCGGAGCGGAATGCTTCGAGATCCGCAAGGCCGCCGACCTGGACAGGCGCTCTGAGGCGCTGGTGATCCCAGGGGGCGAGAGCACCGTCATGGGAAAGCTCGTCCGCGATCTGGGGATGTTCGGGCGCCTCCGCGCCATGATCGAGGACGGCACCCCCGTCCTCGGCACCTGCGCGGGCATGATCATGCTCGCCCGCGAGGTGGAGGGGGGAACCCCTCATCTCGCCACCATGCCGATAAAGGTCAGGCGCAACGCCTACGGGAGGCAGCTCGGGAGCTTCTCCACCACGGCGGACTTCGCCGGTCTCGGGAGGATCCCTCTGGAGTTCATCAGGGCTCCGGCGGTGGAGGACGTCTCCGAGGGGGTCCAGATCCTCTCGATGGTCGACTCCGTCCCGGTGGCCGTGAGGTACGGGAACCAGATCGCCACGGCGTTCCACCCGGAGCTCACCGACGACCGTACCGTCCACAGGTACTTCCTCGACCTGGTGCGAGGACCGGAGGGGGCCGGGGCCCCCTTCGCGTCCGGCAATCTTTCTACGATACCCAGATTCATCGTGTGACGACATCGGTGAACCATCGCTCGGAATGGTCTCCGATGAGCACCTTCGGAATCTTGCCCCAGAAGGCCATCCCGATGAGGACGGTATCGGAAGGCATGCCCAGAGCGTATCTCTTGTCGCGGATCTGCCTGATGGCCTCTTCTGTTGCAGGAACAAGGTCCTTTTCTGAATCGACCTTCTTGAACTCGAGGATCATCGGAACTTTGTTGGAAGAGAGCGGTCTCAGGAAGAGATCGGTCCTTCCGTTCCCCTGCTCCACCTCCGTCTTGACATCGTAGTCGGGCATAAGACCGCGGAGAAGGGTCATGACCACTAGAATGTAGGAGTTCTCATCGACGAGATTCAGGTAGCTTCCTCCAGTGAGTATGTCCTGGAGGGCCTTCTCCATATCCTCTGCGTTCCTGCTGCGTACCGCGTAGACGATATTATCGAATATGGTATCGTCGCAGGGGATCACATCCTCCAAAGCCATCTCCACCCTGTCGAGAACCTCCCTGTTCGGGATGGAGACCTCGTACCTGCCGTCCCCAATAGGGACGGCTTTGAGATATCCCGACATGGCCATGAGGCTGTAGAGGGAGGTGTCTGCGCGCTCGATCCTTGAATACGTCACGGCAGACCTGAGCTTGACCTCCGTGGAACCGCCCGTGGTCAGATCGAGGATCCTGCTGTAGTTCCGGTCGTCGATGCTCTTCAGAAGCGTTTTGATTATCCAGTCCCCGCCGGAGTTAGCCCAGAATGATTCGGGTTTGAATCTCGACTGCACATAGCTCATGATGCTGTACGGGTTGTATACTTCGGCGTCTCCGAAGCGGTATCCGTCGTACCATGCCTTGGCTTCCTCGAACTTCTCCGGATGGCCGAAATCAGCGAGTATCTTCTTCACCTCGGCTTCGGTGAATCCGAACCTCTCGTCAGATTCGGTGGAGAAGATGTTGTTGACCCTGATGTTGTTCAGATCGGAGAATATGCTCTCCTTCGCGATCTGCATTATCCCTGTCACGTAGGCCATCTGGAGGCTGTCGTTGTTCTTCAGGGCCGCTCCCATGATCTTCCCGAGGA
>ERZ808246.1357-NODE-1357-length-17701-cov-6.681118_pt1 | contig 17701 bp, 15 predicted proteins | sample MGYA00521083_ERZ808246 | MGnify/ENA primary metagenome ERZ808246 (study PRJEB31516, sample SAMN03275577) | gut metagenome | biome: mammalia-associated habitat; material: feces | host: Papio cynocephalus | place: Kenya | collected 2012-07-07 ... | reverse complement strand
GCCGTTCCATGACGTCGACTGGGACGAATGGGAGGACCTGCTGGAGCGCGTGCACCACCCGAAGCACGAGGTGAACATCGCCATCGTCGGCAAGTACATCGACCTGCCGGACGCCTATCTGTCCGTCACCGAGGCCATCAAGGCCGGCGGTTTCGCCAACTACGCCAAGGTGAACGTCAAGTGGGTCGCCGCCGACAAGTGCGAGACCGAGGAAGGCGCAGCCGCCGCGCTCGACCAGGTCGACGGCATCGTCGTGCCCGGTGGCTTCGGCATCCGCGGCATCGACGGCAAGATCGGCGCCCTGAAATTCGCCCGCGAGAACAAGCTGCCCGCCCTCGGCCTGTGCCTGGGACTGCAGTCCATGGTGATCGAGTACGCACGCCACGTGCTCGGCCTGGAGGATGCCAACTCCACCGAATTCGAGCCCGATTGCGCCACTCCGGTCATCGCGACCATGGAGGAGCAGAAAGACATCGTCGCCGGCAAGGGCGACATGGGCCACACCATGCGACTGGGCAGCTACCCGGCCGAACTGGAGGAGGGCTCCCTGGTGGCCGAGCTGTACGGCACTACGCATGTCACCGAGCGCCATCGTCACCGTTATGAGGTGAACGTCGCTTACAAGGACCAGCTGCGCGAAGGCGGTCTGCGCATCTCCGGCCAGAGCCCGGACGGCGAGCTCACCGAGTTCGTGGAGCTGCCGCGCGAGGTGCATCCGTTCTACGTGGCCACTCAGGCCCACCCGGAGTTCAAGTCCCGCCCGACCAAGCCGCATCCGCTGTTCGCGGGTTTGGTGAAGGCCGCGCTGGATCACCAGCAGGCACGCTGAACGATCGTCCGATCGCCAGGCGAACCGGGTAACTGAGACGATATGTGTTGCAGCCCACACCATAATCTGGTGTGGGCTGTAGCGTTTTCATGCCAGTTCTGTTAGGTTCTAGTAGGACATTGTGTGAATGACGGAGGCAAACAGGTGAGCGAATCACAAGCACCAAACGCCGCGGCTGACGTGGAGATGAGCCAATACGTGGCCGATCGCACCCGCGTCAACGAGGATAAGATCAAGCAGGATGACGAGATCATCAGCCAGTTCGGCGACTACACCTACGGATGGCACGACACCGATGCCGCAGGCGAGGCCGCGAAGAAGGGCATCGACGAGAACGTCGTGCGCGCCATCAGCGCGGACAAGGGCGAACCGGAATGGATGCTCGAAAAGCGACTGCAAGGGTACAGGGACTTCATTTCCAAGCCGATGCCGCAGTGGGGCGTGGATCTGAAGGACTTCGACGCCGATGACTTCAAGTACTACGTCAAGCCGATCGACAAGCAGGCCACCACGTGGGAGGAACTGCCGGACGAGATCCGTTCCACCTACGACAAGCTCGGCATCCCCGAAGCCGAGAAGAAGCGCCTGGTCTCCGGCGTCGCCGCGCAGTACGAGTCCGAGGTGATCTACAACTCGATTCAGGAGGATCTGAAGAAGCAGGGCGTGATCTTCGTGGACACCGACACCGCGGTGCGCGAATACCCCGAGATCGTGAAGAAGTACTTCGGCAAGTGCATCCCCAGCGACGACAACAAGTTCTCCGCGCTGAACACCGCCGCATGGTCGGGCGGCTCCTTCGTCTACGTGCCGAAGGGCGTGCACGTGGATATTCCGCTGCAGGCGTACTTCCGCATCAACACCCCGAACATGGGCCAGTTCGAACGTACACTGATCATCGCCGACGAGGGATCCTACGTGCATTACGTCGAAGGCTGCACGGCACCGATCTACTCCACCGACTCCCTGCACTCCGGTGTGGTCGAGATCTTCGTGGAGCCCCATGCGCGTGTGCGCTACACCACCGTGCAGAACTGGTCGAACAACGTGTACAACCTCGTCACCCAGCGTGCGTACGTGCGCGAGGGCGGCACCATGGAATGGGTCGACGGCAACATCGGCTCCAAGGCGACCATGAAATACCCGGCCTGCATCCTGGCCGAGCCGTACGCCAAGGCCAGCACCATGTCGCTCGGCTTCGCCGGCAAGGGGCAGTATCAGGACACCGGCGCGAAGATGATCCATCTCGCCCCGCACACCAGCTCCACCATCGTCGCCAAGTCGATCTCCCGTGGCGGCGGGCGTTCCGCCTACCGTGGCCTGGTGAAGATCGTCAAGGGCGCCGAGGGCTCCTCGAACTCCACCGTATGCGACGCGCTGCTGGTGGACGAGTTCAGCCGTTCCGACACCTATCCGCATGTCGATGTGCGTGAGGACGACGTGTCCATGGCCCACGAGGCCACGGTCTCCAAGGTGTCCGAGGACCAGCTGTTCTACCTGATGAGCCGCGGCCTGACCGAGGACGAGGCCATGGGCATGATCGTGCGTGGCTTCGTCGAGCCCATCAGCCGTGAGCTGCCGATGGAATACGCGCTTGAACTGAACAGACTTGTGGAACTGCAGATGGAAGGATCGGTGGGCTGATCACCATGACCGAAGCCAAGGAAATCACTATCCCTACGGCGGATCCGAACGATCCGTATGCCAACCCGGCGGCAATGCCGTCCTCGGCGGACCGCAACCCGCGGTCCTTCGACGTCGACGCATTTCCCATGCCCGCACGCAAGCAGGAGGATTGGCGCTACACTCCCATCGAGCGCATCGACGAGTTCTTCACGGTGTTCGCGCCGTCCGGCGAAACCCGGATCGAAGTCGGCATGATCGACGGATCGCCGCTTCCCGAAGGCGTCAAGCTGAGCCAGACCAAACTTGGCGAGGGACTGTCCGGCACGGTGTCCAAGCCGTCCGACCGAGCCGCGGCGGTGGAATGGAACTCCGGCGCGACGGCCACCGTCATCGAGCTGTCCGGCGAGATCGGGCAGCCGGTACTGGTCAAGGTGCATGGCGCCGACATGGATCTCGATGCGTTCCATCTGGTCATCGCCGCCGCCGACAATGCGCATGCCGATGTCGTGGTCGAGCATGACGGCGACGCGCGTCTCGCCGAAGGCGTGGAAATCACCACCGGCAGGCATTCGCAGGTGTCCACCACATTCGTCCAGGAATGGAGCGCAGGTTCCAAGCACGTCGGCAATCACCGTATTCACGTCGGCGAGGGCGCCTCGCTCCGTCACTGCGTGGTGACGCTCGGCGGCGACGTCGTGCGTATCCGCATGGATCAGGACTTCGACGGCGAGCAGGGTGACCTCAACATGCTCGGCATCTACTTCGTCGACCCCGGCGAGCACATCGAACATCGCACGATGGTGGTGCACAACCAGCCCGAATGCAAGAGCCGTGTGGTTTACAAGGGTGCGCTCGACGGCAAGGGCGCGCATTCCACATGGGTCGGCAACGCGCTGATCGAACCGACCGCGCCCGGCACCGACTCTTACGAGCTCAACCGCAACCTGGTGCTCACCCCGGGTGCCATCGCCGATTCCGAGCCGAACCTCGAAATCGAGAACGGCAACATCGTCGGCGCGGGCCATGCGTCCTCCGTCGGCCGTTTCAACGACGAGGAGCTGTTCTACCTCGAATCGCGCGGCGTAAGCGAAACCGAGGCACGCAAGCTTGTCGTGCGCGGCTTCTTCAACGAACTCGTCGAGGAAATCGGCATCCCCGCAATCTGCGAGCATCTCATGGACGTCATCGACAAGCGTCTGGCACGCGGCGAAAGCGATGCCATGGCGCAGGTGCTCGAAGAACAGTGAACGTAAAGGACATAAAGGATAGGAACCATGTCAACGCTTGAAATCAAGGATCTGTACGCGCACGTCGAGACCAAGGAAGGCATCAAGCCGATCCTCAAGGGCGTGAATCTCACCGTTAACTCCGACGAGACCCATGCCATCATGGGACCCAACGGCTCCGGCAAATCCACGTTGGCCTACACGCTGGCCGGCCATCCCAAGTACGTGGTCGACGGCGGCGAAGTACTGCTCGACGGCGAGGATATCCTGAAGATGACCCCGGACGAACGCGCCAAGGCCGGTCTGTTCCTCGCCATGCAGTACCCGGTGGAGGTGCCGGGCGTCTCCATGACGAACTTCCTGCGTACCGCCAAGACCGAGATCGACGGCAAGGCGCCGTCCATCCGCACGTGGGCCAAGGAGCTTTCCGAGGCCATGAAGCGGCTCAAGATGGATCCGAAGTTCGCCACGCGTTCCGTGAACGAGGGCTTCTCCGGCGGCGAGAAGAAGCGCGCCGAGGTGCTTCAGCTGGAATTGCTCAAGCCGAAGTTCGCCATTCTCGACGAAACCGACTCCGGCCTTGACGTAGACGCGCTGCGCATCGTCTCCGAAGGCGTGAACCGTGCCAAGGAAGCCAACAGGTTCGGCATCCTCATGGTCACGCACTACACCCGCATCCTCAAGTACATCAAGCCGGACATCGTCCATGTGTTCGCTGACGGCCACTTCGTGAAGACCGGCGGCCCCGAATTGGCCGACGAGCTTGAAGAGAACGGCTACGACCAGTACCTGCCGGAAGGCGCCGATTCCGAAAGCGCATTGGCCTGAAAGAAACGGAACGCGGCGGCGAAGACCTGCGAAACGCGGCTTCGCCGCCCGTCGCGTATTGGCGCATACATCGATAAAGGGGTTTACATGGTTGATTTTGCAGCTATTCGAAAGGAATTTCCGATTCTGGACCAGCAGATTCATGGGCATCCGCTGGTGTACCTGGATTCGGCCGCGACCTCGCAGAAGCCGCAGTGCGTGATTGATGCGGAAAGCGAGTTCTACAGGACCATCAATGCGGGCGTGCATCGCGGGGCCCATGAGCTGGCCGCCCGCAGCACCATGGCGTTCGAGGACGCGCGTGCGAAGGTCGCCAAACTTGTCGGAGCCAATGCCGAGGAAGGCCAGGAGGAGATCGTCGTGACCGCCGGGGCCACGGCCGGTCTGAATCTGCTCGCCACGGCGTTCGGCAACGCCTCGCTCGGCCGCGGGGGAGAGCAGGCGAAACGATTCGCGCTCAAGCCCGGCGACGAAATCGTGGTGTCGAAGGCCGAACATCATTCCGTGCTGCTGCCGTTCCAGGAGCTTGCCGCGCGAACCGGCGCAACGTTCAAGTGGCTGGATCTGACCGAGGACGGCCGTGTACGCACCGACAATCTCGATGAGGTCATCACCGAACGCACGAAGGTCGTCGCGGTGACGCATGTGGGCAATGTGACCGGCGCCATCACCGACATCGCGCCCATCGTCAGGCGCACGCATGAGGTGGGCGGCATCTTCGTGCTCGACGCCTGCCAGTCCGTGCCGCATCTGAAGATCGATTTCCATGCGCTGGACGTCGACTTCGCCGCATGGAGCGCGCACAAGATGTACGGTCCGACCGGCGTCGGCTTCCTGTACGGCAAGCGCGAGATGCTTGAGGCGTTGCCGCCTGCGAACTTCGGCGGATCGATGGTGGAGCTGGCCTGGATGGATCAGCCCGCGCAGTACATGCTTCCCCCCGCACGCTTCGAGGCCGGGACCCAGCCGGTCGCCCAGGTCGTCGTCGCCGGTGTGGCCGCGGAATGGATGATGAACATCGGCATGGATCGGCTCGAGGCGCATGAGCGCATGCTCGCCGGCGAGCTGCTGAAGATGGGCGATATCGAGGGTGTGCGCATCCTCGGCCCGCGCGAGAACGTCGACCGTATCGGCACCGTCGCCTTCGACATCGAGGGCGTCCATCCGCACGATGTCGGCCAGTTCATCGATGCGCAGGGCATCGCCATCCGCGTCGGTCACCACTGCGCGCAGCCGGTGCATCGTCACTTCGGCCTGTATGCCTCGAACCGTGCATCCTGCGGCGTGTACAACAACGTCGAGGATGTCCACGCCCTGCTTGAGGCGCTGGGCAAAGTACGCGCGTTCTTCGGCGCGTGATGCATATTCAGGGCATGCGAGGGAAGGAACAGCATGAATGATTTCGGTATGAGCGGCGACGACTTCGAGCAGATGTACCAGGAGGTGATCCTCGAAGCGTCGAAGCACCCGCATGGCAAGGAGCATTTCGCCGCCGACCTGGCGCAGGAGGATTCCGGCGCCGAATCCGGTGAAACGGTGGTGCGCGCCTCGCATGAATACTGCACGCCGGGCGAATCGCACCAGTTCAACCCCACGTGCGGCGACGAGGCGACCATCCATGTCGAGGTTTCCGACAGCAAACCGCATACCATCGAACGATTGGTATGGGATGGCCACGGATGTTCCATTTCGCAGGCGAGCCTGTCGATCATGGTCGATCTGGCCGAAGGCAAGAGCGTCGATAAGGTCATGGAGCTCGAGCAGCTGTTCCATCAGCTGATGGAATCGCGCGGCAAGGGTCTGGGCAACGAGGATGACGAGGACCAGCTGGAGGACGCCATCGTGTTCCAGGGGGCCTCGAAATACCCGATGCGTATCAAGTGCGCGTTGCTCGGATGGGAGGGGCTTAAGGATGCGCTGGCCAAGGCGCTGGCCGCAAAACAGTCGTGACAAGCTGCGTGTCATAGCGTAGAGTGTTCAACAGTTACAGCAACGAATGTGGAGTGAACGATGAGCGATACTTTGGTACCCGAGCCGCAGGCTTCCATCTTCGACGCCGTCAACGGCGTGGTCAAGGATGAGGATGCCGCGCGTCGTGTGATGATGAATCCGGCCTTGGCCAAGACCATCGGCGGGGACGGCACGGCTTCCGGGCAATCGACTGCTGCGCAGGATGATGGCTGCGGCTGTGGCAGGCATCAGGGCGATTGCTGCCAGGATGAGGAAGGCGGGGATGATGAGAACGCCATCCCGCTGAAATTCGTGGACGACATCGGGCGTGCCACCGCTGCGGACGTCCGCGAGGCATTGCACCAGGTCATCGACCCTGAACTCGGCATCGATGTGATCGATCTGGGTCTTGTATATGGCATCGAGATCGACGAGCTCGGCCGCGCCATCATCACCATGACGCTGACCACGCCCGCCTGCCCGCTTACCGATCTAATCGAGGACGAATGTGCCTCCACTCTGGCCGGACTGGTCGAGGAGTTCCGTATCGACTGGACATGGCAGCCGCGCTGGACGATGGACAAGATCACCCCCGAGGGGCGTGATCAGCTGGCGGCGCTCGGATTCAATTTCGATAATCTTCCCAAATACTGAGTCGTTATCGCACGGTTTTCCGTAGGGACCCGTTCTGCAGCGCGATTTTCGCCATGCCGCAGGACGGGTTCTTTATATGCGATTGGCACATCCGTGCCTGTTGGCATTGTCCGTGTATGGGACGTGCCTATGTACGGCGGCATATGCAAATAAAATGTCCTTTGCATCCGACGATTCGGATGCAAAGGACATCAGGTACAAAGAGAGCTGACGCTCAGTCGTCCACCACAGTGCCCTTCGGCACCACGGTGATGCCTTCGGGCGTGACGGTGAAGCCGCGGGCCAGATCATGCTCCGTGTCGATGCCGACGGTGGAGTTCTCGGTCAGCACGACGTTCTTGTCGAGGATCGCCTTGTACACGCGCGCACGGCGATTGACCACGACACCGTCGAACAGGATGGAATCGACCACCTGCGACCAGGAGTGGATGTGCACGTTCGGGGACAGCACGGAATGGTGCACCTCGCCGCCGGAGACGATGACGCCGGGGGAGACGATCGAATCCGTGGCGTGGCCGAGACGGTCGCGGCCGGCATGGACGAACTTCGCGGGAGGCAGCGTGCCGGAGTTCGTGTAGATCGGCCATGCCTGGTTGTACAGGTTGAATTCGGGCACATAGGCGATCAGATCCATGTGCGCATCATAGAACTGCTTCAGCGTGCCCACGTCGCGCCAGTAGGCGTGATCGGTGTCCGTCGCGCCCGGGATCACGTTCGAATTGAAATCGTAGACGCCGGCCTCGCCGCGGGAGGCGAAGTACGGTGCGATGTCGCCGCCCATGTCGTGCTTGGTATCGGCGCTCTTCGCGTCCTTGGCCAGCGCGTCGAACAGCGCGTCGGTGTTGGCCACGTAGTTGCCCATGGACGCCAGGAACGTGTTCGGGTCATCCGGCAGGCCCGCGCAGGTGTCGGGCTTCTCCAGGAAGGACTTGATCTGGTTCGGGTGCTCCGGGTCGACGTCGATGACGCCGAACTGGCTCGACTGCTCGATCGGCTGGCGGATGCCGGCCACGGTGAATTCGGCGCCCGATTCGATATGCTGCTCGACCATCTGGCCGAAGTCCATGCGGTAGACATGGTCCGCGCCGACGATCACCACGATGTCCGGCTGCACGTCCTCGATGATGTTGATGGTCTGGTAGATGGCGTCGGCGGAGCCCAGATACCAGTGCTTGCCGAGACGCTGCTGCGCGGGCACGGGGGAGACGTAATTGCCGAGCAGCGAGGAGAAACGCCACATCTGGGAGATATGGCGATCCAGCGAATGCGACTTGTACTGGGTAAGAACCACGATGTGGCGGTAGTCGGAATTCACCAGATTCGACAGGGGGAAGTCGATGAGACGATACACTCCGCCGAACGGCACCGCTGGCTTGGCGCGATCGCGGGTCAACGGCATCAGACGGGTACCCTCACCACCTGCCAATACGATGGATAGAATCTTCTGCTTGTTCTTTGCCATGGTGCGTGGCTCCTCTCATATCAATCATGACGATTGGTGACGTCGAGCAGGCAACGTCGTTAGCAGTCAGCTTCCTCGCTGACCTCTACCGTCCATAATTGCACAAAAAAAACAATATGCAAGCAACCTCGCTTGCATGTCAGCCATATTCGGCGGAAATTCATTAATTAGTCATTTGGGCGGCGGGTTGCGTAAAAGGCGACGGCACTCGACGCGGCGACGTTCAGACTGTCCACATCATGCGACATCGGGATCTTCACCGTCAGGTCGGCACGTGCGATGGTGTGATGGCTCAGCCCATCGCCTTCCGTACCGAAGATGAGTGCGAGCTTGTCGATATGCTGCGGGTCGGACGCATCGCTGTTCAGACGGCGAGTCAACTCGTCGAGACTGATCGAATCGTCCTCGAGTGCCATGGCCACCGTGGTGAAGCCAAGCGTGTGCAGCTCCTCGAGGCCCTTGAACGGCCAGTAGTGCCTGTCCTCGCCATCGATGCGGGTCCATGGCACCTGGAACACGGTTCCCATCGACACGCGGGCCGCACGACGGTACAGCGGATCGCCGCAGGAGGGGGTGACCAGCACGGCGTCGACATCCAGGGCCGCGGCGGAGCGCATCAGCGCACCCACATTGGTCGGGTCCACGATGTTCTCCATCACCGCGATGCGATGCGCACCCTCGCACACCTGCTCGACGGAGGGCAGGGGCCAACGGCGCATCGCGCTGAGCGCACCCCGGTGCAGGCGGTAGCCGGTCAGCCTTTTCAGCTGTTCCGGCGATGCCACATATACGGGAACATCCGGTCCCCATTGCGCGTCGATGCGCGCGAACATATCGGCCATGCCCTCCAGCCAGGGCTTTTCGACCAGCAGCGACAACGGTTCGCGTCCCGCGGCCAATGCGCGGTCGATGACTTTGGGGGATTCGGCGATGAAAAGACCCTTGGCGGGTTCCAGCCGGTTGCGCAATTGGATCTCGGTGAGATTCACATAGGCGCTGACGCGTTCGTCGTCAATGGAATCAAGCTCGATGAAGCGCATATGCGAAAACTCCTTGAGATACAACAAAACCCCTTGTTTCCAAGGGGTTTTACTTGTGCCCGAGACGGGACTTGAACCCGTACGGTCGTATAAAATAACCACTAGCACCTCAAGCTAGCGCGTCTACCATTCCGCCACCCGGGCAGGTCGCTGTTTGGCAACGAGTGATACTTTAGCACCGAATCGCTCGGATGCAATATCGGCGTGTCGCGAGCGTGTCGGTGCGGGCAAAACCAGTTGATAGCCTAGAGAACATGACGAATGCTGTATTCCTGTTTGACCCTGACAACGATGACGTGCCGGTGAACTCCGACGAATCGAGCATCGGCTGGAAGCTTACCCTGCCCGCGCAGGTCAGGCGCCATGCCGTGCAGTCCATGCGTTTGAAGGCCGGTGACGAATTCCAACTGACCGATGGCAGGGGACTGCGACTCGGCGTCTCCCTTGTCGACGCGGACAACGGCATCGCCGAGGTGCGCGATTTCGTCAGGGAGGCGCAACCTGTCACCCGGCTGGCTCTGGTGCAGGCGCTGGCGAAGAACGGGCATGACGAGCAGGCCATCGACACCGCCACGCAGATCGGCGTCGATACCGTGGTGCCGTGGCAGGCCGATCGGTCCATCGCCAAATGGAAAAACGGAAGGACCGATCGCAAATGGCTGTCCACGCTGCAGGCGGCGACGGAGCAGTCGCGCCGCGCATGGGCTCCGCAGCTGGAGGAGTGCGTCTCCAGCAAGCAGGTCATCTCCATGATCCTGCGCGCCAACGTGCATGGCGATCTGGTTGTCGTATTGCATCAGGACGCCACCGACACCTGGTCGTCCATAGAGGAACAGACAGAACGGCTCGCCGATGCCTGCCTGAAGGACGGCAAGCCGCGCACGATATATGTGGTGGTGGGGCCGGAAGGCGGCATCAGCGAAGACGAGGTGGCACGATTCGTGGAGGCGGGAGCCAGAAGCGTGGTGCTGGGAAGGAACATTCTCCGGGCCTCGACAGCCGGGCCGGTCGCGCTGTCGCTGCTCAGCAGATCGCTGGGACGGTTCGTATGAGCGATGTCCCGCACGCGTCGTGGCGGCGCAATAGCATGAAACCGAATAGAACCGCGTGAAGGAGCAAACGATGAGCGAAGCCGAAGACTGCCTGTTCTGCAAGATCGTTGCCGGGCAGATCCCGAGCACCAAGGTGTATGAGGACGACACCACCTACGCATTCAAGGACATCAACCCCCAGGCGAAGATCCATGTGCTGATCGTGCCGAAGAAGCACGTCGCGAACGTGAGCGAGCTCGCCAAGTCCGATCCCGCGCAGCTCGCCCATATGGTCGAGGTTGCCCAGGGCATTGCGGACAAGGAATTCCACGGCGAATACCGTCTGGTGTTCAACACCGGCCGCGACGCCGGGCAGACCGTGTTCCATGCGCATGCCCATGTGCTGACCGGCGAAGTGCTGGACGAGTAGACGGAAGGAACCAGTGGCGACGACAACTCGCACCATAACCATTCCCGCCGAGCTTGACCCGGTGTCCGTGCTCGGCCCCGTCGACGAGGTCATTCGCGAGATCGAGCACGCATACCCCGATCTGGAGTTCACCGTGCGAGGCAACCGCATCATCATCGCCTCGCGTTCCAAGAAGACCGAATCGGACGCGTCGAAGGCGGAGCATCTCATCGAGACGATCATGGAAGCGGCGCATACCATACCTATGGACGCGCAGACCGTGCGGCGCATGATGGACCAGGACGTGCTCGACAATCGCGTGCGCGTCACCCATCCGGGGCATGGCAAGACCGTGGAGAATCTCAAGCGCATCGAGCATATCGAGCATGCCGAGGCCCGGAGCGGCAGCCAGCGGCGCAAGCCATCCGTTCCGGGGGTCATCACCTATGCCTCCGGCAACCCGGTCCGCGCGAAGACTGCCGGCCAGGCGGCCTATGTCGCGGCGATAGAGACCCATACCATCACGTTCGGCATAGGGCCGGCAGGTACGGGCAAGACGTATCTGGCCGTGGCCAAGGCCGTCCGTGCGTTCCAGGACAGGCAGGTCAGGCGCATCATCCTCACCCGTCCCGCGGTCGAAGCGGGGGAGAGCCTGGGATTTCTGCCCGGCACGCTCAACGAGAAGGTGGATCCGTACCTGCGCCCGCTGTATGACGCGTTGTCCGATATGCTGGGCGCCGATCAGCTCAAGCGGTACATGGACGACGGCACCATCGAGGTCGCGCCTCTCGCCTACATGCGCGGGCGCACGCTCAACGACGCGTTCGTGATCCTCGACGAGGCGCAGAACACCACGGAGGAGCAGATGAAGATGTTCCTCACCAGGCTCGGATTCAACACCAAGATGGTGATCACCGGCGATATCACGCAGGTCGATCTTGCAGTCCCACGATCGGGTCTGGCCACCATCGAGCATATCCTTGGCGGCATCGAGGATATCGCCTTCGTGCACATGAAGGCGGAGGACGTGGTGCGCCACCGTTTGGTCGGCCGCATCGTGGCCGCGTACAACCGGCATGAAGGGCTGGACGGGGATCATAGGCGGATGTCCCGCACAGCGACGAACAACAAGCACAAGAGGGATGCAGACGGCGATGAGCGTTGACGTTTCCAATGAGACCGTATGGTCGATCGATCTGAAGGTGTTCTCCGATCTGGGATTGTGGGTCATGGATCAGATGCGGGTCAGCACGCAGTCCGATCTGACGATCCTGTTCGTGGATCCCGATCCCATCGCCCAGATGCACATGCATTGGATGAACCTTGAAGGGCCGACCGATGTGATGAGCTTCCCCATGGACGAATTGCGACCGGGAAACGGCGACGCGGTCATGGAAGGGGTGCTCGGCGACATCGTGATATGCCCGTGGGTCGCCGCCCAGCAGGCGGCGGCGGCAGGCCACGGCGTGCTGCAGGAGATGCTGCTGCTGACGATTCACGGCATTCTGCATCTGCTCGGGTACGATCATGTGAACGCCGAACAGGAACGGCAGATGTTCGGTCTGCAGCGGCAGCTGCTGCTGACGTTCATCGCGGTGAGGCAGAATCTCGGAGCTCCCGTCACCCTACCGGCGGGAAGCACCGATGAACTGGCGGCGTGGGACGCCGAGCACGGCTCCGGTCGCGAACTGACGCGCTGATCGAACCGTATATGCCAGATAAGGGAAACGCGTTCAAAGAGGGGAAACGGCATGGATAGTCGGATGACGGTGATTGTAATCAGCGTGGTACTGGTGGTGGTCGTGGCCCTGCTGGTATGGCTTTCGCTGTCCATGGCCGCGGCCGAAGGGGCTGTGGGACGTGTGACGCGGGCCAACCTCAACAACCGCGTCTTCGAGGTGCAGACCGATTCGGATACCAACCAATTCACCGCCGCCAAGAAGATCAAGCGCATCCATCAGGTGCAACGGTTCATCGCCAACCGTTACGCCACCGCGGGGTCCTGCGCGTTCTTCCGCATCATGTGCAACGTGCTTTCGGGTGTGCTCATCGCCATCGTCGCGGGCATATGGGGTGCGGCATGGTGGACGGAGCTGCTGGCCGGCGTCGTATTCGCCTTCGCGATCGCGGTGGTGAGCATTCTCGTCCGACCGCGTGAGACCGGCGTCAACAAGCCGACCGACATCATGATCAAGCATGCGCGACTGGTGGGATTCGCCGTGGCCGTCACGCCCTTCGCGCGGGCGGGGGAGAGCAAGGACGGCCGGCGTCGTCGCGAGCTCGACCTGTCCGATGACGAGGAACTGGAGAAGATCCAGCTGGAACAGGGCCGTGCGGCGATCGATCGCATGGTCGAATCGAACGAATTCGACCCCGAGGTTTCGGAGATGATGCGCAACGTGCTCATGCTTTCGGAGACCCTGACCCGTGAGATCATGGTGCCGCGCACCGATATGATCACCATCGAACGAGATGCCACGCTGGAGGACATGCTGAAACTGTGCTCGCGTTCCGGTTTCTCCCGCGTGCCGGTCATCGGCGAGGACGTGGACGACCTTGTAGGCGTCGCCTACCTGAAGGACGCGGTGCGCGCCACGGCGTTCAACCCGGCCGCGGTGAGTCGCGACGTGGCATCCATCGTGCGCGACCCCATGCTGGTCCCCGAATCCAAGCCCGTGGATGACCTGTTCCATCAGATGCAGCGCTCCAGGCAGCATGTCGCCATCGTCGTGGACGAATACGGCGGCATTGCCGGCATGGTCACCATCGAGGACACCATCGAGCAGATCGTGGGCGAACTGGAGGATGAGCATGACCGCACCCAGCATGCCGAGCCGAAGAAGATCGGGGACCGCAAGTGGAGCCTGCCCGCCCGCACGCCCATCGCGGATCTTGAGGAGCTCTACGAGATCGACATCGATGAGGACGACGTCGACACGGTCTATGGTCTGCTGACGAAACTGCTGGGACGCGTGCCCATCGTCGGCGCCTCCGCGGTGACGCGCGGCATCAGGCTTACCGCCGTCGACTCCGCAGGACGCCGCAAGAAGGTATCGACCATCGAAGTCGTGCCTACCGGCGTCGAGGGGCGCGAGGAAGATGGCAACGCACAAGGCAATGCCGACAATGACGGGAACAACGAACAACATGATCGCAAGGAGTGACATGACCGATACACCAGCCGGTACCAAACTGGCATCCGAACCCTACCGTTCCGGTTTCGTAGCAGTGGTTGGACGACCGAATGTGGGCAAATCCACGTTGGTGAACGCGTTGGTCGGCACCCAGATCGCCATTGCCTCGTCCAGGCCTGAAACCACGCGTAAGGCGATACGCGGCGTGCTCACCACCGACAACGCGCAGCTGGTGCTGGTGGACACCCCCGGCATCCATAGACCGCGCACTTTGCTGGGACAGCGTCTGAACGACATCGTCGACGAATCGCTGTCCGACGTCGATGTCGTCGCGTTCCTGCTGCCCGGCGATCAGGAGATCGGCCCCGGAGACAAACGCATCCTGTCCCGTCTCCGCACGAATTTCGCCACCAAGCGCGAGGACGGCACATTCAAATGGCGCGTGCCGCTGATCGCCATCGTGACCAAGATCGACGAGCTGTCACGCGAACAGTTGATAGCCAAACTCATCGAGATCAATGAATTCGCCGATTTCGCGGACATCGTCCCCGTCAGCGCGCTGAAGCACGACAACCTCGACGAGGTGCGTTCGGTGCTGATCGATCACACGCCGGAAGGCCCGCAGATGTACCCGGCCGAGCAGGTGAGCGAGGAGCGTCCCGAGGAGACCATCGCCGAGCTGATCAGGGGCGCATTCCTTGAGCAGCTGAACGACGAACTTCCCCATTCCCTGGCCGTGGTGGTGGACTCCATCGATTACCCGGAAGACAACGAGACCGGCGAGCAGTATGACGGCAAGGCGCAGGTCAACGTCTCCATCTACGTGGAGCGTGACTCGCAGAAGCCGATCATCATCGGTAAGGGCGCCTCGAACCTTACCGCGGTCAAGAAGCGTCTGCGTACCGCGGTGAACCGCATCGTAGGATGCAAGGCCAGGCTCGACCTACACGTCAAGGTGGCCAAGGGATGGCAGTCGGATCCTAAACAGCTTGAACGCCTGGGATTCTGATTGCCTTTACAAGGTCGTTCAAGCTATCTAGGATCCGCTTCGCGGCAAGCCGCTCACCGAGCCTACCGTCAGTCCACCGGACTGCCGGTTTCACGGCTCGGCCAAACAGCTTGAACGCCTGGGCCTCTGATTGCCTGTTGACACCGTTCAGGCTGCGTAGGATCCGCTTCACGGCAAGATGCTTCGAGCCGCTGCCCCGAGTGGATGAGCCGCAGACGTGGATGGATATGCTTGTGCCCCTGACGTGGAAACCCGCGTCAGGGGCACAAGCATATCCAAATGGGGAATGGCTCTACAATCCCGCCTCGGCCATGGAGATGTATCCCGTATCGATCAGCGTGGTCTTGAGATTGCCGGCGCTGACGGCGCTGAGCTCCTCATGGATGGTGGGTGTTCTGGTGCCATCGATGGTCTGCTCGGTGATATAGGACAATCCGCTGAAATCCTTGCCGCGGTTCAGTCGCACGCATGCCCTGGCGATATCCGTCGACAGCTCGTCGCGGTTCTCCAGACCGGTCATCCACTGCTTGCCGTTCACCACCTGCGGGATGGTGTCGGCATAGCTGCCGTAGCCGGTAATGACCGGCCAGCGTGAATCATGGCTGTTCCGGGCGGAGGACGATGCGCCGGAACGCGATCCGTCGCGCTGCGACTGCGGGTCGTTGGTCGGTGATTTGACGGGATCGGGAACCGCTTTGCGCAGAAGGTCCTTGTGCCCGGCGATGTTGCCCACGATGCTCGGAATGGTGATGGATGGGTTGATATCGGCGGACGATCCCGTGTATCCCATGTCGTCGAGCTTGTCGACCACGCTGGATGCCACCGCGTCGTTCATCGCGATGATGCCGTCGATTCGTGTGAGACTCGTGGTCCCGTCCTTCCTGATTGCGGGAATGCGCTCCTCGATGGTGCCGGCCGCGCCGTCCTTCTCGTTGAGATCGAATGCCACGTTTTGCCAGTCGTCGTCGGTGGAATCCTTGCTGAGGGAGCCGGAGGGACTGTAGACCTTGCCCTGTTCGTAGTAGGGCTTCAGTATCTTCCATACGCCCTTGAACGCCTCCTTGGCGAAGGCGTCGTTGATTTCGGCGTCATCCGACTTCGTGCCGTCGGCATCGTCGGCGTATGCGTAGGGGAGCAGCACTTCGATGGACTTGGGATTATCCCTGCTGACCTTGCCCAAGTCGAGTTTGCTGACCAGCATATTCGCCTGAAGCTCGCCGATCTGTTCCGGCGTGGAGCACTGGACGAACGCGTCGGGGGTGAATCCGCTGACGGTGTTCGACACCAATACGACATGCATTCCCGCTTTCCGGGCCAGTTGCAGTGCCGACCGCATCCGATTCTCCGCTTCGCGCTGCTCGCTGTCCTGTGCGCCTTTGACGACGGGTTGTGTGACGTAATCGCCATATTGACGTGACGAGGCATTGGTCTGCGACGCCGGGGCGACGATGAGCGTGCTGCGTTGTGCGGCTTCGGAGCCCTTCTTCAGGTTTGCGACGCGTTTTACCACCCAGTCCTGCAGCTGCTGGCTTTGCTTGTCGAGATCGGCGGAGACGACGGTGGAGATATTCCGCTTTTCCATGCCCTGCTTCTTCAGATCGTCGGTGATCTGGGGGATGAGCTTCGCCCATTTGTTCAGCGGCGTTCTTTGCGACATGGTGATGCCGTCCGCCGGGGCGAACATCGTCACGGATCCGGCATCGGCGGACGTATTGGCATTGGTCGTGGCGGTGGATGACGTCTGCGATGAGGAGCAGGCGCCCAGCGTCATCAGTAGCGCGGCGCCGGACAATGCCGCGACCGCTCGTGCCAGAACAGGCGTATGAACCATGGATTTCCAATCTTCCAGAAACAATGGGTCGTGCCCGATTGTAGTGGATGATGCTGGATTTTGCCGTATATCGGGTCGTGGAGCCATGCCGGTTCGCAGGCATGCCCGCTCATGAGGGACGTGGCATTTCGGCGATGGGCATTGGCGGACGAGTCATGGCAAAGGGCTCTGTTCCCTGATGTCGCAAGGAACAGAGCCCCAGGCTAGTGATAGTTAGTTTTGCGGTTTTGCGGTCGCCGCAGGAGTCACTCGGACAGCGCCTTGGCGAGGTTGGTATCAAGTGCGTCCATGAAGCCCTCGGTGTCGAGCCAGGGCTGGTCCGGACCGATGAGCATGGCGAGGTCCTTGGTCATCTGACCGCCTTCGACGGTCGAGATGATGACCTTTTCCAGCGTCTGCGCGAAATGCTTGACCTCGGGGGTGTTGTCGAGATCGGCGCGGTGCTTGAGGCCGCCCGTCCATGCGAAGATCGAGGCGATCGGATTGGTCGAGGTCTTCTCGCCCTTCCGCCAACGGCGATAATGGCGCGTGACCGTGCCATGCGCGGCCTCCGCCTCGACGGTCTGCCCGTCGGGGGTCATCAGCACGGAGGTCATCAGGCCGAGCGAGCCGAAGCCTTGCGCCACGGAATCGGACTGCACGTCGCCGTCGTAGTTCTTGCAGGCCCAGATGTAT
>ERZ808246.1356-NODE-1356-length-17710-cov-3.578363_pt1 | contig 17710 bp, 16 predicted proteins | sample MGYA00521083_ERZ808246 | MGnify/ENA primary metagenome ERZ808246 (study PRJEB31516, sample SAMN03275577) | gut metagenome | biome: mammalia-associated habitat; material: feces | host: Papio cynocephalus | place: Kenya | collected 2012-07-07 ... | reverse complement strand
CGTCGGGTTGGTGGAGTTACCCGTTATCGAAACCGAAACGTTTTCGAGTTTCATGATAGCCACGCCTTCGGGTACGTTGTCCGCACCGTAGCATTTAACCTTTGCTCTGGGACCGTCGGAATACGCTTTTTCGTAAACGACGGTTACTTTTTCGGTGTAGGGGTCGAAAGTCGTTTCGACGTAAGTGAAACCGTTGATTCTCGAAATGATCATCGCGGCGTCTTTGCCGAGACCGTTGAGGATGACTCTTAAGGGTTTCTTTCTTACGGTGTTAGCGTTGAGGGCGATCTTAATCGCGCCTTCCGCCGCGGCGAAAGATTCGTGACCGGCAAGGAAACAGAAACAATCGGTATCGTCGGAAAGGAGCATCGCGCCGAGGTTGCCGTGTCCGAGACCGACTTTACGGTTGTCCGCAACAGAGCCGGGGATACAGAACGACTGAAGACCGACGCCGATTTTTTCTGCTGCGTCGGCTGCTTTCTTCGCTCCGCTCTTTATGGCGATCGCCGCGCCTACGGTATACGCCCATACGGCGTTTTCAAAGCAGATAGGCTGGGTGCTTCTTACTATATCGTCGCAATCGACGCCTTTCGCAAGGCAGATGTCTTTGCACTCTTCCACGGATTTGATTCCGTATTCTTTGAGCGTGGCGTTGATTTTGTCTATTCTTCTTTCATATCCTTCAAATAAAGACATATCGTATTACCTCCTTATTCCTTACGCGGGTCGATGTACTTATAGGCGTTTTCAAATCTGCCGTAGTGACCTTTCGCCTTTTCGTACGCCTCGTTGGGGGTAAGACCCTTCTTGATGAAGTCGGTCATCTTGCCGAGCGAAACGAATTCGTAGCCGATAACCTGCATATCTTCGTCGAGAGCCATGCGGGTTACGTAACCCTCTGCCATTTCGAGGTATCTGGTACCTTTTTCCTTGGTGCCGTACATCGTGCCTACCTGCGAGCGGAGACCCTTGCCGAGGTCTTCGAGACCCGCGCCTACGACAAGACCGTCGTCGGAATAAGCCGACTGAGTACGACCGTAGACTATCTGAAGGAACAACTCTCTCATAGCGGTGTTGATAGCGTCGCATACGAGGTCGGTGTTAAGAGCTTCGAGAATGGTTTTGCCGGGGAGAATTTCCGACGCCATAGCCGCCGAATGGGTCATGCCCGAGCAACCTACGGTTTCGATAAGAGCCTCTTCGATTACGCCGTTTTTGACGTTGAGCGAGAGTTTGCACGCGCCTTGTTGCGGAGCGCACCAACCGACGCCGTGGGTAAAGCCGCTTATATCGCCGATTTGTTTAGCCTCTATCCATTTGCCCTCTTCGGGAATGGGGGCGGGTCCGTGCTTGGGACCTTTGGCGATGCAGACCATATTCTTCACTTCGTTTGAATACTGCATAAAATGCCTCCAAAAAAATATCGTGATTGTAAAAACGGGGGTTGTCGCCGACCGTTGAGTGTATTATAACATAAAGTAAAAGTTTTTTCAATTATTATATCAAACTTTTTGATTGCATTTATTAAAATTTAATGATAGAATATGATTGACATTCGGCAAACGTCCTGCGTTTGCGTTACGAAAATATTTTTTAAGAGGTTTTTCTATGAAAAACGCAATGGATATTCTTCAGGAAAGGGGCTTTATAAAGCAGACCGTCTACGGCGAAGAACTGCATAAACTGATGGACGAAAAAAGTCTGACGTTTTACGTCGGTTTCGACCCGACGGCGGACAGCCTGCATATAGGGCATTATATTCCGATAATGGCGATGGCGTGGATGCAGCGTTGCGGGCACCGTCCGATTGCTCTTTTCGGCGGCGGAACGGGTATGATCGGCGATCCGTCGGGCAGAAGCGATATGCGTCAGATGATGACGCGCGAGACGATCGACCACAATATCGAATGTTTCAAAAAACAGATGTCGCGCTTTATAAACTTCGACGGCGAAAACGGCGCGATAATCGCCAACAACGCCGACTGGCTGCTCGATCTCAATTACGTCGATTTCCTCAGGGATATAGGTGTGTATTTTTCCGTCAACGAAATGCTTACCGCCAAGTGCTTTAAGCAGCGTATGGAAAAGGGACTGACTTTCTTTGAGTTCAACTATATGCTCATGCAGGGGTACGACTTCCTGTATCTTAACCGCAACTACGGCTGCGAACTCGAACTCGGCGGCGACGACCAGTGGTCGAACATGCTTGCGGGCGTCGACCTCATACGCCGTAAAGAGAATAAACCGGCTTATTGCCTGACTTGTACGTTGCTTTTGAACAGCGAGGGCAAGAAGATGGGCAAGACGCAGAAAGGCGCGCTCTGGCTTGACGAAAACAAGTGTTCCGTATACGATTTCTATCAGTATTTCAGAAACGTCGAGGACTGCAAGGTCGCGGAATGCATGCGTCTTCTGACGTTTATGGATCTTGACGAAATCGCAGAACTCACGAAGTACAACGACGAGAGGATGAACGCCGCGAAAGAAAGGCTGGCGTTCGAGGTTACAAAACTCGTTCACGGAGAGGAAAAGGCTCTGCTCGCCGCGAAACAGGCGAAGGCGGCGTTCGGCGGTAACGTCGAGGATATGCCAACGGTAGAGGTCGCTGGCGCGGTTACCGTACCCGACGTCATGGTGTCGGCTGGCATAGCGAAATCCAAAGGCGAGGCAAGAAGGCTTATAGAGGGCGGCGGAGTTTCGCTCGACGATAAAAAACTTGCAGCGGGCGAACTCGAAATACCCGAAGACTTAAAGGCTAAGGGTAGTTTCGTGTTGCATAAAGGCAAAAAAATTCATATAAACGTAATATTGAAATAACGGAGGTTTACGAATATTATGAAAACCATACTGGTTACGGGCGGCGCCGGATATATCGGCAGCCATACCACGATAGAACTTATCGGTGCGGGATACGACGTGGTCGTCGTCGACAATCTTTACAACAGCAAAACCGAGGCGGTAAAGCGCGTAGAAAAGATAGTCGGCAGAAAGATTAAATTTTATAAGTACGACGTATGCGACAAAGACGCAATGCGCAAAGTGTTTACCGAAAACAAAATCGACGCGGTTATCAATTTTGCCGGGTATAAGGCGGTAGGCGAATCGGTTGCGAAACCCATCGAGTATTACGAGAACAATATAGGCGGAATGCTCGCTCTTATCGACGTCATGAGGGAATTCGGTTGTAAAAACCTCGTATTCTCGTCGTCTGCCACGGTTTACGGCAATCCGCACACTGTGCCGATTACCGAAGATTTTCCGCTTTCCACGACGAATCCCTATGGCTCGACGAAACTCTTCATCGAGTATATACTCAAAGACCTTGCCAAAGCCGACAAGGAATTCAATATCGCTATTTTAAGATACTTCAACCCGATAGGGGCGCACCCCTCGGGGCTTATCGGCGAAGACCCGAACGGCATACCCAACAACCTTTGCCCGTACATCACGAAAGTGGCGGTAGGCAAACTTAAAGAGGTTCATGTGTTCGGCAACGATTATCCCACTCCCGACGGGACTGGCGTCAGAGACTATATTCACGTCGTCGATCTCGCGAGAGGACACGTTCTCGCCGTGAATAAACTGCTTACGGGTTCGGGACTGTATATCGTCAACCTCGGAACGGGTAAGGGTTACAGCGTCCTCGAGATGATAAGATCCTTCTCGAAAGCTGCGGGCAAAGAGATTCCGTACGTCATAGACCCCCGTCGTCCCGGCGACATCCCCGAATGTTATGCCGATCCGACGAAAGCCGAAAAACTCATCGGGTTCAAAGCCGAAAAGACGCTCGACGACATGTGTCGCGACGCTCTTAACTGGCAGACGAAAAACCCCGACGGTTACGGAGACGCAGAATAATTCGCGAAACGCTATCGCCCCGCAAGTCGCAATGCCGCCTGCGGGGTTTGTATTATCGTCGGTTGTTCACTGTTGGGAAAATTTCCTAATATAAACATAGTATTAGGTGAAATTCCTAAAATATAGGAAAGGGGTTATTATGCAGATTTTTTGCGACAGGCTGAAAGAGTTGAGGAAAGCCGACGCTCTGACACAAAAGGATTTGGCGGAAATACTTCACACGACAAACAGCAGCGTGTGCGACTGGGAACGCGGCAGAGCCGAACCGTCGCTGGACATGCTGGTAATGCTGTCGAAGTATTTTGAAGTTTCCGTCGATTACATGCTGGGGCTGGAAGACTGAAATGGATTGGCTTAAAATCAAAGACGTGCTGTTCGACCGAAATCTTACATGCAACTTATGCGGCAGGGAAAATTTCAACGGAAAGCCGTTCTGCGACGGTTGTTATGCGACGCTTAAACGAAACGACGGCTATATCTGCGACCACTGCGGTTCGCCCGTCGGATATCCGACGGAATACTGCGATTCCTGTCGCGGCAAAAACGTCGATTTCGACTACGCCCGCAGCGAATTTATCTATACGGGCAACGTCAAAAAACTCATACGCGATATGAAATTTTCATCCAAAGCGTACCTCGCCGACTGCCTTGCCGAAGAGGCGTTTGAAAAGTTTTTAAGGTGCGGTTATCAGGCGGATATAGTCGTGTATGTTCCCATGACGAAGAGTCGCGAAAGAAAGAGGGGATATAATCAGGGAAGGTTGCTCGCAAGGCGTATCGCCTATCTTGCTGGATTGCCGCTCGGCGACGGGATAATAAGCAAAAAAGACGGGTTTGCGCGGCAGGTCGGACTGACGCGCGCAGAACGTCGGAGAAACCTCGAAGGGAGTTTCAGGGTTGACGACAAACAGGCGATAAACGGCAGGCGCGTGCTTATAGTCGACGACGTTATGACCACGGGGTCGACGGTCGACGTTCTTGCCGCGACGCTTAAAAAGGCGGGCGCGGCGGAGGTGAGCGTGCTGACGGTAGCCGTTACCGCGAGGAAGTGCGGAACTTGCGCAAAATAAGCGATAATTTTTCATAAATATTCGTTTACCGCGACCGATATTGCGAATAAAAAAGCGATTTGTCGAACTTTTTTCAAAAAATTCACTGAAATTCATTGAAAATTATACAGAAATATAGTAAAATATATAATTAGAGGGCGAATATCGTCCTTTGATTATTTTTTTAAGGTTTAATTTATGGGGCTTATTAAATTCATTCTTAACAGCGATTCGAGGGCTAGCCTTCGGAGAATAAAAGCGCAGACCGAAAAGGTGCTTGCGCTTTCGCCTAAGTACGAAAAGATGACGGACGGAGAACTTAAAGATCAGACCGTCGCACTCAAAAACAGACTTAAAAACGGCGAGACTCTCGAAGATATTCTTTACGACGCTTTCGCGGTCGTAAGAGAGGCGTCTTACAGGGTTCTCAACATGCGCCACTATCCCGTACAGATAATGGGCGGTATCTGCGTTCATCAGGGCAGAGTCGCCGAACTTAAAACGGGTGAAGGCAAAACGCTTATGGCGACGCTCCCGGCGTACCTTAACGCGCTTTCCGAAAAGGGCGTGCATATCGTCACGGTAAACGATTACCTCGCAAAGCGCGACGCCGAGTGGATGGGTAAAGTTTACAGATTCCTCGGTCTTACCGTCGGCGTCAACACCCACGACATGACCGACGATCAGAAACGCGCCGCTTACGCCTGCGACATAACCTACGGCACGAACAACGAATTCGGTTTCGACTACCTGCGCGACAATCTTAAAATCCGTATGTCCGACATGGTTCAGCGCGGACTGAACTTCGCGATCGTCGACGAGGTGGACTCGATTTTGATCGACGAGGCGAGAACGCCGCTTATAATTTCCGGCAGAGGCGAAAAGTCGTCGACGTTGTATTACGATTGCAACCGTTTCGTCAAGACCCTTAAAGCCGACGAAGATTACACCCTTGACTTAGAGGATAAAACCGTACAGATAACCGAAGAGGGAGCAAGAAAAGCCGAGAAGTTTTTCGGTATAGAAAATCTTGCGGACATAGAAAATTCCGAACTCAACCATCATATTCAGCAAGCCCTTAAAGCCCACTTCATATTCAAACGCGACAGCGACTATATCGTCAACGACGGCGAGATCGTCATAGTAGACGAATTTACGGGTCGTCTGATGATAGGCAGAAGATATTCCGAAGGTCTTCATCAGGCAATCGAGGCGAAAGAAAACGTCGTCGTCAGAAACGAAAACAAGACTTACGCGACCATAACTTTCCAGAACTATTTCAGACTTTACAATAAACTCTCCGGTATGACCGGTACGGCAAAGACCGAAGAGGAAGAATTCAGGACGATTTACGGGCTCGACGTACTCGAAATTCCGACGAACAAACCCGTGCAGAGAATAGATTATCCCGACGTCATATATTCGACCGCCGCAGGCAAACTCCGCGCGATAGTCAAGGAGATAATCGAACGTCACGCCACGGGGCAGCCTATCCTCGTAGGTACGGTTACGGTAGAGAAATCGGAAGAGATTTCCCGCTGGCTGATCAAAAACAAGGTCAAACACAACATACTTAACGCAAAGAACCATAAACGCGAGGCGGAAATTATCGCTCAGGCGGGTAAGAAAGGCGCAGTTACGATAGCCACCAACATGGCGGGGCGCGGAACGGATATACTGCTCGGCGGTAACCCCGAATTCATGGCTATACAGGACCTCCGCAACGACGGCTATACCGACGACATGATAAACGTCGCGACTTCTTATGTTCAGGATATAACCGAAGAGCAGAAAGAAGTCAGGGACAAATATCGCGAATACCTCAAAGAACACGAAGAAGTTACCGATGCCGAAAAGAAAGAGGTCATCGCTCTCGGCGGTCTTCACATCATCGGTACCGAAAGGCACGAATCCCGTCGTATCGACAATCAGTTGAGAGGTCGTAGCGGACGTCAGGGAGACCCCGGGTCTTCGCTCTTCTTCATATCGCTCGAAGACGACCTCGCGAAACGTTTCGGCGGGGAGAGGTTGCAGAGCATTTACAGGGCGTTCAAAGTCGACGACGATACGCCGCTTCAATCCAAGATGCTTTCGCGTTCGATCGAAAACGCGCAGAGGACGATAGAGGGCAAGAACTTCGGCATAAGAAAGCACATAATCGAATACGACGACGTAATGAATTTACAGCGTAAGATCATGTACGAGGAGAGGATGAAAGTCCTCCGCGGAGACGACGTTCATCGGGACGTACTGAATCTTATCCCCGATTTCGTCGCCGAAATTATCCGTACGAATGCGGATATGAAACAGTCGCCCGCCGACTGGGATAAAGACAGGCTCAATAAAGCCCTCGAAGAGAGAGCGTTGCCGCCGGATACGAATTTCGTCACCGACGAAGAACTTGAAAACTGGGATGCCGAATATCTCATCAAACAGGCGACGGATAAAGTCATCGAATGTTACGAAAACAAAATCGCGGGGTATAAAGAACAAGGTCTCGATTTCTCCGAATTCGAGAGGTTTATATTCCTTAAAGTCGTCGATAACAAGTGGATAGATCATATCGATGCGATGGATAAACTCAAACGCGGCATATCGTTGCGCGGATACGCAAACGAAGACCCCGTAATCGCATACAAGAAAGAGGGCGTCGAGATGTTCGACGCGATGACCGCCAGCATTCAGGAAGACGTCGTCGCGCTGCTTTTGAAGTCCGAACTTCGCAGAGCCGAAGAACCGAAGAGAGAGCCTACCGCCGACCTTGTCGAAAACGGCGGGGCGGACGACGGTTCGCGCGGGAGTACGCCGATAGTCAGATCGAGTACGGTCGGAAGAAACGACCCGTGTCCGTGCGGTTCGGGTAAAAAGTTCAAGAACTGCTGCGGTAAAAACTTATAATACAGATATAAACTTCGGCGAACCTTGCGTTTACCGAAGTTTTAATATGCGGCAGTCTGTACGGAGTGATTGACAAACGGTCGTCAAAGCTCTATAATATATAAAGCAATAAAGGTTATAAAGGATAATTTATGGTACGCTACGACGTATACGAAGACAAAGTAAGGGCGTTAAAGAAGACCCTCGAAGAGGCGGGGTATTCGCTCGACGTCGAAAATTTAAGGGTTAAACTGAAAGAACTCGAAGGCGAACTCGAAAAGCCGGAGGTCTGGTCGGATATAGAAAAGTCAAAACATTTAAGCCGCGAGGCGCAACAGATCAGAAACAAACTCGACGTTTTCGATAAAGCCGAAAAAGCCGTCGCCGACGCGGGGATGATGATCGAACTTGCCGAAGAAGAGGGCGACGAAAGCGTTCTTGCCGAGGTTGACAAAGACCTGTCTGAGGCGGAAAAGGAAATAGAGGATATAAGACTTCGCACTTTGCTTAAAGGTAAGTACGATTCGTGTGACGCGATACTTACTCTGCACGCGGGCGCGGGCGGAACCGAGGCTTGCGACTGGACGGAAATGCTCTACCGCATGTATATATGCTACGCCGAAAAACACGGATACAAACTTACCGAATACGACCGTCTCGACGGCGACGGCGCGGGGCTTAAATCCGTATGTTTCAAGATAGAGGGCGAAAACGCTTACGGTTACCTCAAAGCCGAAAAGGGCATTCACAGACTGGTCAGAATTTCGCCGTTCGACGCGAACGCGCGCAGACAGACTTCGTTTTCGTCGGTAGACGTAATGCCCGACATTCAGGAAGACGGCGACATCGAAATCCGTCCCGAAGAAATCAAGGTGGACACTTATCGTTCGAGCGGCGCGGGCGGACAGCACGTCAACAAAACCGAATCGGCGATAAGAATAACCCACTTGCCTACGGGCATAATAGTCGCCTGCCAGAACGAGCGTTCGCAGGTTCAGAACAAAGAGCAGGCAATGCGCATGCTCAAAAACAAACTCCTTGAAAAACGAGAGGAAGAAAGACAAGCCGAGGCAAGCGCGATCAAGGGCGAGATAAAGAAAATCGAGTGGGGCAGCCAGATACGTTCTTACGTCTTCTGCCCGTACACCATGGTTAAAGATCACCGTACAGGCAGCGAAACGGGTAACGTGCAGGCTGTTATGGACGGCGATATAGATCAGTTTATCATCGATTATCTTAAACAGTCCTGAAACCGACGCGACGGGCAGAGATAAAATGTATAGCGACGAAATTAAAAAATTCAGAATTAAAAAAGACGCGGTCATTCTCGCGATAGAATCGTCCTGCGACGAAACCGCGGCGGCGATAGTGAAAAACGGACGGGAAATTCTCTCGTCCGAAATTTCTTCTTCGTGTACCGAGCATATCCGTTTCGGCGGCGTCGTGCCGGAGATAGCGTCGCGCGCGCATACGAGCGCGATTTCTCTTACCGTGCAAAGGGCGGTCGATAAGGCGAATATCGACCTTAAAGACATCGACGCGGTAGCCGTAACTTACGGCGCGGGACTTCTGGGCGCGCTGCTTGTCGGGGTAAGTTACGCGAAGACGCTGGCGTATTCGCTCAATGTTCCGCTTATCCCCGTCAGCCATATCAGAGGGCATCTGGCTGCGGCGTATTTAAGCGACAAAAATCTTCAGCCGCCGTTCGTCAGTCTGCTTGCAAGCGGCGGGCATACCGCGATTATCGTCGTGGAAAACTACGATAAATTCAACGTTCTCGGCGGGACGCTCGACGACGCCGTGGGCGAGGCATTCGATAAGGTCGCGAGGGTTATAGGGTTGAATTATCCGGGCGGCCCTAATATCGAAAGGCTGGCGAGAGAAGGTAAAAACGTAATAAAATTCCCAAGAATGCTGAAAGGTGAGGGCGGATATAATTTTTCATACAGCGGGCTGAAAACCGCCGTCATAAATTATGTGCACCATGCCGAACAGACGGGCGAGGGGTATAACGCGGCGGACGTGGCGTGTTCGTTCCAGCATGCGGCGACCGACATACTCGTACAAAAGGCAATCGAGGCTGCAAGGCAATATTCGCTGGATACGATAACGATCGGCGGAGGTGTCGCGGCGAACGGTTATCTCAGAGACAATCTGCAATCCGCTTGCCGTAAAAACGGACTTAAACTCGTTCTGCCGGAAAAGATATTATGTACCGACAACGCGGCGATGATCGGCGCGGAAGGCTATATTCAATACCTCAAAGGCAATTTTGCGGATATGACGCTTAACGCGTCTGCCCGCGTGGATTTGGGATAATAAACAAAATGAAATCCCCTTCGATGCGAAAACGCCTCGAAGGGGATTTTTTGTTGTCGTTCGGTTTTTAATTTTTATCGAAACTGTCCTGCTCGTCTACAAGGTGGAGCGGTAAACCGTTTTTGGCAAATTCTTCCTGTGCGGTAAGTTCTTCTTTGGTGAACTTGTCGTCGGTGGTTTCGGGTTCTCCGCCCTGAATGTATACGTTTGCGCATTCGACGGTGGCTGTAAGTTGTTTGCCGTCTTCGTCGACGAACGCTATTTCGCCGAGGGTTACTCCGCCTGTCAGCGTGAGTCTTACATAGTGATTGGTGACGGTGGAACCGTAAGACCAATCCTCGACGATCTGTACCCATTTGCCGTTTTTGTTTTTGTTGCAGCCCTTGTCGGGTTTAAGGGTATAAGTGACGGCTTTTGCGGACGTAGAGCCGGTGCCTGTCAGGTTAGACGAAAGGTATCTGTCGATCGTAACGTCTACAGAGTCGACGTTTTTATCGAAATCGAGCACTTTAAGCCAGACCGAAATCTTCTTGTCGCTTGACGTTTCAAATTTCACGTTGAAACCGACGTATTGTTTCTGTGTCTCGCCTTCGGAAGTATACGCCACTACCTTCCAACTCTTTGAATAATCGGCTTTTTTACAGGACGTAAATCCGAGCGTCGCCACACAGGCGAGTACGAAAGCCGCGATGCGCAAGTATTTTTTCATTTTTCAGTCTCCTTATTCTGTAATTTTTCCAACTCTTTCATAAAGGTGGAAACGTCTTTGAACTGGCGGTATACCGACGCGAATCTGACGTAAGCGACTTCGTCGAGGTCTTTAAGCCCCTGCATTACCATTTCGCCGAGTTCTTTCGATGTGACTTCCTGTTTGAGGGAGTTATATATTTTTTTGCTTATATCCTCGACCAGCGCGTCTATTTTCCACATCGGCACGGGGCGTTTTTCGCATGATTTCACTATTCCGTTTTTAAGTTTGCCCGCGTCGAAAGCCTGACGGTTGCCGTTGTTTTTAATGACGAGTATCGGCGTCGTTTCGACGGTCTCGTAAGTGGTGTAACGCCGTCCGCAATTCGTGCATTCGCGTCTGCGTCTTATTACCGTGCCGTCGTCCGACTGGCGCGAGTCGACGACCTTGCTTTCGAGATTTCCGCAATACATACACTTCATAAGTATACCTCTTGCTTATTTTAGCATAAATTTGCCGTTTTGAAAACTCTTTTTTGATGAAAAACGATTAAATTATATAAAAAAACCGATAATAACAACGGTAGACATATGTTGGTTCTGATGCAGATTCTTGCGGCGACTTATTTCATCGCCGTCAACGTATATACGTTTTTGCTTATGCTTTCGGCAAAGCGCGCCGACGAAGAGGGCGATTGCAAACGCCGCGTGCGCGACGGAAGTATATTCGTCGCGGCTCTTCTGGGCGGGGCGGCAGGCGTATACGTTTCGATGTTTATACTTAAATATCGTTTAAGAAGTTTGTTCTTCATGGTTACGATGCCCGTTCTGACTATACTTAACATATACATTCTGATAACCTGTTTCTCCAACAATTTCTGGATAATACGGGACAATTCGATTTTTCTTCTGCCGTCGTTTTTGTCGTCGTTATAATCGTTCCGCGCCGACCGGAGATAAGGCGTTCACGGACACGGCGTCGGGGAAAAAATAAAATCGTCGTAAAAGCGACGGCATATTTTGTCGAAATTGCGAATATAGTATAATCGTCGGCAGGTGAATTTATGGAAACGAGTTTTGGCGAAATAAAAAAGAAAAACGTGATAAACATACTAGACGGAAGAGACCTCGGTAAAGTGTGCGATATAACGTTTACATATCCCGAAGGTAAAATCAAGGCAATAATCGTGCCCGGAAAGAAAAATTCGTTTTTCAAGACTTCCGAACTTATCATCAACTTCTGTTGTATAGAAAAAATCGGCAACGACGCGATACTCGTCAGACTTCATCAGAACGCCTGCGAGGCAAAGGCGGCGGCGAAAGCCGAAACTCAGTCCTCGGCGATAATCGACGACGAAGAATAAAATTTTTTATCTTAAAACGGTTGACAATATAAAATAACGCTGTTATAATAACGATGTTATTTTTGATTTACGGAGAACATACATGCGGAAAAAAGACGAACTCGCGATAGATAAAATTCTTGAATGTGCCGAAAAAGAATTTGCCGAAAAGGGATTCGAGGGCGCGTCGATGCGGGCGATCGCCGAAAACGCGGGATATACGACGGGTATGCTTTACGGCAGATTTGCCGATAAAGGCGAACTCTTCCGCGAAATAGTCAAAGTGCCGGCTGACAGGTTGTACGATTATTACAAAGGCGTGCAGGAAGAATTCGCCGGGCTGGAACCGGAAAAGCAGTATGCCGATATGCATGTGTACGTCGACGTCAAAGTCGACAAAATGCTGAATATAATATACGATAACTTCGACGAATTCAAACTGATAGTATGCAAAAGCAAAGGCAGCGAATACGAAAGGTTTATCGATAAACTTATAGACATCGAGACGTATAACACCGCGCGTTTTATCGAAGATTTGTCTGCCGCGGGGCTGAAAGTAAGATGCGTGCGTATGGATCTGGCGCATATGTTCGCAACGGCGATGTTCAACGGAATGTTTGAAGTCGTCGCGCACGATTTTTCCAAAGAAGAGGCGCGCACATATATAAAAGAGTTACAGTATTTTTTCAATGCGGGCTGGGATAAAATTCTCGGGTTGCCGTCCGACTGGAAGATACCCGAATAACCGATGCCGGATAAGAATAAAAAGGGGGAATATCCCCTTTTTATATAAAATATGGTTAGTTAAGGCTAACCGAAATACGAGAGGTGAAAACCGAAAATATGAAAAAGGAAAAGAAGAGTTGGCTGAAAACAGTTTTCGCGTATGCCGGGAACGAAAAGGCAAAGACGGTAATATCCGTCGTTTTGTCGGTCGTCTCGGTCGCGGCGGGGCTGATACCGTTTTATTGCGCGTATAAAGTCATATGCCTGTTTGTCGACGGTGCGGCTGTCGTCGGCGCGGTTTTGCCGTGGTGCGGTATCGCGCTGGGCGCGTATGTGCTGAAAATCGTCGCGTTCAGCCTGTCGAGCGGAATTTCGCACAATATGGCTTATAACGTGCTGGCGGGGTTGAGACTGCGCCTTGCGGACAGATTCCTGCACGCTCCGCTCGGCAACGTTCAGAACCGCCCGATCGGCGAGATAAAGAGCATAATGGTCGATAAAATCGAAAACCTCGAACCGCCGCTCGCGCACATGATTCCGGAAGGGGTGGGGCATATCGTATTGCCGATAGTCAGTATCGTCGCGCTTGCCGTAATCGATTGGCGGCTTGCGTTGGCGTCGCTGGTTACGTTTCCGCTTTCGGTCGTATGCATGGGGCTGACGTTTAAGATAAGCGGCAGGAATTTCAGCGAATACGATAAATCAAACGCATATATGAACAGCGTCGTCGTCGAATACGTCGAGGGCATAGAGGTAATAAAGGCTTTCGGCAGGGCGGGCGTTTCCTATGAAAAATATTCGGGAGCGATCACGAATTTCAGAACGTTCGTCGTAAAGTGGCTGTCGTCTACGTTCGCCACGATGAAACTCGCGTTCGCGCTGTTTCCGTCGACGCTGATCGGCGTATTGCCGGTCGCGCTGGCTCTTGAGTATAACGGAACGATTTCCGCGCCCGAGGCGGCTCTCGCGGTCATGCTGTCGATTTCTATGGTCGGGTCGCTCGCAAAACTCGAAATATTTTCCGAAAATATGCGTCAGGTCAAATTTACCGTCGAAAATCTCGAAGAATTTCTCGAAATGCCCGAACTGCCTGAGCCTGAAAAACGTGCGGACGTGCGCGGCGCGGAGGTAAAACTCGAAAACGTGAAATTTTCGTATACGGGCGAGGGAAAAGACGAAGTTCTGCACGGCGTAAATCTGACGCTTGAAGACGGAAGTTTTACCGCGCTTGTCGGTCCGTCCGGCGGTGGAAAATCGACGGTCGCGAAACTCATAGCGAGATTCTGGGACGTGACCGACGGTAAAATTACCGTCGGCGGGGTAAACGTCAAGGATATGCCGCTGTCGCAACTCTCCGAATATGTGAGTTTCGTCACGCAGGACAACTTCCTGTTTAACTGCTCGTTGATTGAAAACATAAGGCTCGGCAATCCGTCCGCCACCGACGAAGAGGTAAAGGCGGCGGCGAAAGCGGCACAGTGCGAAGAGTTCGTCGCAAAATTGCCGCTCGGTTACGATACGCCTGCGGGCGAAGCCGGCAAGAGGCTCTCGGGCGGAGAAAAACAGCGTATAGCGATAGCCCGTATGATGCTTAAAAACGCGCCGATAGTTATACTCGACGAGGCGACGGCGTTCACCGACCCCGAAAACGAAGATAAAATTCAGAAGAGTATTTCCGCGCTGACAAAGGGCAAGACGTTGCTTGTGATAGCGCACAGGTTATCGACGATAAAAGACGCCGACAACATAGTCGTTTTAAGCGAAGGAAAGATAGTCGCGGAGGGCAGGCAGGAAGAATTGCTTGAAAACTGTCCGCTGTATAAAGAAATGTGGCTTGCGCATACAGGCGCGAAAAACCGCGCGGTATTCTCGACGGAAAAGGAGGCGGTCGCAGATGTTTAAGACTATCAGACGCATTATAAACTGGTGCGGGGAATTCAAAGGCAAACTCTATCTCGGATTCGTGATGACGTTCCTGTCGCACATATTTACGGCTTTGCCGCTTATGCTTGCGGCATATACCGTCGGCATGCTTATCGAAAAAGGTTCGGCTTTCGACGCGAGTCGGATATGGAAAGTCGTACTTATACAGATTGCTTTCGTGTTTTTAAGATTTTTATTCGATTACTTCCGCGCGAGGTTGCAGGAACCTATCGGTTACGAACTTACCGCGCGCGATCGTCTGGCTGTGGGCGACGCGCTCAAACGCGTTTCGCTCGGATATTTCTCCGAGGTAAATTCGGGTAACATTCTCAGTTCGATAACGACGGGTCTCGGCACTCTGGAAGGCATGGGCATCCGTATGATAAACGATTTCGTAGGCGGATATTTAAGTTTCGCGGTTATCCTTATAGGGTTGGCGATCTGCAGTCCGCTTACCGCTCTCATTGCCGTGGCGGCAGCGGCGTTGTCGTTCTGTTTTATGCTTGTAATATCGCATTACAGCGCGAAAAACGCCCCCGTAGAGGCAAAGGCGAACAGAGATATGACGAGCGCGGTAATAGAGTACGCGCGCGGACTTTCGGTAGTCAAGTCGTTCGGAAAGAGCGGTGCGGCTATGGATGCGGTAAACAAAGCGATCGACGACAGCAAGAAAATACATCTTAAAATAGAGTGGGGATATATCCCCGCAAACGCAATGCATCTGCTTGCGCTGAAATGCGGCACGGTCGGGCTTATACTTGCGTCGGCGGCTATGTGCATAGCCGGGAAAATGGATTTTTCGGTAATGCTGGCGTTCGTGTTTTTCTCGTTCACGGTATTCGCGGGGCTCGAACCGATTGCGGACAGCGCGCACGTCTTGTCGGTTATAAACGACGCTATGGACAGACTTGACGCGTTAAAGCAGGATCGTTTTATCGACGCCGACGGCAGGGATATAAAACCCGAACGGTTCGATATAGAATTCGAGCACGTCGACTTCGGTTACGACAACCGCAAAGTGCTTAAAGACGTGAGTCTTTCGATACCCGAAAAGACTTCGACGGCGATAGTCGGTCCGTCGGGATCGGGCAAGACGACGATATGCAGTCTGCTGGCGAGATTTTACGACCCGCAGGCGGGAAGAATAACTCTCGGCGGACACGACCTTAAAGAGTTTACCTGCGACAGCCTGCTTTCAAATATTTCAATGGTGTTTCAGAACGTATATCTGTTCAACGACACGATCCGCGCGAACATCGCGTTCGGTAAACCCGACGCGACGGAAGAAGAGATAATCGCCGCGGCGAAAAAAGCGCGTTGTCACGACTTCATAACGAAGTTGCCCGACGGTTACGACACGGTTGTAGGCGAGGGCGGCGGAACGCTTTCGGGCGGAGAAAAACAGCGTATATCGATTGCCCGCGCGATACTGAAAGACGCTCCGATTATAATTCTGGACGAGGCTACCGCCAGCGTGGACCCCGAAAACGAACATCTTATTCAGTCGGCTATAACCGAACTTACCAAGGGTAAGACGATAATCACGATCGCTCATCGTCTGGCGACGATCAGCCGTGCCGATCAGATACTGGTCGTCGACGACGGAAGGATAGTCGAGGCGGGTACTCACGACGAACTTGTGAAAAAGGACGGGGTATACAAGCGGTTTACCGAAATCCGCGCCCGCGCCGAAGGCTGGAACATCGCGGGATAAATAAATACAGCCGCCCATGCGGGTGGCTGTAAGCTTACAGATCGATAGTTTCGGCAGACATAATGTTGAACAACACGAGACGGACGACTTTAAGTTTAAGCGTCTTTTCGACAGCCTTTTTATACAGCGCGAGTTGTTCGGCGTAAGTCGATTTCAGCGCGTAGGCGTTTTTATGCGACGTCTTGTAATCGACGATTATCGCCTCGTCGCCTCTGACCGCAAGCAGATCTATCACGCCCTGAACGAGAATGTTTCCGTCGGTTTTGAGTTTCGACACTTCCGATGCGGGCAACGGCACGACGAAAGGCTGTTCGCGGTATAATTTATAGCCTTTAAGGTCTTTGAATATCTTTGCCGAAAGTATGGCTCCGATTTTCTCTTCGCCGAGCAGCGAAACCTGCGCGGCGGAGAGTTTTTTGGTTTTAGACAGCCTTTCGATTTCTTCGTGTGCGTTTTTTTGCGAAAAATCGCAGTACTGCAAAAACGCGTGATACGCGATTCCGCGTTCGCGGGCGTTCTCGTCGTAAGGTGCGAAAGTGTCCGACAGATTGCGGGGTTCCTCGAAATCTTCGGCAAGTTTCGTGACCGCCCTTTTTACTGGCAGGGTTACGTCGGATTCGTAAGGGTAGGTAAACGTCAGATATTCGTAAATTTTATCCGTAAGCGAAGGTCTGTCGGCAGACAGGTATACCTTGCGTTTTTCTTTTCCGATCGTCCCGACGTCTTCTTCAAACGCGACGGTTTCGTCGAAATAAGACGACTTTATGAAGTTTGAAAATTTATTCGCGAACAGCGCTGAAGAGAATCTGTCGTTCTTTTCGACGGTTTCGGTCGTGACGAGGTGAAGTCTGTCTTTCGCCCTTGTCATGGCGACGTAAAATATGCGCAGTTCCTCTTTGATGAGGTTGAGTTTCGCGCGCTCTTTGAAAGCCGCTCTGACAAGCGTGCTTTTTACCGTTCTGTCGGTTTCGTCGTACAGTTTGAGCGCGATGCCGTCGGCACGGTCGACCATGATTTCTTTTTTCAGATCGTCGATATTAAAGCGTTTCGACAATCCCGCAAGGATAACGACAGGAAATTCGAGACCTTTCGACGAGTGCATGCTCATTACGGTGACGCTGTCGTCGCCGTCGGACGAACCGACCGAAATATCTTCCAGACTGTTTTCGATACGGCTTAAAAATCGTCCTATCGGCATACATTCTCCGCCGGAT
>ERZ808246.1354-NODE-1354-length-17741-cov-85.078480_pt1 | contig 17741 bp, 22 predicted proteins | sample MGYA00521083_ERZ808246 | MGnify/ENA primary metagenome ERZ808246 (study PRJEB31516, sample SAMN03275577) | gut metagenome | biome: mammalia-associated habitat; material: feces | host: Papio cynocephalus | place: Kenya | collected 2012-07-07 ... | reverse complement strand
TTTCCCTTCCGTGGTCTTCAGAAACTTCCCATCCGCCGTTTTATAGCATTTCATGCCTTGTTTCCCTCCAGTTCGTTTATCTTCGCGCGTGCCTCTTTTCTCTTCTTCAGCACGCCCGCGTATTCTTCCCTTGCCATCTCGTATTCTGCCTCGTCTTCGAGCTTCAGTTCATTCAATTTGGAAATCACGTAGTCGGTGCTTGAGAGATACCCCTTCAGTTCGGCGATTTGGTTCGTTTTCTCGTGTTCGAGGTATTCCTCGTCCTTGTATTCCACTTCCGTGAGCTTGCCTTTCTTGACCGCCCAGTGCTTTCCGCCTTCGACTGAATAGGTCTTGCCCGCTTCCTCGTCTTCGACATCGATGTAGGCTTCTTTCTCCTGTATGTCGGTCGGATACCGATTGCAGAGGAAACCGTCCTTCTTCCGATAGTAGATTCTCGTCATTTCCTTTCCCCCTAATAATACTTGACCGCAATCCACGAGACAGTGACCGATTTCGAAGCAGTGTTCGAGGAAGTGTCAACGAGTCTCCTCACCCAAATCTTGAAGCCTGTGTTCGACACGCTTTCCGCAGTGGCAGTCACCGAAGTAACCCACGTGCTTCCTGTGACCGCAAGCGCTATCCGCCATGTTCCGCTTCCTTTGCTTCCGCCATGGAAAGTGACCGAAGCAGAGGCGTCATTGTTGACGGCTGTTTCCAGAGTGATAGATACTTCCCCAGCCTCCATGTTCGTTACTTGGTAGTTCGCCGAACTGAACTGGATGCCGAGAGGAGCATTTTGGAGATTCAGTCGGTCGGTAAGTGATAATGAAGACATTGTTCCTGTCGAAGGCAGTGAAGTAGGAATGGTTGCATTTCCCTCTCCGAGAATCGAGACACCGTTCACGGTCTTTATGTTCACACCAGACTTGAGGGTGTCCTGCTTCAGTGCCAATTTGGCAAGGATCCTTGCCCACAATGTTTCGAGACCGTCTTTGTCTAAATATCTACCCATTTCCGACAGTTGCCTCGATTAAATACATATCGCATTGATCTCCGCTTCGCTGATTGAAGAGAGGTTCGAAGTGAGGACATATCTTGCAGAGCAATAATCTTTAACTGCTTTTCCAGAAACAGGATTATTCGTTCCGTCAGGTTCGGACTGACTGACTACTACAGAGCTTATTACCAATTCCTCAGTCTCTATTTCTTCTGTTTGCAGTTCCTCCGAAGGAATGGCATCAATAGAATTTGTGACATAATCCGCAACGGCACCAATGGCAGGAAGCTTATTGTTTCCTCCGGTTTCAATGTCTTTTGCGGTTTTAGCAACATCATAATAGGCAGCGTTGTTCAGACCCTTGACGATTACTTTAGTGGTGCTGTCGCCCCCTATTGTTGTGAAGGTAGTCTCGCCATTGCTTGCACCCGGTTCAATGCCATTTATGGCATGGTCAATGCTATCTTCAATAGGCCTGATATATCCATCGACAAATCCCTTAACAGCCCGTCCTGTCGGAAGTGAACCATCCTCAAGGTCTTCCCCGTCGGAATAATTCATCTTAGATGCTGTTCCGAGAGTGTTCTTCAAAGCATTGAAATCGCTATTGGTGACATATCCACTCAGATCAGGAGAATCAGCATCCAGTTCGAGGAAATCATAATAGAAGGATGTGACTTTTCCAGAAGAGTCTTTCTCAGTCTTGAGACCTGCATACCACCAATCCTTGATGTTCTTCGTTGTTGTATAGATGATGTCCCCGACATCAAGGGAATCAAGTTCGACAGATTTGCCACTCAAATCAATGATCATTGATTTGACAATCTGATTCGTTACCTTGGTGATTTTAAGTTCTTTTGTGCTACTGGTTTTGGCAACGTTGAAAGTCCCGTTTTCGTACCCGGTCACGCTTTCTGTTTCGATTGCATATGCAGAGGTCTTCCCTTCTGCAAGGCTCTTTACCTCCTCGATAGCAGAATAGATACCCGCTGACGTGACTGGATTGGAAGATCCTGATTTCGGCCTAGAATCAAATGTCAAGGCGTCCTGTTTTCCGTTCCATTTGCCCGCAGAAGCGATATATGCGTCTTCAATGGCTTTTCCATGCCATGTGCCTGTGGTGATTGTTCCGACAGTAACGATCTTTGCATTCCCCACAAAATTAGTTTGGAAATTCGCTATTGCATTATTTGCTGCATTATCAGCATAATTCATCAAATCATAGGCGAGACCACTGGTGACATTTCCATTTGAATCAACCGTCTTGATTCTCGCCCACACTATTTTCAAGCCATCATAATCCAGATATTTTGCCATATTATTTTCCTTTCTCCGCTTCCGTTAAAGCAGAATTGATATCTAATTCGTCAAGTCCCGCTAATCCCAGATCCTTGAATGTCCTGTTACCAACAAGCTCGATATTCTCGATAGAGGGCTTATTGGTCAGATTGTTGTAATTCAGATTAGCAGTTCCACCGACCACCGAATCAATTCGGTTGCTCAGATTCGATAGCTTTGACTCGACCGAACTTGAGCTGCTCGACAAGGCCCTCTTGATTGCTCCAGAAGCCGTGTTATCCGCATATCCGAATACTGCCTTTACTACATCCAACTGATTGCTGTAGGTAAACTGTCGGGGCGTAGAGCGGATGATTTCGCCATTGTGGCAGATCCGAGTGATTGGTCTTGATCGGAATTTCTCCGAACTATATATTCTTTCGGAAAAACTGAATGAGATTTCATGCGAATTCGAATTGTTCTTCAATTCGTTTGCCGCTTCTTCAAGGAAGCTGTCTTCATCAAAATCCTCATCAGAATAATATTTGTTCTCTACTTTCAAAGGCAATTTTACTTTCTGAAGGACTGAATTATCGAGTCGCGCGAGAGGTCCTTCGACAGTTCCGTCTTTGGCATAAATGTAGTAATAATAATCGGTATGCAGTCCGTTTTCTTCGCTAGGATTATAGGCAATGACATTCGTGAAGTCGGAACCGCCAAGGTTCAGATTCAGATTCGTAAAGAAAGCCTGATCGATATTTATGGCAGTCTCATTTCCGGTAATGCCGAATTCAAACCTAAAATGGATACTTAGATTTGCAATGATAACAGGTTTTGCAATGATTCCCTTGTTATACACAGCCTTAATCAAATCCCACGGAGATACATCCTGATTCTGACCATCATAGAGAGAACTGCTATCAAGTAATTTCTTTACAGAAGAATCATAGAGTGCATCCGACATCCAAGGTGGGGAGCATTTGCTGTTCTTTATAGCCTTCATCATGTTTTCGAGATCATTGCCCAAAGAAGTCGGCGTCCAGTTCTGATTTATCTGATTGTCGAAAATCGAATAATAATCTTTCGCATTAATCGAAACAGACCTGTTCGTTTCCTTTATCGAAGAAACAAATCCTAAATACCCACAGTCATCGAAGAAGCATTTCGGCAAATTGACTGGCGAGATATAGAGGAGATCTCCTAAAGCGATTCTTCCCATCCACCTATCATCTTTATTTATCGTAAAAGCAGAAGCATATGAAGAAGTGAAATCAACGCCAAAAGTGAAGGAAGAGCAAAGAAGGGATGCTTTGATTGAGCCGGTCTTTCCGTCATAGACTGCGATTGTTAAGACCATATTTTATCCCTCCATATAATATTTAGTGACTCCTACAACAATGTCTCCTATATCGGAAGAGGCTCCGGTCTTTACCCAGAGATGCGTCTTCCTTGTAATCGGCACAAGGATTTTGTAAACCGGATTCATATACTGCAATCCGTCTCCCTTGATTTGCTGCTCAAGAATAATCGGCAAAGACCCTGCCTTTGATTTTCTCACAAGTATTGCACCTTCACCAGGAACGACTTTGACTCCATAATCATAATTCGAATCAGGAATCGGGCAATTATTTATTGCCATGACTGTGTCGACATCATCGACATTCGATGTTTCGCTTGTTCCAAAATAGACTACCGTTCCACTCGTGTTGAAATAAACCGATGGCGAAAGAAAGCTCTGATAATCACCGAAATCAAGACCACTCATATCTATTTCTGTAAAGACAAGAGGTAAGACCTTTGTCGGTTTTTTCACGGCTGTTTCTCCGGACCATGGATACAGCTGTCTGAATTTCAGCGTCACCGAGCAATCATATCTCCCGATGAGTTTTAGATTCGAATAGCCTTCCATATAGACTCGGCAGGCTCTACCGGTTGCCTGATTGACGATGCTTATTGCCTCATCAACCTGTTGATGGATCATAATTCGATTGAGGATAGCCTTAAACAAGGCATAGCCGTCCTGGTCGCTCTTACCTTTGCAAATCAATGAGCCTGTCAGTTCCCTCGGTTTCTCGGTATCATATGTTGGAGAGAATATATATCCTCCCAACTGCGAATAAGTCATATTGAATGAGAAACCACTGTCTGTGAGTACCATAGGACTATTTCCATATGGGGAGCAGTCAATCATGTCATCACTGCCTAGTTTGATTTTCAAATTTTGCCTAAGCATATTGATTACCTCCTAAAGGATTTTAACGGCAAGCTGCTCATCGATTTCGTCAAGGGACATATGGTCGGCTGTAGTATTGATAGTCACATAATAGGTATTTCCGCCTCTAACATATTCATTCCCTCCAGTATCAGTATCTGCTGTCTGCCTGTTTGCAAAAGAAGGGATTTTGCTAGGACTTGTATAATTCGGATCGAGCTTGTCCATCAATTTATCGAACTCATCCCCATTGCCATCGAATATCTCTGAGATCTTGTTTCCAATCTTATCAATAAGTCCGAACAACTGATCAAGCTTGTCAATTATCCATTGGAGGAACGAGGCGAACGATGATTGCATGAAATCCTGAATCGGCTTCATAATTTTGCTGATTCCATTGAATATCGGCTGGAAGAACTGAAGGAGTTTTGATAAAGCATCAAACGTCCAGGATAGACTGTCTCCGAGGAATTTCGTTACCGATTCGAGAATCGGATAAAAGGATTTAAAACTTTCCACAATCGAATCCAATAGAGGCTTCAATGTCTCCCCCAGCTGACCAACGAAGCCCTTAACAGAGCTTCTCAGCTTCTCCGAATTCTTCCACATTAGTGCAACTGCTGCAGCTGCGGCCACGACTCCGGCAACAACCGGACCGATAGAAGAAGCCAAAACAGCAATGTTCTTTGCCGCAAAGAGCTTCACTAATTTTGAGCCGATTGCCAGAAGAGGCCCTAAAGCAACAGCCAATCCTGCTATCAAACCGAGCATGTTTTTTTGAACACTCGATAGATTGTTGAACCAGTTGACCAAATTTTGAACCGCAGGAATGATCTTCGATTCCATCACCGAAGCGATTTTCTCGAGAGCCTTGTTGATGGTCGGAAGCAAGGATGCAATGGCATTTAATCCTAGATTCTTGATTTTCTCCCTGAGGTTCTCGTTCTGGATGGCTAATTGAGCCGTTTCCTGTGAGACGACCTTTGCCTCACTTCCCCACTGCTCAAGAGATGAACTACCTGCCTGAATAATCGGATCCAATTTTGTTGCAAGTTCACTGCCGAAGATTGTAGCGGCATAGCCGGCCCGTTCTGCTTTGTCTTCGACTTTTCCCAAAGCATCAATGATGGTATTGAAGGCATCCGTAGTCGACAGCTTTGAGAAGGTCTTCATATCAATTCCGAGCTGTTTGAAGACCTTCGAATAATTCGAAGTCTTTCCAAGAGCAACATTGCCGAGAACCGTATTCACCTTCGAGATTGACTGAGTGAAGGTCTCGGAGCTTGCTCCGACCTGAGCAAATGCATATGCAAGCCTCTGGTACTCGTCTATTGCCATACCAGCTTTCGATGCCGACTGATTGATATCATTGATGGAAGATGCGGCCTTATTCACTCCGGCAAAGATAGCAGTGGCACTGGCAGTGATGACTGCCGATACTTTAGAGAGACCGGAAGCAAGCTTGTCGAAGGATTCGGAAGCTAATCTCTTCTGAGATGTTTCGACTTGCTTAAGCTGTGCCTCATATTTCTCGAGTTCCCCATTCATGGCCTGAAGGGTCTTCGTTTCGGCTTTCAGATTCGCCGAATACTTGGAGCCATCAGTGTCTTTGAGTTTTTGAAGTTGCTCGACAACAGCCTTCTGTTTCTCGATGTTTTTTCGAAGATTCTCGATGACTGTATTGAGAGATGCAGCTTTCTTCTTAAGATTGTCCATGGAAGAAGGATCGAACTTTAAGGCCTTGTTGATTTTGGCAAGTTCTTTTTCCTCTTCGCTAAGTTCCTTCTTCGTCTTCTCGATGCCTGATTTAAGCTTGGTTGCATCAAGAGACAACTCTATAGTCAAACCCTTTACATTGTTTGCCATGGCAAGGTCTCCTTTAATAAAACGGCGGATACGGATCAAAATCTATCCATATCCGCCTGTGTTGCATTTCTAATAGTCGATTGCTCTTTCCCATCCTGTGGAGCCAAAGCGGATATCATTTCATTCAGTTCTTGGAAAGAAATTGATTCAGCATCTGCAATACTCAATCCTATTCTTCCTAGGAAGAGGATGACTCCACTTTCGATGGAAATCTTTTTCCGTGGCTCTTCTTCAGAGCCATCCGTCAGTTTTTTTCGGATTCTTCTTTCGGAAATGCCTCGTTGAGCATCTCTCCGACAGTGTCCATGATGCTTTGAAGCTCAGTCATGGAAATCGAGTCGGCAAATTCCTCAAGTGACATTCTGGAAGCAAGGGAAGGCGTCACCATTGCATAGAGGATTTTAAGAGAAGTGATTTCATCCGCCTGCTTTGCATCCTCGAGAAGCGATTTTCCGAAGATGTTTTTGTACCTAAGAAATACTCCGACAGAATTGCTCAGCGTGTATTTCTGGCCTCCGATTTCGACACGTTTCTGCATTTTTTAGGAAGCCTTCTTTGTCGGAAGAGTAAAAGTCCCTTCAAATAATGTGGCATAATTTGTAGAACCTTCGACCACTTTTTCTTTGACGAAATAATCGGAGCCAATTGGAACCGGAAGAGCGGTCAAAGTAATCGTCTCGTTTGCAAAAGAGACGTTATCAGTATTCGTGCTTCCATTCCCTTCGTCGTTGTCTTCGATAGAACACATGAAGAAGACATGTCTGACCTTCTTGGAATCGCCTTTGAACTCGACTCCAAGAGCAATCTTCTTAGTGATTGCACCGATAGGCTCGATCAGTTCTCCGCCATTTCCTTCGACCCATCCAAGGACATCCTTCTTGAAATCATCAGACAGTCTTGAGACTTCTAAGGTGATTGAAATGCTAGTCGTGGAAGAAGTCGAATAGATGGCGATGTCATCCGCGTACTGGACTGCTTTCTGAGACTGTAGGTCGGTGGAAAGGCTGACAGCAAGAGGAAGAGATTTCCAAGCACCATATGTTGGAGTACCCGTCGAAGATACTTCAGAAATCACGGCATAGTGGAGACCGGATAGTCCGAAGCGGACCTTATTATCATCAGCAACTGTTGCCATATTTGTTCTCCTTATTTATTCTGGCCGGCAATAAGCTTTTTCAATTGTTCCTGCAGTTGCTGGCCATACTTCTCTGCAAGAGGAACAAGAAACGGATGAGGTGGAACGAAAGGAAGAGATTTAGGATTGCTTGGGTTAAACCAATGATTGACATGCCCGTTTTCGACAAGGTGGACAATCGAGTATTTGTGATGCTTTGTAGAAGCATGAACGACATAGGCGGTCTCGCCTTCCTTCTTCCTTTTGGAAACAAGGAACTCGTTTCTCAAATGGTATTGATCCTTGCCGTCCTTGAAGGCAGTCGTATTCGGAATGTCAGAACATAGGGCTTTGGCATTTTCCTCGACAATCTCGTTACCTTCTTTTACTAATTCATCGCTATATGAAGCAATGATCTCAGAAAGGTCGCTTGTGAGATTCAAAAGGTCTGTTCTTTCACTCATAACGACACCATCCTTGAAACATCATAGGTGATGATGAGTCTCTTTGTTTCCGAATCACGGCTTTCTTCCAAGTAACTGACCATAAAGTCCGTTCCCTGGAAGCTTTTCTCGAATTCATCCCTTAATTTCGATATCTTGGAAGACATCAGAGGGAGCGAAGTGACGATATATGTTGCGATGTGAGCATTGAATGCTCTGGGTAGATTGTCATCATATTTCATCGCACCGATTTTGGCTGTATCATAGACGATAATTGTTTTATATTTCGCAACATCTTTATTCGAATACTGGCTGAAGAAGAAGACGGAATCATTGCTCTTGATCAGTTCGACGGAAGCAGTATCACCATCGAGAAAGCCGACATTTTCGAGCACTCTTTTAAATTCGGAGATAAGTTGTCTTTCTACATCGGCGAATGTTTTACGCTCATCCATGAACCACACCCCACCGAATCTCATCAGGCTGTTCTGGAGTGACTTCCCGTGCTCTCAATCTCCACCTCGTTCTCTTCTTCTCGTCGTAGGTATCAATTCCGGTGATGGAATAGGTCCTGAGACCGAACAGGGGACGGGAGAATTCAACAAAGCAATCCGTATTGATGGAGCTCCGCGGATTTATTTCAAATTGACAGGTGCAGTCTTCTTTCTGTTCCTTCATCTTGACGACTTCAGAAGCAGACAAAGCTCTATAGGATGCTTTCAGATATCCCCCCTGCGGAATGATATAGTTCTTCCTCGTGAGCGTGTTTCCGTCTTCATCCTGATAATTTTCCAGGAAATAGACATATATCTTTCTGTCGAGCTTCATTGTTCATCCTCCATGAGTGTCCTTGCTTTATCCTGAAGAGACGCAAGTCCGAGATTGAGGTATTTGTTCCTGTTGTCATCCGAATCCATGTAATACAGCTGATAGACCTTCATCCTTGCGACCTGTTTCGCTTCGGAAACCATATCGGTTCCGTCCTTCGCGAAATCATAGCCGGTCAAGTGATAAATCCAATCGGATGCCCTCTGTGACAATTCGAGGGCATCGGATTCAGAGAAATCATCATCCATGTCAAGCGCGTCGATTACTTCATTTGCTGTCAGTATCGGCGTTGCTTTTCCTAGTTTTGCCATAGAGAGCCTCCTTTCTTTTAGCTATTACTTACCTGGTGTGACAGTGACCTTGGCCCAAGACTTGTATTCAATGACGTTGCCACCAACTCTGGCAACACCGCGGAATGCTGTCATGTTGTTCTTGAAGTCAACATCGCTGGAATAGTCAACTTTAAGGTCAGAATAAAGATTTAAGCGATAGCCTAAACCCTTACCGAAGAGCATCGTGTTGGCAGGAAGAGAAGAGCAGAGGATGTATCTTGCAGACATTCCACCATCGGAGATGATTCCGGTATTGGCGTTCTGAGGGTTTCTCTGGAAGGTGTAGACCTTCTTCTTATCGCTACCTCTGACCTTGCCGAATTCCTTCAACTGAGCCTTGGTGAGAACAAGAATCGAATCACCAGGGATTTCGTCGGCGCTTCCAGTAGCTCCCATAATAAGAGCAGTAAGAGCGTCTTCATCAATAGCGGTAAGAGTAACAGACTCGACCATGGAATTGGATTTAGAATCGACAGCGTTACTGATACCATAAAACTTAGTCGTATCGCCGTTGGCGATAAGGGCAGAAAGCTTTCTTCTCCAAGCCTGGATGAGCTTTCTGTGAACAAAGTCTTCAATATCGACATTCGGGTTTTCGAGTGCGCTATTATCGACTTCAGTAAGTACAGCCATTTCATAAACAGGGAGTTCAACGATGCCAAGTTCCGGATCAGAAGCAGCAATCGTAGTCCCTGGAGCATGGGCGGCGAATTCGGCACCAGAATCTTTGTCATACGTAGCCTTCTCGCTTGCCTGACCAGGCTTCTCAGCAATTTCAACGAAATCTACTAAGCTCGGAGCGACGTCTTTGATTCCGGTGACGCCATCAGCACCGGTCACAAACGGAGTATCAGACGAAAGGATTCCTCTGGCTTCGAATGTTAAGGTCTTTTCTCTTAAGGCCTTGAAGAAGGCCTCTCTTTTTTCAGCAATAGTCATGATTTTTTCTCCTTCCATAAATGGTTTTCCGGCTCGCACATTCTTTGCGAGTTCCTCATCATTCTTCTTGATCAGCTCGTCTTTTTGCGCTTCGAGCCTTCCTTTCTCTTCTTCAAGAGAAGCTCTCTCGGCAGTCAGCTTTTCGGTCTCGGATTTCCTTTCCGCAATCACTTTGTCATCATTGCAGTCCTTGATTTCGTCTGCGATGGCTTTCGCTCTGTTTGCGATTTCCATCTCACGTGCAATGATGACATTGAGGCGGTCATTTATCTGGCCGATTTTCTCTCTGTACTCGAACATGTATTGTTCAGTCTCCTTTCTTCTCTTCTATCGTCAATTTATTCAAATCCTCAAGCATTTTGGCTTTTTCTTCCTCTCGCTTGGCCAAGGCCACCGCCTCATCAGAGAGCTTCACCAAGTCCTCCGACCTGCTAGCTGAAATGGAAGTATTTCCATAGGCTGGGAATTCGACCGCTGAAACGTCGTACACATTGCCGATTTCCTCGACATGGTACGTCTTCGTATCTCTGTCATATGCCTGTCTCTTTATCGTGAACGCAAACGACATCCTATCGAGGAGGCCTTCACTGACGTCTTTGTAGAACTGGGCACATCTCGGATTGTCTTTCTTCAATTTGGCATCGATATAGACACCATCATCCTTGACAGTCAGAATGAGAGACTTGTTTCTTGTTCTTGCGACAGCGTAATTGCCATCTCCGTGATTTGCATTAAGAACTACATCGCTGTAATCGGCATTATCAAAACAGCCTCTGTCCATGACTTCGTTGATGTCGTAATCAAGGCCCGTAAAGCTCTTCGGATAAAGGACAGTCGGATCGTTGAAGGTGACGGCCTTTCCGGAGAGATGGTAATAGCCATCGTCTTCAGCCTCTTCCCTCTTCTCAATGTCCCATAATCCGAAACGGACCTCTCTATTGCTTTTCTTTTCCTTTGGCATCGTCTTTCCCTCCTTTGTTGTCATCGTCTTCCGTATCTTCGTTGCTTTCTTCTTCACCGGTACTCACTCGATCGATTCTCTCAATCATTTCGTTGTCTTCCTCATCGAGTGGAGGCATTCCGATCAGCTTTCTGATTTCATTAGGCGTGTATTTGCCAGAGTTGATGAGAATGTTGCCGGCCTTGATTCGATGGTCCTGAGAGGCAGTGAATAAATAAGTTGTGTCGAAGACAATCCTTCTCCCTCTGGATATCGCTCCCGGTCTCAGTAGCTTCAGTGAAAGCTCAAGACCGACTTCCATTGCAAACGGGTCGATTGTCACCTCGGCCCAATTGTTGTAATCGTCATCAGAAGCAGTTCCGTTGACGATTTTCTCGCTTGTTCCAAAATAGGCATAGATGTTGTTCATGAACGGAAGAACCTGTTCGGTTCCTGTCCAACCTGCCGAAGAGTTGATTGGCGTTACAGTGTTCGCGGAATCGACATAGAGAGCTCCGTTTGAATCGACGGAAGAAATGATGTCGGACAGCTCTTTCTGTCTCTTCTTGATTTCCTCGGCATTCATCGGTCTTGCGGTCGTCGCAATGAATCGGATGACATTCGCAGACTTGATTGTCTTCTTAAGGCCAGTGAAGTTGTCATTGATAAGTTCGAGAGTGCTTTTCAAAGCGGAATTGACTGTCGAAAATGGATTCTCGGCTGTAGGACTTCTTACAAGAATGACAAGGTCATCCTCATCGGCATAAATGGTCTGACCATACAGATTGAATGAAAAAGTTAAACGTGTGGTTGCGCCCTTTCCGTTGCTGAGTATTTGAAAATTGTTTCTCGCAACGTCAATCACCCACAACGCAGTGACCGAATTGTCGTCCTTGATAGCTTTCAGGTCTCTTTGGATATAGATGACAGAGATGTTCTCTTCCATGTATCCGCGAGCGACCTGTTTCCAGAAATTGATGGCGTTCTGGGTCGGATTTGGCCTCATTGATATGAGCCTTTGTAAATTAGGCATATCGTTCACAGCTGTGTCTTTTTGCCTGATTTCCGGCGTTATTTTGGAAAAAACACGTGCAAACGTATCAATGCATGAACAGTAAATCGAGTTTGCTCTACCGTCCGCATCACCTGGATGACCGAACGGATTCATGGCAATAACAGAGCCGGAATTGCCGGACTTCTTCTTGCCGCCGATGAAAAGCGATGTAATCTTGCTCCAGAAGTTCACGTTCTCTTCCTCCCTGTTATCGACAAAATGATTTTAAGAATCCTCTTTCTCCGTTGCATCTTCTGCGCCAAAATCGATATATGAAGTCGGATTCTTCGTAAAGGCATAAAGGCAGTTCAGAATCGTCGCAAAGCCGTCAATCTTCATTGCCGGATCGTCATTTACCTTCTTTGGCATCATGTTGCCGTTCCGGTCCATGACGAGCTCAACGTTGCTCAGGCACCACTTCGTGACCGGATTCTTCAGATGCGTCAGCCTCTTTGTCTTCAACAGGCTTTCAAATTTCTGCATTGGGATTGAGAGGGACTGGAACCCTTGGCGAACAGGAACCTGGCAGCCTTCTCTCGAGTATCCGTATTGTTCAAGTTCCGTGGTCAGATAAGTCGCCGACCACGAGTCATAGCAAATAAAGTCATAATTGATTCCATATTCCTCGAACATGGAATAGACGTATTTTGCGACGTCGTGGTAGTCGATTTCCGAGTCTCCGGAAATCCGTACCAATCCTCTGTCAATCCAGGCATCAAACGGAACCTTTGCACGAACAGCCTGCTCCGAAGTGATGAAGTCTCTTGTGACCCAATACATAGTCAGACACACGATCTGCTTCTTCTCTTTGTCGAAGAGCATCGTCGTGAATGCAGTCATATCTCCTGTTTTGGAAAGGTCATATCCACCGATGGCGACGGAATTTCTGAACCTCTCCATGAACTGCTTCCTTTTCTCACTTCCCCATTCTCCGATTTCATCCTCGGAGTACATTCCGAAATCGGCGTTGATAATCTCGTCATAGGTCAGCCATGAGGATTTCGCGACATTGATGATGTTGAAGTCCTTCGTCTTGACCGAGATGGCAAAATTGACATCTACTTTTGCCCGATTCACGTTGTCCCGCAGTTTCGAACGGTCCTTGATGACGTCCAATCCAGGATTTGCCTTTATCCACTTCGTTTCGTCTAGCCACTCGTCCGGACTGTCGAGCTCATAGAGAAGAGGAAACAGTCTTTCGTCCTCCGCAACCTTCTCGATAACCTTGACAGCATAATCTCTTTCCGAATCGAAGAGAGCTCCTCTTACGAAACCAGCGGAACCAATGAGGGAAAGAAGAGGCTCCTTTCTCGCCGTCATTGACTGTTTGATGATGTCATATATTTGCCGCGGAAGTTCATGGATTTCATCGATGATTGCGCCACTGGCATTCAAGCCATCAAGGTTCTTCGGCTTGTTCGCAAGAACATAGAAACTGGATTTGATTTCCGAGTAATTCTTTTTCGTATAAATTTCCGGCTGAGGGAAGACCTTATGTCCGATGTATTCGCTCAGGTCCTCGCTTTGGTCGATGATACTCAGTGCTTCCTGCCATACACGCATTGCCTGATTTCTCGTCGTGGCGCATGAATAGAATTCCGCGCCGCTTTCCTGAAGAATCAGATAGTCCGCAAGAGGTGCGAGCTCGGTAGTCTTTCCGTTCTTTCTTCCTCTTTCGTCGAAGATTTCCTGAAACCGCCTCAATCCGGTCTCACGACTGACGATGGAGAATACCGCCTGCCATTTCGCTTTCTGGAAGAGCATGAACTTGATAGGCTGCCCTGCCCATTGCCCCTTGGACTGTTTGCAGAAATGCTCAACGAAGCGGATGTATTTGTATCCCTTCTTCGGAACATACTTCCATTTCGGATCCTTATCCTGAACAATCGGCTTGATATGATTGACGTACCATTCTCGAATCAGATGTCCTGTAAGGATTTTCCCACTTTCTATGTCCGCTATATACTCGCCGACATAATCCGGAGTCTTCCCCTTAGTCTTCGTCATCGTCCTTCCCTTCCATGAAGTCCTTCAGTGAATTCTCCTTCGGTTTCAAAGCCGAAGCGATACCCATCCTTGCCCTTCCGAGAGGCGTGATGCAAAGCTGTTCGGCAAGCTTAATAAGAACAAGGCTCTGATCATTCATCGATTTCCTGATTTTGTCCAGTGTTTTCAGGCTCTCGTAATTGCCTAGATTGGTATCCTTCATTGCTTTCCATTGCTTCTGATATGCCTTCCATATCGCTGTCGCTTCGCAGTACTGGCTGAGAACAGGGACATCTAAATCTGAAAGGATATTGACCTGCATTTTCCGGTAAAGACGAAGCAGACGTCTCCATTCCTTTTGGGCTTCCGGAGAAAGGGACTTTGGACATGTCAAATTGGCGGAAGCTTTGATGTTGCTCTCCGCCTTCTTCCTGTCTTCAGTTTCCTTAACATTCAGTTTGCTCTTTTTCGCATCGGTCATTTCCGCCGGTTTCGGTTTTCTGCCTTTCATTACCGCCCCCCTTAATTTCCCTGCCAAATAAATTGACTTCTCCGTTCTCGTCGAACGACACCTTTACCGGTTTCTTCGTATCCTGGAATCGGATTGCATCATGGCACTGCTCACACAAGAGCATCAAATTCGAAGGATCAACCGCAATCGGAAGCATCCAGTTCTCGTCCGTGACCGGCTCGATGTGATGCACATGCCCATGGTCTCCGACAAACTTTCCGCACATCTTGCAGCATCCGCCTGCGGAGGCTATCACCAGCTCCCGCGCCTTCTTCCACCTTGCCGACCGATAGAACCGGTCGACATCCTTTCCGAATTTGGATGGCATCAGAACCTCATGAACAAATATGGATAGAAGAGATGGAGATCCGTCGGAGCTGAAGACTTGAAAAAAATGCAGAAGACAAGACCGGCGATATATAGCAATGCGACAATAAATAGCAGCAACGACATCAGTTTTGCGAAGAATTTCATTTGATTTGCCTCTTTGAATAAAGCCCTGCTTTTTCCGTACCAAGGAAAGCAGGAGAACCTCTCTAGGAAAGGTGTACACAATGTTGGAATTTGATTAGCTATTCAGGGAGGCGAACGGAAACCGCAGAAGGAACCAATAACAGCGGTTCTGGTCTAACTTTTTAAGGAAAAACAACATTTACGAGCCGCTCGCCTCGATGATGATTCTAAATAGTGGTCAATAATTCCGCAAAAATTCAAATAAAACTTAATAAAAAAAGCCCGAGAAATCGGGCTTTTTTCCTATTATATGTGGTTGCGCACTAGTCACTCATTCTGGTTTTCTTAAGCAGCTCTACCGTCTCTTCATCTTCCAACAAATCGGCGATGGGGCAATGCAATACAATGCTGATTTTTGCAAGCTGTTTGATGGGAACCATGTCGATAGGCCTATGATTCACGGCATAGGAAGCAATGGTCTTGTAGTTTATCCCCGTCCTCTCTCCGAGCTCTTTGTAAGTAAAACCTTTTTTCTTCAAGAGAACTTTAAGTTTTGTCATTCTGCTATTTTCCTTTCCTGGATTTGAACCTGTTTCAAATTTTAGCATACGATGCCACGTCTGAAATAGAATCCTGGATTTTATTTCCTTGTATTTCCTTGAATCTTCTGAATCTGTGGAATTTTCCAAAAAACATCAGTTTTCCGCACTTGTTTTCCGGAAAAATCGGTTCGATATATTTTGAAACTCCCGCGCCGGTCCCTTTTGGGCCGAAAAAGCCGCCTTTAGGAGGGGGGATACTTCAAAATAGTAGATTATTAGTACTACACTTTAATTTATAGAAACGAAATTTAGAAAAGAAAAAAGAGGCGGAAAGCTCCGCCTCAGGCAGTTAGATGGATTCCCAGAACTCGCGTTCTTCTTCGTCCGTGGATTCGACTTCGTCCGGATTGGAAGAACCTGCATCGATTCTCTGGAGAAGGAAGAAGGTTCCGTCCGCTCCGTAAAGACGATAGAAGTCGTATCCTGTTCTGTCGTACATGATAGGATCCTCTTCCAGAACTGCTCCGTGATGCTGGACGAGTTCCTTGATGAAGTCGCCGGAAATCTCGTCTCCGACCTTGCTGCGCTCGACTGTCTGATAGACTGCTCTGATAACGAATGTTCTCATGGTTCTGTTCTCCTTGTTTGTTTCTTTCTTTTCCTTCTTCATGTCTTCTCTGATCAGATTCGCCACGTATTGGCTCTTCCCTTCTACAGTCTCCAGCTTTTGGATGACATCGGCATCCGCTTTGACATTGAAAGCAAGATTGATCCTTTTCTGATTCTCCCTTTGCCAGCGATGCTGCATCTCGTTCCGCCTTGCTTTGGCGAGCTCTTCATTGCTTTTCCTTCCCATTTGCTTTCTCCTTTCCTTCGTGGTATGATGATTAAGCAAGGAAAGCCGTTTTAGGGATATCAGAACCCCCTAACTAGTTATTGCTAGTAACTAGTAATCGGATAGCCTCATTACTGTTGACCGCTTCTAGCGGTCCTTTTTTCTTTTAGAAAAGAAGAAAGATACAACAATGAGGATGATAAGAAGGGCTAGAAATTCTATCAAGTCTTCCATACCATCACCTCCCTTCTGTGATAGCCTACTCACGATTTGAGGCCATCCAGTGTTCGGAGGTTCTACCCTTAAACGGCTTTGGCTAGGTCTTCCCTAACCGTGAATAATTATACTATATAACGTTCGCTATTACAAGAGGCATTTAACTATTTTTTAAAATTTCGATAGTTATCGGAAAATTCAAGAAAAGAAAAAGGCCTGAAATAAGAGAATTCAGGTCTTTTGTTTTGAAGATGGATTACTTCTTGCTGAGCTTGAGGGCAAGTTCCTTGGCTTCGAGAAGCTTGATCTCGGTGGCAATGGCTTTGACCGTACGGGAATCGGAAACGCAGGCTTTGAGGAAAACGGTGGAATCGGGATTGCGCTGAAGCGTGAGGATGGTGCCGTTGGCGACCTCCTTGGAATAGGTCTCGACTCTGACGGAAGAGACGGCTTCTCCGGTTTCGGAACTAAACTGCTCGGTCGTGGAGACGGAGACAATGTTCCATCCGCAGTTCTGCACTGCCTGTCTGCTTAGTTTCATCATGGTATTTTTTGTACCTCCTTTTTTGGTTTTTCCGTCTAATTCGGATGCCTGGAAGGAAGGGAAGAGGAGCGAAAGGCTAGGATTTGGGCTTTTTCTTCGATTTGGCGAAGGTTAGGATAGTGGACTAGTATTTATCTAGAAGATGGCTAATCGGCGGAATTTGAGGGGTTTCTGCGCGCCTTGATGGTTTTGGCGACTTCCTCGAGGAGATAACGGCGGTAGAATCGGTTGGCATAGAGGCAGTCCGATTGGTTGTGGTAGGAGGAACAGTGGCCTAGTTTCCGGTAGATTTCGCAGAAACGGCATTGAGCAGGGGAATAGACGTAGGTGGGAAGGTCATCGGTGTCGTCTTCGTTCATGTTTCCTGTATTCCTCCTCTTCTTCCTTCCAGATGCGTTCGGCACATTCCTTGCAGATGCAGACGCGCCAGATGCCGGAGACGTTGAACCAGTCTCCGGTGTTGTAGAGATTCCCGAAGGTGGTGCGTTTCCCGCATTCCGGGCATGTTACCGGAAGATCCATGTCATCGGAGTAGGTGGCAGTGTCGCAGTCCTTGATTTCTCCGGTCTTGAAATTCTTGATTTTCATTTTCGGTTTTCCTTTCTAGAGGCCGAGGTCTGAGGCAAGAGCGGATAGGTCGGTCTTGTCCGAGTCGGCCTTCTTCTCGGA
>ERZ808246.1353-NODE-1353-length-17747-cov-3.967273_pt1 | contig 17747 bp, 20 predicted proteins | sample MGYA00521083_ERZ808246 | MGnify/ENA primary metagenome ERZ808246 (study PRJEB31516, sample SAMN03275577) | gut metagenome | biome: mammalia-associated habitat; material: feces | host: Papio cynocephalus | place: Kenya | collected 2012-07-07 ... | reverse complement strand
CTCTTGAGTGCTCGTATATATTAGCAGAATCATTCCCGCTTGTCAACACTTTTTTCTGTTTTTTTTGCGGTATTTTTCGCTAAATTACAACGCCACCGGGCTGACCGCCGCCGTGTTCTTTTGCAAAAAACGCCGAAAAGCCTTGATACACAAGGGTTTTCGGCATTTCGGTCTTTATAATTCACGGCTTTATTTCAGCCGGCAAACTGCTTTTACAGTCGAATTTTTGCATATTTTGTCGTAATCTTCAGAAAAATTGTAACCGAAAACCTTTAAATCGGGAAAAAGTTCCCAAAGGGGCACAAGCACGAAATCGCGCTCCCGCAAAAACTTATGAGGCACGGTCAGCTCTTCACACGAAAGAGTCTCGCCCTCATAAACAAGAATATCAAGGTCTATTATTCGCGGTCCGTTTTTAAATTCGCGCACCCTGCCCAAAGCGCCCTCTATCCCAAGGCAAACGCCGAGAAGCGCGCGGGAAGAAAGCTCGGTTTCGACTTCTATAACGGCGTTATAGAAATTATCCTGTTCTAAGTAGCCCCACGGTTCTGTTTCGTAAACTGACGACGCTCTTGTAACGGTGAGCTTCGGAATTTTATTTAAAGCTGCAGCAGCGTCTTTTATATTCTGCATTTTGTCGCCGAGATTTGTTCCGACGCCGATTAAAGCTTTTTTCACGCGCTGTGTCTTCCTCTCGTAATTTCAACTGCAACATAGTCAAAATCGGCTTTTATCGGTGCTTCGGGCTTTTTAACGCAAACCGTCACTTCCGAAAGCTCTTTGTACTCTTTTAAAACCGCGGCGGCAACGTGCTGAGCGGCAGTTTCTATTAAATCGTATTTATTTTCGCAAAATGCGGCGCGCGCCGTTTTTAAAATTTTGGCGTAGCTCACCGTATCGACAAGCTCGTCGCTTTGCCCCGCCTTTAAAAGCGGAACGTTTGCGGTTATATCTATAACAAAATTCTGACCGTCGCGCTTTTCCTCGGGATTTACGCCGTGATAGGCAAAAAGCTTTAACCCTTTTATTACAATTTTATCCATTATAAACACTCCCCTGTTTTATTGAAGCCGCAAGTCTTACCGCCTCGGCGGTTTCTTTTACATCGTGCACCCTTAAAATGCCCGCGCCGAGAAAAGCCGCAATACTTCCTGCGGCAACGCTCCCCGCGACGCGTTCTTTGGGAACTTTTACGCCCGTTGTTTCGCCGATTACGCGCTTTCTGGAAACGCCGACAAGAAGCGGCGAATAATTTGAAAATGCACCCGTATTTTTTAACAGCTCAAGGTCGTCGGCACGGGTTTTGCCGAAACCTATGCCATAGTCATAGCAAAGGCATTCTTTTGGAATACCGAAAGAGAGCGCCTTGTTTTTCATTTCTTCAAAAAACGAAAGCACGCAGGCAACAACGCCGCCTGTGTAAACGGCAGTCTCCCCCGATGACATTCCGCCCGTGTGCATAAAAATCCAGCCTGCACCGTACTTCTTTATTGCCGCCGCCATTTCTTCGTCAAAGCGCCCGCTTTCGTCATTCACTATCGAAGCGCCGTTTTGCAAGGCGAAAACAGCCGCTTCTTTATTAAATGTATCGACAGAAACGGGAACGCCGAGCTTTGACGGGATAAGCGGAAACACTTTTTTCAGCCGTGAAAGCTCTTCGTTAAGCGGTACGGGCTCAGTTTTGGGTGCTGTAGAACAAGCGCCGATGTCAATTATATCGGCGCCGTCGTTTTGCATTTTAAGAGCGTTTTTTAAAGCATCTTCGGAACTAAAGCTGTCGCCGCCGTCGGAAAACGAGTCGGGCGTGACGTTTAAAATGCCCATAACAAGCGCTCTGTTTTTTTGAGAATCAAAGGTGAACATTATTTCCCTCCGAATATAAGGCTCATAGCTTCGGCGCGCGTTTTGGCATCGTTTCGGGCATACCCTCTTAAAGCGGAGGTTTTTGTAAGAGCGCCCGCCGCCCGTGCACCGCGCATAGTCATACAAAGATGCTCGGCTTCGACGACGACAACAACGCTTTTTGCCCCGAGCTCGTTATAAAGAAAATCGGCTATTTGCGCGGTAAGCCGCTCCTGAACCTGAGGGCGGCGCGCATATGTGTTGACTATTCTTGCAAGCTTTGAAAGCCCGATTATTCTGCCGTCGGATGGGATATAGGCAATGTGAGCCTTACCTATAAACGGCAGCAAGTGGTGCTCGCACATTGAGTAAAGCGGAATATCGCGCACAACGACCTGCTCGTCGTTGCCGCTTTCGTGAAATATTTTCAAATGGCCGCGCGGGTCCTCGGAAAGTCCCGAGAAAACCTCTTCGTACATTCTTGCAACCCTTGCGGGCGTTTCTTTAAGACCCTCGCGCTCGGGGTCTTCGCCGATTGCTTCAAGAATGTCTCTTACGGCGTTTTCTATTTTTTTACTGTCCAATTAAAACACCTCAATAATAAAGGCACACGGTAAAGGTTTTATCGTCGCTGCTGTAATAAACACTGCCGCCGTCCATACTTTCGGCAAGACCGAGCTCAGTATAAACGTCGAATATAACGCTCTTTTTGAACATTGCGTCAAGCGCCCATTCCATAGACTCGGCGCTGTCAAACTTCATTTCGGCAGAGGTATACCCGCGGTTTTTGGAGTTGTTGATAACACGCTGAAGCGCATCTTTAAGCTCGGCTTCATCGCCAGAAGTAAGAAGCGCGTTTTCATATGTAAAAAAGTTAAACTTTGTCGCATTGCAGAACGGCAGAGTTTGCTTTATATCCCTGTGATTTACAAGAATCTGAGCGGTTGTGTTGTTGAAATAGGTGTGACGAAGCACATTGGTGTCGGAGCTTGGGTCATCCCATGTGACGTCGGTAAAATATCCGTCGCCGCCTATTACGGCGTAGTTCCACATATGCCCGATATAGCCGCCCTTGCCGTCCTCGGCTTCGCCGGTTACAAGTCTGTTGTCAATGCCGACGGCGCTTAAAATATACTGAAAAGCGCGCGAATATCCCTCGCATGAGGCTTTGCCGCTGACAAGACAGCCGTAAATATCGTTGCCGTTTTGGGCGTTGAGCTGATAGGTGCAATGGTTAACTATGTAATCGTGAATATAAAGCTCACGCTCGTACTCGGAAGTATACTGCATGGCGTTTGTCGAAATAGCGGACGCAATTGCATTAACCTCGGAAAGCTTTGCAGAATACTCGTCGTATGTCATTGAATACTCGGGAACAAAATAGACCTTTTTGCCCTCTTCTTTAAGCGTACTTGTTAAGCCGAGGCAGAATAAATCGGGGTTATCGTATGAAAGCGCCTCAAACACCTTGCTGAAATCGCCGTCGCTTAGCACCGGAACCTCTATTTTTTCAGGCATTGAATACACCGACTGAAGTATCACCGCATACATAAGCTTTTCGTTATCGTTAAGCTCTTCGTAGCAATGGCGGTAATAGCCCGTCCCCTTGCCGCTTGTGGGTGCAGACGGCGTAAATGTTGACGGGAATTTGTTTTTCATAATGCTTACGGCAAAAAATCCGCCGAGAGTGAGGGCGAGCACAACTGCAACGCAAATTACTGAAATGATAATTTTTTTATTCTTCATCGGGAATCTCCTTAACTGATTTTGAAACGAAAGCTTTTACTGTGAGTTTTGACGACTGCGGAACAAGATATTCTATCGCGGGCTTTGCTTTTGTAAAGTCAACGATTGTTATATCCGTTTTGCAATAATTTATAAGCTCTTCAAAAAGGCTGTCTGCCGAGCGAAAATTTTCGGAATTAAAAAACGCCCTGAACGCCGCGGCGGTTATTTCGGCGCACCCCTCTTCGCCCTCTTCGCCTTTTTTCATATTGCAAAGATACATCATATATTTATATGTTTTTTCGGGAGTCAAAACGTTTTCGCCCTTTGAAAGCTCCAAAAACATATTGTCGGTATCGTAGCTTATATCTTCGCTTAAAGTAACGGTAATATCGCCGAGCGTTCTGAAAACCGCTTTGTAGTCGGACTCTGTAAGAAGCACATATCTTAAAATTTCTTCGCCGCTTATTTCTGAAAGCGCATTTTTAAAATATGTGCCGCCCAAAAGAGCCGCGTCCGAAAGCGTTTTTGCATTTTGCTCTTTTATTTCGGCATTCACGGGGACCGCGACGACTCTTACCGTTTTTTCTTTAAGGTCAACGCTTATAAGCTGAGAAAAAAGAAGCGTCTTTTTTTCGTCGTCGGTAACGCCCGCGCCGAAAATATATGTACCGGAAAGCTCTGCGCCCGTAGTAGGCTGTGTTTCAAGCACGGGTGCGGTGTTTTGCTCGCTTGTGCCGAAAATATTATTAAAATCATAGTTTAACGACCGCCAAAGCAAAAAAAGCGACGCGCTGCCCAAAACGATTGCAAAGCACAAAAACGCTATTACAAGCTTTGCTTTTTTGTGAGCGCCTTTGCCGTTTTTCTGCCCGAGGTCAAGACCGTAGTTTGACATTTTTTCTCCTCCGAGAACCGAGTATACATATATAGTATAATAAATATAAAGGCAAAATACAATATCAAAAAAGAAAAAATCCTTCTGCAACCTTTTGCAAAAGGATTTATATTTTATTTTGCCTTCGGCTTAACGAAAAGCGAGCACACAACGCCCGAAAGCACCGCCGCCGTAATTCCCGCGGAAGCCGCCGAAAGCGACCCTGTTAAAATGCCGGTTATTCCGTTTGCGACAATCGCTTCTTTGGTGCCCTTTGCAAGCATTGCGCCAAAGCCCAAAAGCGGCACGGTTGCGCCCGCTCCGGCAAAATCCTCGACATATGAATAAACGCCGACGCCGCCCAAAATCACGCCAGCGACAACAAAGCCGACAAGGATTTTTCCCGGGGTGAGCTTTGTCAAATCCAAAAGCAACTGACCTATTACGCAAATAATACCGCCGACAACAAACGCCTTTAAGAAAATCATTATAATCACTCTCTTTATTTGTTTTGAAATACGATGATATTATTTGCACAAATACCCTAAAATATAAAAAACAGGTCTGTAAAAGTTTTTACAGACCCATAATAAATTTTGATTTATTATTGTTTGTTATTCGCTTACGGTTTCGGAAACGAAATCATCGTCAAGGCATGAGCAGGAAACATAGTTATCCTCGTCATAGCCCTGAGGAGCATTTTTTGCTTTGATTTTTTCGATTACAACATAAACTGCCGCCGCTGCCGCTGCGATTGCTGCAAGAACGCCTAAAAACTTAAAGAACTTTTTCATTTGGTTTGCCTCCCGAAATTTAAAATAATTATTGTTTATTGATTGCGCTAAAATTCGTGCCTGATTACCCGGGCACAATTATTACGTTCTAATTATACCATATGTTCTAAAAAAGTCAATTACTTTAAAAGCATTAAAAAGTGCATATGAAAATATTTCCGCTTTGATTAATTGCGCCGCCTGCGGCAATAATCAAATTAAAGCCCTCTTCTGATTTGTTTACATAAAAAGTGCGGTGCAAAGCCGCCTTTAAAAAGGAGAGAGCAATTTGCTTTATAACAAAGTTGAAATATGCGGAATTGACACTTCACAGCTTAAGCTTTTAAAGGAAAGCGAAAAAACCGAGCTTTTGAAAAAAGCAAAAGAGGGCGACAAAAAAGCGCGGGACGAGCTCATAAAAGGCAATTTGCGCCTTGTTCTGAGCGTAATTCAAAGATTTTCAAACAGGGGCGAAAATCTTGACGACCTTTTTCAGGTTGGGTGCATAGGGCTTATTAAAGCGATTGACAACTTCAACACGTCGCTTGACGTGAGGTTTTCGACATACGCCGTGCCGATGATTATAGGCGAAGTAAGGCGCTATTTAAGAGATAACAACCCAGTGAGGGTTTCGCGCTCAATGCGCGACACGGCATACCACGCCATGCAGATTAAAGAACGCCTTTCAAACGAAAAAGGCAAAGAGCCATCGGTTGAAGAAATTGCAAAGGAAATGGGCTTGCCGAAAGAGAATGTCGTTATTGCGCTTGAGTCGGTTGTTGACCCCGTGTCGTTTTATGAGCCGGTGTATTCAAGCGGCGGCGACACAATTTATCTTATGGACCAGTTAAGCTCCGACGAGGACGACGGCGACTGGGTTGACGAAATGATGCTTAAAGAAGCGCTGAAAAATCTGCCGGCACGCGAAAAAAAGATTCTTTCGATGAGGTATATGCGCGGAATGACCCAGACCGAAGTTGCGGAGGAAATAGGCATTTCACAGGCTCAGGTTTCACGGCTTGAAAAAAATGCGCTGAAATTTGTTAAGGGTGAATAAAACACCGGGAGCTTTGCGGCTCCCGGCTTTTTGTAATTTTGCAGCGTTTAACTACCGATTAATCAATTCAAGGCATTTTCAGGCATTTTTTGCGCTAAAGCACAATTCTATTTTGCTTTTTTCGGCGCGAACCGTTTTTTCAAAAGAACACCGAACAGCGCGCCCGCGCACAGAAGCGAAAAGCAATATATTCTTCCTTTGCGCTTTTTAAGGCGCAATCCCGAACGCCGGCTCGGAATCCTTATATAATATTTCGACCTTATTGTTGATTTATATTCCGAAAGCTTTTGTGCAGTTTCGGCATCATCAACATAGTAAACGGAAAAATAAGAAGTATTATATGTTTTATGGGCGGTTACAGTTACATAAACGGTATTGTCTTTCACATAAAGATATACGTCCCTGTACAGTTCTTTTGATTCGCCTACGCCTTTGCCGACAATGATGTAGTTCTTTTGGTTCAACGAAAACGGAGTACTGTATGATTTGAACCTCGAAAGCTTTGAAACCTTTACAGTCTTTAAAAAATCCGTCAAAGTCTTTTCTGTTTCGGGTGTAACATCGCCGTTTTCATCCATATACACCGTTTCAATACTTTCATTTTCGCCCTTCATTAAATCATATACCGTGCTTTCTTCGGGCATTGTTTTGTCATATGTAAGCTCCTTTAAAGTAAGTGCAGACAGAACAATTGCGTTTATCACAGCAATCAACAGCAAATCTAAAAGTATAATTTTAACAGTTGCTTTCAAATATAATTCCCCCGCTTATTCTTTTAAATTCCCTTAATTATATCAAGTTTTATTCTGCCGCGCTTTCGTCGGCAAGCATGCGTGTCATAAACTCCGTCAGTCCGCTTTTATCATTTATATCGGACATTTTAATAACCGATTTTCCCGCGCTTTCGGGCGAATAGTCAATTCTTACAAACCCGTTTTCGCTCACGCGGTGATAGCTCGAATATGTTCCGTCGCTGTTCTCGAAAAGAAGCGTGATAATACCGCGCGCGTTTACGCTGTCAAACGGCTCGCCTATTTTAATTGAGTCAATAACGTCCTGCCCGATTATTTCGGAGTAGAGCAACCCGCCCCGATATTCACAATTACTGTCAAACGCGATAACCCCGTAATAGGGCGTGCCCTTGCTGTTTGCAAACGCCGAAACAAAAACATATCCGTCGCCGTTAAAAAGCACCTTTATCTGTTTTTCGTTTTGCAGTAACGCGTGGTCATAAAGATATTCTTTAGCATTTCCGCTGAAATCCGAATCCGGTCTGAACATATTTAAAAGTTCTTTTTGCAAGGCTTCGGCATCACTGCTTTTTAAAAGGTTTTCAATATCGCTTTTGCGATAAAGCTGTTCTGCGCCATAGCAGCCCTCAAGCTCTTTTAAGCCTTGAAATTCACAGCGGGATGTTGAAAAAACCATACCGAGAAATGAAAAACCGCAGGACTTTACCTTGAATTTTTCAAAATCGCTTTCAGAAAGCCTTTCGGGATTTTTGATGAGTATTGTGAAATCCGTTGAAAACGAATGCGGATTATTTGTAAAAGCCAGCCGCAAAGCCTTCGGCAGACCGACAAGCTCTTTATTTTCGCGAATGCTGCTCGGCGTTAAATCGTCAATACTGCACCAAACGCCGTCGCAGGGCGCTTTAACCTTGTTATGCATTCTTAAAAACGGCAGCCGAGACTTTGTTTTTACATCATAGCGGCACGTCAGAATCAAATAATCCCCGCGGTTGTTTAAAAACTCCTCGGCTTCGGTTTTGCTCATACCGAAGCGATTTTCAAGTTCCTCGGCAGGAACCGAAAATATGTCGTCATTAAGCATTTCTTCGGCTTTGGTTTTTTCAACTCCGTCAACTAAAACAAGCCGTCTTAATTCGTCCTGATAGGAAAGCCCGTCGTCATTTGAAAATGCAGCGGTCTCTCTGAAGCTCAGATTATATATATCTGTTATTAAAAACTCGCTTTTCGCCATACGGCTTAAAGCCAAACTGCCGACAAGAAAAACGGATATAACCGCAACAATAATCACTGTAAGTATTTTGTATCTTTTTTTCATTATACGCACCCCTTAATTTTAACAAATGCCTTGCGCTTTGTAAAAAAACTCAACGGCGTTTTTTGCGCTTTTTATTCTTGTTCATATTCCGCATTTCTTCCTTTTTCTGCGCTTTGTCCTTTTTGCTGTTTTTTCGTTTTATCAGGGCAAACGGCACAAGAATTTCAGCCGCGATAAAAATAACGCACACAGACGTACTGTTTAAAAAACCGATTCGGTATGAAACCGCCCTTGAATAAAGCTCGTTATCTCCTTGAAGATTTTCTATTTCGGCAATTGCCGTCGGATTTTTTGCCTTGTAAGAAGCGTAGCCCCAATCGAACACCGAATCGCCTTCAACAATATCTTCACACAGATAATAATTTCCGAAAAGCTTGATTACCGAAGCACTGCGCGCCGCGCCCTCGGCATCGGCAATCCACTCGTTAAAACTCACATCGTAATATGTCTTTCCGTCAATTTCGTTAAGCCATACTTCTACAATTGAATTTTTCCTATTCTGAAAAAGCTTTACTATTGACGATTCAAACCTGTTAATGCGAGTGTATTCTGTTGCCGAAAGAATCTTTTCGGCCTCGTTTATTGGGGTGTAATTTTCTTCCTTCCCCCAATTTTCAAGAACATAACAATCGGTTTTTAAATTTGTGTTTGAATTAATGAGAACGCTTAAAAAATCGCCGCTTTCGCAGGCGGTTTCGCTTTGCTTTTCGTCTATAAAGATGTCGGCAAAAAGCACCGCAAAGTCAAAAACCGCAACAATGCAGATTATCACAGCAAGCAGTTTAACATTCTTCATAAATTTCCAACTCCCCTAAATGCATATTCCGCACACTTTTTAAAGTAAAAAGCGCGTTTTGCCCCCGCAGATTATAATTTTTCTGCATATTTATTATAACTGCAATTCGATTGATTGTCACCGATTTTTACCAAATCGTAACTTTTTTCGTCAGATTGAACAATGAATACGTTTGTAAGGCGTGCCGCGGCGTATGTAAATAACACGTTTTTTGTCGGATTGCACAAACCACAGATGTATATTAAGGCAGGAATAAGAGAGTCAAAATATGAAAAACCGGGCTTTCGGCACGCTGTGTGCCGCAGTCCGGTTTCAACATATTAAATACTAAACTTTTCGGTCGGTATTCGCTTAATAAAGCGCGACCTCCTGCATTTCAAGCTCGCCCCTTATTGAAGTGAACTTGATTTTAAGCTTTACAATGTCTGTGGGTGTGACTTTATGTATGCGCTTGTAGCCGACTATGCCGCCTTTGTCAAGCTTTTTCATTTTGCCGTCGCCCTTGTCGAGATAAAGCTCATATTCTTCGACATGCTGACCGTTTTTGATGTGCTCCATCATAAGCACGCGGTTGAACATATCTTTTTCGCTTAAAGTTATTGTAAGCTCGGGTTCTTTATCGTCGGGCGCGGGCTTCCACGTTTTGTTTTCGTCCGGGTCAAAAAGATTATTGACGTCGTATTCGGGCGAAAGCGTGCTTGAAGCCGTTATTGTGCCGATGCTTGAAACCTTATAAGCAAACATTCTTTTAAGGTCATAGCCGAACGCTTTTAAAATCTGCGTTTCCATTTCGGCAAACTTGCCGTTTTTCATAGGCGGCACGCCGAGCATCAACGCGCAGTTTGCGCCGACAGAAGCATAATAAAGCTTTTGAAGCTTATCTTTTGTTTTTGCGGTGTATTCGTCGTCTTTATGGTAATACCAGCGGTCGCGCATCGAAACCGAAACCTCGCACGGATACCAAATAAAATCGGTATCTTTTTTAATCGCTTTTCGCGAGCCTATGTCAAGCTCAAGCTTTTTGTCAAGCTTTTTAGCCTTTCGCGAGGTGTCGCCGCTGCGTTTAAACGCGCTTTCGATGCTGTAGCGCTCGGGAATAACGCTCCACTCGTTTTTTCTTATTACGCCCCACTCGTTGCCGTACCAGCGAACGTCGGGTCCGACAAGCGCGATTACGGCGCCGGGCTGATATTTGCGCACTGTGTCATAATAGCCGTGCCAATCGTACTCCTGAATATTGCCGTGTTTATCGGGCTCTGCCGCTCCGTCAAATCTTACATAAAAAATGTCGCCGTAGTTTGTAAGAAGCTCTTTTAAAAGCCCTTTAAAAAACTCGTTATACGCTTCGCCCGTGCCGTATGTTTTTTCATGGCGGTCAAGCGGAGAGATGGCAATGCCGAATTTAAGCCCCTGACGGCGGCACTCTTCGGAAAGCATTTTTACAATGTCGCGCTCGTAAGAGTCCCACTCGGAGGAATACTCAACCGTATAATCGGTAAGCTTTGAATACCAAAGGCAAAAGCCGTCGTGATGCTTAACGTTGAGCACCATTCCTTTAAAACCCGCGTCTTTAAAAAGCGTTACCCATTCTTCGGGGTCAAATTCAGACGGGTTAAAATTTTCGGCGCCTATTGTGCCGTCGGTCCACTCGCGGTTTACAACTGTGGGAAGTCCGAAATTTATAAATCCGTAAAACTCGGTCTTTTGCCACTCAAGCTGGCGGGGCGACGGTTTTACAAGAGCTGCTGCCTCATACGGTTTCATATTTTATCCTTTCAAAGCACATTAGTCGTTATTTGTTGCCACTATGTCAACGCCCGTGCCTAAAACATTTTCGATTACGACATCGCCGATTTTCACGGGAGCGTCAAGTGTGACCGAATTAATCTGCTCCATGCACTCAAACATTTTTTCTTTCGGTATGGGTTTTGCGGATTTTACGGGCACAACGGGGTGAACGCCGCCCTTAACCTTTACGGTTGAAGTAAGGCTTCTTACGGGGTGAGTCATTTCGCTTCTTGCATACGCGTCGCCGCGCTTGCAGGTGTTGCCCGTTACTGAAACAACCTCGCCGTTTTCCATTTCAACCTCTATAGAGCATCCGAGAGGGCACGAAACACAAACAAGACTTTTTTTCATGTCAAAGCCTCCTTATTCCTCGACAGCGATTGTGATTTCGCTGTCCTTATTCATATTTTTAAGCATATCAAGCGTGATTGTAACATTTTCCATTTCGCCGGGAGCCAATTTCGGCTTTTTCTTTGAAGAAAGCACGTTGCCGTCGCACGAAACAACGACCTTTGCACCCTTATAGACTTTGCCCACGCGGAAATAAAGCTTAACAGGCTCTTTTGACTCTATGTTGACGCGCTGAGGAACGATGTAACGAACGCCGTTTATGCCCTTTGTGGAAATAAACGTTCCGCCGTTTTTTTTGCCGAAGATGTAATCAGCCGCGCCTTTGCCGGCTATAGTGCTTTCTTCGGTAACATAGTCAACAAGGTCGTGAACCTGAAGCACGTTGCCGCAGGCGAAAATACCCTTGTGAAGCGTTTCGCGGTATTCGTCAACAACAGGGCCGTTTGTTACGCGGTCAAGCTCTATGCCGACGCCCTTTGAAAGCTCGTTTTCGGGAATAAGGCCGACTGAAAGAAGCAATGTGTCGCATTCGATGTACTGCTCCGTTCCCGGAATAGGCTGAAGCTTTTCGTCAACGTTTGCGATGGTTACGCCCTCAAGCCTGTCTTTGCCGTGGGTTTTGATAACCGTGCACGAAAGTCTTAACGGAATACCGAAATCGTCAAGGCACTGAACAATATTTCTCTGAAGTCCGCTTGAATAAGGCATAAGCTCGCAAACGACCTTAACCTCGGCGCCCTCAAGGGTCATACGTCTTGCCATAATAAGGCCTATATCGCCCGAGCCGAGAATAACGACTTTTTTGCCGGGCATATAGCCGTCGATATTAACATATTTCTGCGCCGTGCCCGCGGTCATAATGCCCGAGGGTCTTGTGCCCGCTATTGAAAGCGCGCCGCGCGGTCTTTCGCGGCAGCCCATTGCAAGAACAACCGCAACAGCCTTAATTTGCATAAGGCCTTCTTTATTGTTCACGGCAGTAACAACATTGTCGTCCGAAATGCCGAGCACCATGGTGTCCGTCATAACGTCAATATCGGTCTTTTCAACCTGCGCTATAAATCTGCCCGCATACTCGGGACCCGAAAGTTCTTCGCCGAAGTAGTGAAGCCCGAAGCCCGTGTGTATGCACTGTTCAAGAATACCGCCGAGCGTTTCGGCTCTTTCGAGAATAACTATTTTTTCAACGCCCTCTTCTTTTGCCTTAAGCGCCGCCGCCATACCTGCGGGACCGCCGCCGACAACAACAAGGTCATAATTCAACATACAGGACACCTCCTTATTTCGTCTTGTCAAACATAATTTTCGACTCGCCGCCGAATTTTGTTATGTCGTTCATTTCTTCTTTAAGCTCACGCGCGAGAATTTCAACAACCTTGCTTCCGCAGAAGCCGCCCTGACAGCGACCCATGCCCGCTCTTGTTCTGCGCTTTACACCGTCAACGTCGCGCGCGCCTGCGGGGGCTTTGATAGCGTCTATAATTTCACCCTCTGTAACGGTTTCACAGCGGCAGATTATTCTGCCGTAAGCCTTGTTCTTTTTAACAAGCTCTTCGCGCTCTTCTGTGCTCATATTGCGGAAGCGCACAGGCTCGGGGCGAACGGGGTTAAAGTTTTCATTCTTTTTAAGCTCGCCCGTAAGGCCCAACAAAATGCCCTCGACCTCTTCTGCAATTGCGGGGGCTGACGAAAGACCGGGCGACTCTATGCCGGCAACGTTGATGAAATGCGCGTTTTTGCTGCTGGAGCCGATTATAAAATCGTCGCTTACGGGGTGCGCGCGGTTGCCGCTGAAAGAGGTTATTGCATTGCGAAGGCTGATTGACGGAACGCTTTTTGAAGCGGAGGAAAATACGAAAGAAAGACCCTCCGAAGTAGTTGCAACGTCGTCGCCGTCGTCAATATCGTTTGCCGACGGGCCGACAATAAGGTTGCCGTCAACCGTGGGCGAAACAAGAACGCCCTTGCCCATTTTTGAGGGGCACTGGAAAATTGTGTGGGAAACAACGTTGCCCTGCGATTTATCAAGAAGATAATAATCGCCGTGGCGCGGCACGATTTTGATTGAGTCGTCGCCGATAAGCTCGGCTATTTCGCCCGAATGAACGCCTGCGGCGTTGATTACGAAAGAGGACTCTATATCGCCGAGAGATGTTTTTAAAACAAAACCGCCGTTTTCTTCTTTAATGCCGGTTACTTCGCAGTTTCTTAAAAACTCCGCGCCGTTTACAACAGCGTTTTCAACCGCGGCAATCGTAAGCTCATACGGGCAAACGATTGAAGCCGTGGGGGCGCTCAAAGCACCGACCGCTTTATCGCCTATGTTAGGCTCAAGCGCTCTTAACTCTTCTTCATTAAGAATTTCAAGCTTTTTAACGCCGTTCTTCTCACCGCGCTCTTTAAGCTCTTTAACGGTTTCCATTTCCTCCTCGCTGAAAGCCACAACGAGAGAACCGATATTTTTGAGCGGAACGTGAAGCTCCGAGCAGACCTTGTCCATAAGCTCAACGCCGCGAACGTTAAGCTTTGCTTTAAGCGTTCCGGGTTTTGCGTCAAAGCCGGCATGGACTATGGCGCTGTTGGCTTTTGTGGCGCCCATCGCCATATCGTTGCATCTTTCGAGAAGCGCAACTTTGATGTCGTACTTTGAAAGCTCCCTTGTGATAAGCGAGCCGACAACACCTGCGCCGATAACGGCAACATCGTACTTCATGGAATATACATCTCCTTAACATACTTCGGCGCGATTTTTCGCACCGCGGCAAATTACATTAAATTCACTGAAAAATTATAGCACACGGAATACTTCAAAATCAAGTGAAACCGCACAATTTGTCAATAATTTATCAAAGAATTTCAGCAAAAATTCAATATCGGGTGTTACTGTCGAGTTTAGCTTCAATAAGAATGACAATATCACTCATTTTTACATTCATGGCGCAAGCAATTTTATAAAGGGTTTCAAGCGTGGGTTTGCGTTCTCCGTTTTCAATCGCGCTCAAATGCGTCCTGCCGATTCCGGCAAGCCCGCTCACTACGTCCTGTGAAAGTTTTTTCTTGCGGCGGATTTCGCTTATCGCTTCCCCTACCGTTACAGCATCAAGAACCGGCTCAAACATATTATCACCTCGTCATTTAGTGTAAACGAGGAGTAATATTTTTATGACTACATATGTTGACATTTTTCTGCATATGTGGTAATATCAATTCACAAAACCTTAAGGAGGCTTTTTTATGAATGAAAACACCAATCCGCAGAACACTTCTGTGCAACCGCAGAAGAAAAGCAAGAAAAAGGGATTAATAATTGGTATTGCCATTGTTGCCGCAATTATAATTCTTTTTTCAATCACAGGCGGAAAAGGCTCAAACACCGGTAAACCCGACACTTCGCAAAACACGCAAAGCCCGCAGCAAACCGAATCCGAAACAAAAGAAGAAAACAGCAAAATTGCTCCCGGCGGAGTTGTTGAAGGGAAGATGGTAAAAATCACGTACGTTTCCTGTGACAGCGATTACAAAGGCTATGACCAATTCAGCAAACCGAAAGACGGTTACAAAATAATGCGAATTGAAATGGAATTTGAAAACACATCATCATCCGACACATTAATCTCTTCTCTTGACTGTTATGCCGACGGCTACAAATGCGATACGGATTATTTCCAGAAAGACGCCGATTTTATTTCGAGCATTTCCGCAGGAAGAAAAGCAAAAGGCATATATTATTATCAGGTTCCCGAAAACGCAGAAACCATTGAGTTTGAATTTGATGACAGCTCTCTTTGGAGCAACAAGAAGATAATTTTTGTTCCGTAAATTTCAAAAACAGAAAACCGCCGAAGGCAGATAAACAATCTGCTTTCGGCGATTTTTCATACTGTCAGTCAAAATAAACCGTTCTGTTTTCTTCTGCGGATTTAAAGATAGCTTCCATAAGCTTCATAAGGCGGCGCTGCTGGTCGTGAGTAATAAGCGGTTTTGCGCCGTTTCTTATAACGTCATAAATATTGTTGTAATAATCGGTCCACTTAACATATATTTTTTCAAGCGGAAATTCCTTTATTGTTTCGTCGGTTCTCGGAGCCATGGTCTTTGTTATGCCGGCTCCCGCCTGAATCGGAACTGCGTCGATTTTTTCCCAATCCTGAATTTTGACGATTTTGCCGTTAAGGTCCCAATCCTCTATTACAGCGGTGCCGTTTTCGCCCGCCATATACCAACGGGGCGCTTCGATAAAGTTGTTGGTGAAAACCTCTACAAGGCACTCGGGGCCGTTTTCAAATTTGATTATCGCCCTGAAGCCGTCGTCAACCTCGTCGTTTGTGACGTTTGTAAGAGTTGCATAGACAGAAACAAGCTTTTTGCCCTCATTTAACATAAGTATCTGGTCAAGAAGGTGCACGCCCCAGTCAAGAACCATTCCGCCGCCGTGCTTTTTCTCGCGACGCCAGTCGCCGGGGATTCCGCGCGAGCCGTATACTTTTGAGTCGATTGCGTGAACCTTGCCCAACTCGCCGCTGTCATAAATATTTTTTATTGTTCTGTAGTCGTTATCCCAACGGCGGTTTTGATGAACCGTAAAAAGCTTGCCCGTTCTTTTTGAAGCGGCAATCATCTCTTCAAGGTCCTCTGAGCACAGCGTAACGGGTTTTTCGCTTATTACGTTTATGCCCGCTTCCATGGCACGGATTGCAATCTCCTTGTGGCAGTCGTTATAAGCGGCGCAGGTTATAAGCTCAACGCGCTTATCCTCAAGCACCGATTCAAACGAGGGGTAAGCGTATATCCCCTTTTCTTCTGCCGCTTTTCGTCTTTCTTCTTTTATATCATAGATACCGAGCAGATTGAACTTTTCCATCTCGCGGATGCGGTCTGCGTGATAGCCGCCCATTCCGCCGTATCCGACGACGACAACATTAATTTTTTCCATATATAAAGCACTCCCAAAACAGGTTTTTTGCGTGTATATATTACAACACCTTGTTCTTTATTTCAATAGTATTCGGTTAATTTTTCATTTCGCCGATTAAAAGTGCGCCGTCCTCGTTTTCGTTTCCGCCTTTATTTGAAAATCTTACGGGCAAAACGCTGTCGCCCAAAGACGAAACGCGAACAAAAACGCTGTCGCCCGAAGAAACGTCAAGCTCTGCCGAGAAAATGCCCGTTTCACCGGGCAAAAGCTCACAAAGTCTTGCACCCTCTGCTTTAACCTCGGTTTTGCCGTTTGTGAAAATAATGTCGGGGTCGGCATATATCGGCGCATTGCCGACATTTTTGATTGCAGCGCTTATTACGGTTTTGCCGTTTTTATTTTTGAGCGACGCTTTTTTGACAAAAAAGTCGTATCCCAAAGCGGCGCTTGCTTTTTTGGCGCGAAGCGCCTCTTCTTCGGAGCAATCGCCCGAAAAAGCGCCCTGCATCATAAGCCACGAGCAATGCGTCTTTTTAACGCAGTCGTAATAATCCTGATACCCGTCGGTTTTTTTGCCCGCTAAAAAGTCGCTTTGACCCTCGGGGCGAAACTCGCCGCCTATGGTCTGAGTTTTCCAAAGCTTTTCCTGCTTTGCTTTTTTAAGCCTGTTATAAAAATACCACGACTCTTTTGAATTCATGGTTTCAAATGTAAATGAATCGTCGTGAAATCCCACGGAGCCGTTTTCGGTTCCGGGCGTTCCGGGGTAGCGCGTTAAAATGTGCGTCTTTTTAAAGCTTTCGGAAAATGCGTTGATTATTTCGGCTTTTTGCTCGTCTGTGGGTTCCGCTTCGGGGCAAGCCGAAAAATGCCACTCGCCCCAATGTCCCAAAAGACCCGTTGTTATGTAGGCTATGCGTTCGTCGCCGTCATAAAGGCGCGCCAGCTCTTTTATAAAATCCGAAAGAATATTAATAAGCCTTTCGTCGCTAAAATCGGGGCTTACCCCGCCGCCGTACATATCATACGGTATTTTTTTAACGCCCATATCCCATATAAACGCGGGCACGGCTTTGTCTTTAAGCTCCGACGCGGGATAATCAAGATAGACTCTGAAAACCGCCTGATGATTTCTTGAAGAAATTTTTTCGAGGTACGGTTCAAGTCCCTCTTTTATGCAATAATCGCCGCTTTGTGTCATAAGCTCCGATAACGGGATATAAAACCACTCCATACTGTAAGGAACGGTTTCGTCGGCGCCGTCTTCCGAATAAAACGGCATAAAGCCCTTCATTGGGTTTACTTCGCGCATTTCGTATTCAAACTCTGCCGTTTTGAACCCCGAAACGTTGAAAAGTCCCATAAAAAGGCACATAAAAAACGCGCCGATTTTTGAAAGTGTTCTGAATGTTGTTGACATAAATTCACCTCGTGAGCTGTTAGCGCGGCAGAGCCGCGCGAGCCGTTAGCCGTTAGCTGTTAGCTGTTAGCGCGCGGCAAAGCCGCGATTGTAACCGCGCAAAGCGCGGTGGTTTTAGGGAAAAATGCTTCGCATT
>ERZ808246.1352-NODE-1352-length-17764-cov-9.711728_pt1 | contig 17764 bp, 14 predicted proteins | sample MGYA00521083_ERZ808246 | MGnify/ENA primary metagenome ERZ808246 (study PRJEB31516, sample SAMN03275577) | gut metagenome | biome: mammalia-associated habitat; material: feces | host: Papio cynocephalus | place: Kenya | collected 2012-07-07 ... | reverse complement strand
TCCTGCGCAACCTGATGCGCTGATCCGCTTAGCAGATCAGCGCGCGAGGCGGAACAAGCGGAAGCCCTGTGGGCTTCCGCCCGCCGGAGCCATCCTTCTATAGTCGAAGGACGGAGTGTCGGCTGCGTTGCTCGGAACTCGACGTACCTTCGTACGCCTTCGTTCCGTGCACCTTGCCGACACAAGCGTCCTTCGACTATTTCCAGAGGAGTTTTCTGTGTTGCTCCTCAGTCGGCGTACTCAGTACGCCTTCCTTCGGTGCGCCTTGAAACCGCACACGTCCTTCGACTATTTACCGGTTGAACTAGCTGGGCAGATCGTGGACGAAGTGAGTGGCTGTGCCGCGAAGGATGGTGCGCCACTCGGAAGTCGACGCAATGGCAGACAGGTCGGAATCGCAAGGTTCCGGCCTGTCCTTGTATCGGCGCTAGGGTGGAGGCATGCTTGACCACATCACTCTTCATGCTTCGGACGTACAGCGCAGCATCGCGTTCTATACCAAGGCCCTGGCGCCGCTCGGCTACATTCCCAAGGCCCACCACGAGCCGACCATCGGATTCGGCGTCGACGATGGCACTCCGCGATCCGATTTCTACGTTTCGCCGATGGAGGAGTCCGGGCAGACTCCTATTCCCACGCATATCGCATTCCGCGCCGACAGCGAGCAGGCGGTGCGCGACTTCCATAAGGCCGCCATCGCCGCGGGCGGCACCGACAACGGCGAGCCGGGGCCGCGCACCTACCATCCCGGCTATTACGCCGCCTTCGTACTCGACCCGGACGGCAACAACATCGAAGCCGTCACCGACTGGTCGCACAGCGTCAGTCGGTGATCGAATCCTTCCAAGCGCGGTATTCGTCGGCCTTGGCCTGCCAGTATGTACGGTCGTCATCCGTGATCGGGCGGATCACATGGCATGGATTGCCCACGGCCATCGAATGCGACGGAATGTCCTTGACCACCACGGAGCCGGCTCCGATCACCACGTCATCGCCGATGGTCACGCCGGGGCCGACCACCACATTGCCGCCAAACCACACGTCATCGCCGATGGTGATGGGGCGCGCGCCTTCCGGTCCGGATGCCCGCACGCCGGCATCGATCGGATGGTAAGGGGTGTATAGGCCCACGCGCGGGCCGAAGAACACGCGGTCGCCGATGGTGATCCGTGCCACGTCAAGGAAGATGCAGTCCATGTTGGCGTAGAAGTTGTCTCCGATGTACGTGTTGCAACCGTAGTCGCAGTTGAACGGCGGTTCCAGGAACGCGCCCTTGCCGAGCGAGCCGAACAGTTCGCGGAAGAGACGGTCGCGTTCCTCGAAGGCGTCGTATGCCGACGTGTTGATGGCCTGCACCAGTCTGCGCTTGCGCATGTTCATCTCGCGCTGCTTCGGGCTGTCCGCCACGTACAGTTCGCCGGACAGCATCCGTTCCCATTCGTTCGCCGCCGTTGCCCCTGCCTGCGCATTATGCCGATCTGCCATTGCCGCTCCTTTGCATCAGAATGAGTCAAACGATTGACGTATATGATGATCCGACCATAGCACTCAATAAGACCAGAAACAAGAAGACAGCCCAGCCGGCCTAGCGCTTCTGCATACGATAGGCCTTCCAAATCTCGCTCAGCTTACGTCCGTCGGAAGTACGCTTCCATACGTTCAGCCCGGCGCTGTTGCCGCCCACCGCACGCGCGGCGGCAGTGGGGGATGAGTATTCGTTGCCGTCCTCCAGCCTGAGCCTGCCGCCGGCGGTCACGGTCGCGATCCAGCGCTCGCCCTTGCGCGGGCGCTCCCACACCAGTGTTTCGCCCGCGACCAGCAGACCGGACTCCAGCACCTGCGCGATGGTCACACGCTTCGCGGTCGGCGTCCTGGGCGCCGACCCACGGGTCAGCTGCTGTTCGTCGAGAACCGACAAGTCGGCATTGCCCTCGTCATAACGAATATTCCAGAACTCGGCAATCAGCCGAACCGTCTCGTCCTGGCGCCACTGCAGCGTCTTCGCCGTAAGCTCCTCGATATGCCCCAACCCTTCGGTCAGCGGGAACCGTCTTGAACTGGAGGAAAGCAGCATACGGTCGCGACGCTCCTTGAACGTCTGAAGCGGCGCAAGCTGCTGTTCGTTGGCTTGGGTGAGCACAAGATTGCCGATGCGGGCCGACCAGAAATCGCGCAGGGATTCCGGCCAGGCGGCGAATGGCGAATCCTTGGCGACACGTTCCGGCACGATGGGCAACGCGTTCAGGCTGCGCGGGCGGGTGATGCGGAAACCCGCCTGCTGTTCGTTCGCGCGGATCAGCAGCAGACGATTCATCTTCGGATTCGTCTGCAACTCGCCACGCAGATGCGCCAACGCCGACCGGCGATCATCGTCGGTGATGAGGAAGCCCTTGTTCTGCGGCATCGTGTAATCGCGGTCAAGCCCACGGATCGCATTGGCCATGCGCGTACGGCGTACCAGCGGACTCTGCCTGTTCAGACTGTCGACGCCGGTCACACGCTCCAAAGCCTGCAGAATCGCCCTCAGCCGCGTCCCGTCATGCAAGTGCATCGGCTCGCGCGGCGCACGGCCGGCATCGTTCCCGCCACGATCGTCGGTTCCCGTGAAAACTGCCGTGTCGACACTGCCCAGATTGCCGACGGAATGCACCAGCGCCCACATGGCGACGGTCTTCCAATCGGTGGTGGGGTAGTCGTTGAGGAGCACAAGCTGCCTGACCACATCATCGGGCAGCGTGGTGTCGGTCGGATGATCGAGCACACGCCACGCCATGGCATACGGTGCAAGCAGCTCGTCGATGAACGATATGACGTTCTGCTCCCTGACATACGCGGCGAGCACATCCGTGCGGAACTCCTCCAGCAGCTGCGTGCAAACGGGCTTATGGGAGACGATCAGATGCAGATCCGAGAAGAACTCCTCCAACACCTGCGCATCATCGCCAAGCGGGTCCATGATGTCATCCCAACGCGCGGCATACACGTTCCGTGCGGCAGGGGACAACGCCGCCACCACCTTCGCCTTGAACACGTCGGACGCCGTCAGCGGCACGCCGCGCATGTTCATCACATCGAAAATACGATGCGCGCCGGTCAGATCATCGGTGGTCACGATGACCAACGTGACCTGATTGACCAGATACGAAGCGAAACGATGGCGCTCGCCATCATCGAGCTTGGCAAGCTCGTCGAACACCTGCCGCGCATTGACCGCTATGTTGCGCTGCGCATGCGTCTCCATATCGCCGTCGCGCAGATCGAACAGCCCCTCAAGATCGCCCTCCTGCACATAGCTGCGGAAGAACCCCGCATCACGGTCGCGCAGCCGCAGGCGAGGCTCGGCCTTGATGCCGCGCAACTTGTTGCCCGGTTCCAGAATCAGCTCGTCAAGCTCCGAAAGCAGCACGGGATCGGTCTCCAGCTCACGCAGCACCGCGATGATGATGGACAACGAGATAAGACGCTGCTGGCCGTCGATGACCTGATACCTGCACTCGCCGTCCCGGACCAGAATCAACGAACCGAGAAAATACGGCGTATTCGCGGAAGCGCTCGCATCCTGCAGATCGGATACCAACTGCAGGATATTCTCCGCCTGCCACGTGTACGCGCGTTGAAACGACGGAATGACGAACCGATAATCCGACATGAACACCCTGCTGAGCGGCTTCTCCGTTGCGCTGATCGCCATATTTGCTTCCCCTTCGACACGATGAACCACAACTCGCCCCATTGTAGACGGCGCATGCAACCGGGGCGGCCCGCCGCGCGCAATCAGGATACATCGGCGTATCGCAATAAGACAGGCGGCCCGGGGATTGCGCTTTGAGGCTACTCCAAGGTTGTTGGGTAGACTGGGAGCCGTACGTACGACAAAGGAGCGATCATGGCTTTCGGTCAGGAACCCCGCAATACCAATCTCGGCAACCCTCAATACAACACCGCCGACTACAACAACCAAATGAACTACGCCCAGCCGGTTCAGCCGCAGGCGAACTACCAGTACACCCAGTACACGCAGGGCGGCGCCGCCGGCGTGCAGATGTCCGCCGAGCGCCAGCAGGAATACGCCAAGGCATACCATTCCTCCGTCACCCGCTCCTACGGCGAGATGACCATCGGTCTGCTCGTCACCGCAGTGGTGGCCATCCTCACCCAGATGACCGGCCTGTATGTCTCCTTCGTCAGCGCCACCGGCATCATCGGTGTCTTCGCGCCCCTGGTCGTCGAAATCGTGCTCGCCATCGCGCTCAGCGCCCGCATCACCAAGATGAAGACCTCCACCGCGCGCATCATGTTCTACATCTATTCGGCGCTCATGGGCTTCTCCCTCAGCGTGATCTTCACCGTATATGATCTCGGCACCATCGGCATCTCCCTCGCCCTGTGCGCCGGCTTCTTCTTCGCCCTCACCATGCTCGGCATGACCACCAAGGTCGATCTGCTCAAAGCCGGCCCCATCCTGTCCGTTGGACTCATCGTCCTCATCATCGCCGAAGTCCTCCTCATGATCTTCGCCCCCGGCCAGACCACCCTCATGCTCATCTCCGCCCTCGGCCTCGTCCTCTTCGCTGGCTTCACCGTCTATGACGCCCAGCAGACCCGCGCCATCTTCGCCCAATACTCCGGCCAGGATCCCGAGATGATCAAGAAGATCTCCATTCTCTGCGCCCTGAACCTGTACCTCGACTTCGTGAACATGTTCCTGTATATCCTCCAGCTTCTTGGAGACCGCGACTGAAAAAACACGCAACGGAGCGTCCTCTGCGTTACGCAACACTCGACGTATTCGAATACGCCTTCGTGTTGCGTGCCTTGAGGACGCACGCGTTGCGTGTCCTTGTACGGTGGGCTCTGCTTTGCATGCCGTTCGCATGGCAATGACCAAGGACCGGCACACGAAGCGTGACTGTACAATAAGGCCTGACTGCAGTTCAGTCAGGCCTTTTTCGTTGGGTGCAAATGCGTTCGGCGCGCATACGGTTACGGATATCGGGGTGCCATATGAAGAGGAAAGAGATCGCCGGCATGGGATGCCTGGCGCTGACCGCGCTCATCTGGGGACTGGCGTTCGTCTCGCAGGTCCAGGGCATGGACTCCATGTCGCCGCTGTTCTTCAACGCCACACGATTCACCCTGGGTGCGCTGTCGCTGATCCCGTTGCTGGTGGCCGTCCGATTGCGCGGCAGACGTGTCGAAACGGGGGAGCGACGTCGCGATGCCTCCGGTGGGGAGATGCGCACGCTTCTGCTCGGCGATGGTGTGAAAGTGACCTTGCCGGCATGGGCTTCCAACTCCGTCGCGGTCGGTGTGCTCTGCGGATTGGTGCTGTTCTCGGCCAGCACGGCGCAGCAGTACGGCGTGCTGTACAGCCGTTCCGCCGGGCGTTCCGGGTTCATCACCGCGCTGTACATCGTCATGGTGCCGCTGATCGCCTTCGTGGTATTGCGCAGACGCATCCATTCCAACGTCGTGCTGAGCGTCGTGCTCGCGGTGATCGGCTTCTACCTGCTGTGCGTCACCGACGGTTTCGGCTCCATCACCATGGCCGATCTGGTGCTGCTGGCAAGCGCGGTATTGTTCGCCGCGCACATCCTCGTCATCGACACGTTCGGCAAGAAGCTGGATGCGCTGACCATATCGTTCTTCCAGACCCTCACCACCGCGGTGCTGAGCTGGATCGGTGCGCTGGCGGAGGGGTCGGTGGATTGGGCTGGCGCCGGCCACGCATGGGTGGCGGTCGTATACGCCGGCGTGGGCTCGGTGGGCATCGCCTACACACTGCAGGTGGTGGGGCAGCGGTACGTGCCGCCCACCCGCGGCGCGATGCTCATGTCGTTGGAATCGTTCTTCTCGGCGCTTGGCGGCGCGATCATACTCGGCGAGGTGATGACCGCCAGGGGCTATTTTGGCTGCGTGCTGATCTTCGCTGGCACCATGCTGGCCCAATTGCCCATCGAAGCGCTCAAACGACATCGTCCCTGACCGCGAGGACGATCAGGGACGACGGCATCAAGAGTCCTTTCGGATGCTTCACGCGGTGGTGCGAGGGGTATCCTCGGTCTGCGGCGCGCCGTTGATGTCTCTGTGGATGTTCTGCATCTGCACTTCGATGTTCTGCAGGCTGCGTGCGCAATCCAGCAGGGTCTGCGAATGCTCGGCCAGCTTGACGTCGGGCAGGTCCGTCTTATAGCGCAGCGCATGCTCCAGACTCGCCCAGTAGTCCATCGCGATGGTGCGGAACTGCACCTCGACCGGCATGTAGTGCTCGCCGGACGAGAGGAACACCGGGGCCGCGTAGATCACATGCAGCGAGCGGTACCCGTTCTGCTTGGGGTTCTTGATGTAGTCCTTGACGCGCAGCACCTGGATGTCCGATTGGGATGACAGGTAATTCGACACCGAATACACGTCGTCGCGGTAGTTGCAGATCACGCGGATGCCGGCCACGTCGAACAGGTTGTCCCTTACGGATTCGACGGAGATCGGCAGCCCGCGGCGCTCCAGCTTGCCTATGATCGATTTGATGGACTTCAGGCGGCGCTCCATATGATGAATCGGATCGTGGCTGAACCGAACCTGGAACTCGTCGTCGAGAATCTCCAGTTTCGTGCTCACCTCGTACATCGCACCCTCGTACAGCTGCATCAGATTGATGAATTCGGCGATGTCGTCGACGCTGAAACTTCCTGCGGTGGAGTCGAGCATCTTGAGCTGGGCGCTGATGTCGGATGTCTTGAATCTGCTATGTCGGTCTAATATCACGCCTTCCAATATAGCCGACGGCATCAGGCGAACCTGTGATATTACTGAACGGGTCATGCCACGCCGATACAGTTATGCACTATGAACGAAGACATGATGACCGAGGCCGAGCGCGCCTCGAAACTGGCCGAAGGCAGCGCCGACACCATCCCCGCACGAGGCAGGGGCGTGTTCTATGTGCATACGCTCGGATGCCAGATGAACGTGCACGATTCCGAGCGCATCGCCGGTGTGCTGGAACAGGCGGGCTACGTTCCCGCCACCGAGGAGCAGTACCTCGACCACGACATCGACCTGATCGTGATGAACACCTGCGCGGTGCGTGAGAATGCCGCCGAACGCATGTACGGCACCATCGGCCTGTGGGCCAACATGAAGCGCGAACGTCCGAATCTGCAGATCGCGGTCGGCGGCTGCATGGCGCAGCTGGATCGCGAGAAGATCGCCAGGAAGGCCCCATGGGTCGACGCCGTGTTCGGCACCAAGAACATCGGCGCTTTGCCGCAGCTGCTCGATCAGGCCCGTATCCAGGGGCATGCGCAGGTGAAGGTGCAGGAGGATCTGAACTACTTCCCGAGCCAGCTGCCCACCGATCGCGCGTCCAAGGTGTCGAGTTGGGTCGCCATCTCCGTGGGGTGCAACAATACGTGCACGTTCTGCATCGTGCCCACCACGCGAGGCAAGGAGCATGACCGTCGCCCCGGCGATATTCTCGCCGAGATTCGCAAATGCGTGGACGAGGGTGCCAAGGAGGTCACGCTGCTCGGCCAGAACGTGAATTCCTTCGGGTACGGGATCGGCGACAGGTTCGCGTTCTCCAAGTTGCTGCGCGCCTGCGGTGAGATCGAAGGCCTTGAACGCGTGCGGTTCACTTCGCCGCATCCGGCCGCCTTCACCGATGACGTGATCGCCGCGATGGCGGAGACGCCGAACGTGATGCATCAGCTGCATTTCCCACTGCAGTCCGGTTCCGACCGCATCCTGCGCGCCATGCGTCGTTCGTACCGTTCCGCCAAGTTCCTTGACATTCTGCGCAAGATCCGTCAGGCCATGCCGGACGCGCAGATCTCCACGGACATCATCGTCGGATTCCCCGGTGAGACGGAGGAGGATTTCCAGGAGACCCTGCGCGTGGTGGAGGAGGCGCGGTTCTCGTCCGCGTTCACGTTCATCTATTCGCCGCGCCCCGGCACTCCGGCCGCGTCGATGGAGCAGCTGCCGCACGACGTGGTGCAGGACCGTTTCGACCGTCTTGTCGCATTGCAGGAGCGTATCACCGAGGAGAATCTGAAGACCTTCGAGGGGCGCGATGTCGAAGTGATGGTGACCGGCGTTCCGGGCAAGAAGGATTCCGCCACGCATCGCGTGACCGGTCGCGAGCGCACGGGCGTGCTGGTGCATGTGGGTGTGCCGGAGGGCATGCCCACGCCGCAGGTGGGTGATTTCGTCACTGCGACCGTGACCCATGCGGGCCGTCACAATCTGATCGCCGATCCCGATCCGAAGGCGGGGCAGACCTATGCAGTCCGTCACTGAGAGCGCCGAAAGCCGCGATTCAGCGGAGAACGGCGTAGCGGGCGGTCGTGGGCATGCCGCGCGCGTGGTCTCCATCGTCGGTCCCACCGCTTCAGGCAAGACCGGACTCGGCATCGCCATAGCCCAGCGCCTGGCCGAGCGTGGTGAACGCGCCGAGATCGTCAACGCGGACGCCTACCAGATGTACCGCGGCATGGATATCGGCACCGCCAAGCCGACCGCCGAGGAACAGGCCGCCGTGCCGCATCATCTTATCGACATCATCGATCCTGATGACACGATGACCGTGGCCAGATTTCAGCAGCTTGCCCGCGATGCCATCGCCGACCTGCAATCGCGTGGCGTCCGCCCGATTCTCGTCGGCGGGTCCGGCCTGTACGCCCGTGCCGCGATCGACGACATCTCGTTCCCGGGCACCGATCCGCAGATTCGCGCGAAGCTTGAACGCCGTGAACAGGAGGAGGGGGCCGGAGTGTTGTTCGAGGAGCTTCGTGTCAAGGACCCGCAGGCGGCGTCGCGCATGGATCCACGCAATCCTCGCCGCACCATCCGCGCTCTGGAGGTTATCGAATTGACGGGGCGCCCGTATTCGGCGAGCCTGCCGCGCTATCGCTATGTCATTCCCACCGTGCAGCTCGGCCTTGATCTGGATCGTGCGGATCTCGATCGGCGCATCGACATCCGTACCGCGCAGATGCGTCGTGACGGCTTTCTTGACGAGGCCCGCAGACTGCGTCCGCATATGGGCCTGACCGCCTCGCGGGCGTTGGGGTATCAGCAGATGTTCGATCTGCTGGACGGATTGTGGGACGAACGCGACGCGTGGGCCGACGTGGCGCAGAAGACCAAGCGTTTGGCGCGCAAGCAGATGGGCTGGTTCGGCCGTGATCCGCGCATCCACTGGCTGCAGGCCCTGAACCCGGCTCTGGTGGACAATGCGATGGCGATCATCGACCATGCGGACGCCGGCGACTACGATGCCATCGACGCGCAGGCCGATGCCTATACGCAGCATCATCTCGGCGATATCGCCTAGATGGTCGTTTGGCTGCCGGCGATTGATTGCTGGCGGGACGATGGCCTGTGACGCTCGTCGCTCGGCAGGTCAGTGCGCGGGCCCCTGCTCCCAGCCGGCGATCAGGAATACGCGCGTTGGATTCGCCGGGCGCACGGCGGCGGCGAATATACGCTCGAACGCATGCGTATCGCCCCGATACGCCTTGTATTTCGCGGTCTGGTACGCTTCGCGCGTCACCGGACTCCAATCGAGATCCCAGCCGGCATCGTGCGCCAGTCTGGAGGCGAACACGCGCAGTGTCATGGCATTGCCACCCGTGAACGGGTGCAGATAGCCGAGTTCGTCGTGGATCGCGGCAAGACGCCGGATGAAGTCGATACGGTCGAGACAGGCCAGATTGCGCCGTTCCGCCAGTTCCATGGCGATGTTCGCCGCGCCGGTCTCGATGAGCTGGGTCGGGAAGAACGGTTCCGGGGCCGCTTTGTCGGAACCGTCCCTGCGCGGGGCGTTCATTGTGCGCAGTGTGCCGGCGTCATCGAAGACGCCCGTGAACAGGATGGTGTGTATGGCGGTCAGTTCCGCAAGGTCGCCGGTCGCCCGCCAACCGTGTTCCGGCAGCAGCACGTTCCTTGCGAACAGGCTCGATGCGCGGTCGGCCGAGGTGTCTTTCGAGACATCGCCTGCGCGATGGTCCCGTCCGTTCGATGAAGCGGATTCGCCGTCGGCGATCGCCGTCAGGCGGCCCATGCCGATCGCGCCACGCTCGTAGGCGACTGCGGCGCGTAGCGTTTCCGGGCCGGGCGTCATGTTCTCCAATGCACAGTTCTTCAACGCGAATGCGACTGCGCTCGCACGTTCCGCGGGTGTCATGCTCCCGATCATAGCGCGGCGGTGTGTGTCTCACGTGCCGGCCTCGATTACGTCGAGGAAATGGTCGAATCGGAATGCGTCGGCCGATATGGGAGCGCCGATGGGTAGAATCTGGAGCGTTATGGCAAGAACAGCATCATCATCGAACAGCAAGAAGAACGCTCCCAAGGCGTCGCGGTCCAAGACACAGGCCGACGAGTATGAGGAAGAGGAGCCGTTGTGGCAGTCGATCCTGCTGGCGGTTCCGCGTGCGTTCGGCAGCGCTGTGCGCGCGCTGACGGGAACGGGGGAGTATGATCCCGCCTATCGCCGTGACGGATTGTGCTTCGTCATGGTGGTGCTTGGCGTGCTGTTCTGCGCATCCGAGTGGTTCCGCGTGCAGGGGCCGCTGGGTCGGTTCCTGCATTCGGTCGCCTCCGGTGTCTTCGGGCTAATGAGCGTTATCCTTCCGGTGTTCCTGTTCGCCGTCGCGATTCGTCTGATGCGGCATTCCGGGCGTGGCTCGGGCAATCCGCGTGTGGTCGTCGGGCTCATGGTGCTGTTCTGGGTCGTCTGTTCGATTCTCGATGTCGAACTTGCCTCGCAGGCCCAGGGTTTCGATATCGAGGCGATGCAGCATGCCGGGGGATTGGTCGGATATATCGTCGGCACGCCGCTTGCCTGGGGGCTGTCCGAAACGTTCGCCGTGGTCGTGTTCGTGGTCATCGGTGTGTTCGCGCTGATGCTGATCGCAAGAATCCATGTCGAGGACATTCCCGTCATCTGGCATAACATCGTTTCCAGGCTTCGCGGCCGGCAGACCGCCGGGCGCGAACAGACCGAAGACGATGCCCGCGACGAGCAATTCCCCAATGAGGTTCGTCTGGACGGCAGCACCCTTGAGCTCGCGGAAGGCATTCCCGCGCATGACGGCACCGATGATGAGCAGTCGGATGACGAAGCCGGCGCCGAACCCGGCCTGCTGGCCAGGATCTCCAGGTTCTTCTCGCGCAGGAAGCATGAGGAGACCGACACCAAACTCGATTCGTACCAGGGCGACGACCCGTTCACCCAGGCGGCATCCCGCCATGGCCAGGCAGCGGAGACGTCGCTGGGCGAGCATCAAGGCGCCACGCAGGTCATGCCGTCCGGCATGATGCCCGCGGTGGTGACGCCGTCCGCGGTGCCGCCCGTTCCGTCCGTGGAGCATACGATGGTCATGGACGCCGATGACGGTACCGTGCCGGTGGCGAGTGGCACGGCCGATGATGGCGTCGACCCGTGGGCGCCGATAGCGCAGGAAGCCGAGCCTCCGGCACCGCCCAGCCAGGCCGCCCAGTCCGCTCAATCCCAGGTGTCCCAGGAACAGTCCCAGCCGCAGACGCTTGCCCTTGGCGCCGGTTCCGGGGCATACGGCGCCGATTCCGGCGAACATGCGGCGGTCCCGTCCTCCGCCGGATCCGCCGGCGAGGCGCAGCAGCCTGCGGAAGGCGTGGAACCCCCGTATCATCTTCCCGATCTCGATATCCTTGCCAAGGGCAAGCCGCATGCGGCGCGCACCCCGTCCAACGACCGTGTGATCCGTGCGCTGACATCCACCTTCCAGCAGTTCAAAGTCGACGCCAAGGTCGTCGGCTTCCTGCGTGGTCCCTCCGTCACCCAGTACGAGGTCGAGCTCGGCCCCGGTGTCAAGGTCGAGAAGGTCACCAATCTGCGCCGCAACATCGCCTACGCCGTGGCGAGCTCCGATGTGCGCATCCTGTCCCCGATCCCCGGCAAGTCCGCCATCGGCATCGAGATCCCGAACGAGGACCGTGAGATCGTATGCCTGGGCGACGTGCTGCGCAGCGAGAAGGTCGTCAACGACCCGAACCCCATGATCACCGGCATCGGCAAGGACGTGGAAGGCCATTTCGTCACCGCCGACCTGACCAAGATGCCGCATCTTCTGGTGGCCGGCGCCACCGGTTCCGGCAAGTCCAGCTTCGTCAATTCGATGCTGACCTCGATCATCATGCGCGCCACCCCCGATCAGGTGCGTCTGATCCTCGTCGACCCCAAGCGCGTCGAATTGTCGGCCTACGCCGGCATCCCGCATCTGCTCACGCCGATCATCACCGACCCGAAGAAGGCCGCGCAGGCCCTGGAATGGGTGGTCAAGGAGATGGACTCGCGCTACTCCGACCTGGAGTTCTTCGGCTTCCGCCATGTCAAGGACTTCAACGAGGCCGTGCGCGCCGGCAAGGTGCATGCGCCTGCGGGCTCCAAGCGCAAGGTCGCCCCGTATCCGTACATCCTCGTGGTCGTCGACGAGATGGCCGACCTGATGATGGTCGCGAAGAACGACGTCGAGAGCTCCATCCAGCGCATCACCCAGCTCGCCCGTGCGGCGGGCGTGCATCTGGTGCTCGCCACACAGCGCCCGTCCGTCGACGTGGTGACGGGTCTGATCAAGGCCAACATCCCTTCCAGGCTGGCATTCACCACGTCGTCCGCCACCGATTCGCGAGTCATCCTCGACACCACCGGCGCCGAGACGCTGATCGGTCAGGGCGATGGTCTGTTCCTGCCGATGGGTTCGGCCAAGCCGATCCGTGTGCAGGGCTCGTGGGTGAACGAATCCGAGATCCGCAAGGCCGTGGAGTTCGTGCGGACCCAGCGCAAGCCGAAGTACCGCGAAGACATCGAACAGATGGCCGAGCAGGCCGAGAAGAAGGCGCTCGAACCGGACGAGGAGATCGGCGGCGACATGGACGTGTTGCTGCAGGCCGCCGAGCTGGTGGTCACCACGCAGTTCGGATCCACTTCCATGCTGCAGCGCAAACTCAGGGTGGGATTCGCCAAGGCGGGGCGTCTGATGGATCTGCTCGAATCGCGCGGTGTGGTCGGCCCGTCCGAAGGATCGAAGGCGCGAGAGGTGCTGGTGCAGCCGGACGATCTGCCGGCCGTGCTCGCCTTCATCCGTGGCGAGACCGACAGCATCGCCCCGTCCCAGGCCCCCGCTCCCGGCGCCGACGCCTGACCGGCGGGTTGCCCGCAAGGTAGAGCGCCAAGGGTAACGTGTGGGGACATGGCTGAAGAACAAAGCACCCAATCAAAGAAATCCTCGTTGCTGGACGGCTGGAACGCCCCGCCGAATCTGGTGACCTACTGCCGCATCGTGCTGGTCGTGGTCTTCCTCGGGCTCTACATCGCGGCCGGCGCGTGGGGTACCCACAGCACTTCCATGCGCTGGGCGGCGGCGATCATCTTCATCATCGCCGCATGCACTGATAAGCTGGACGGCTGGATGGCCCGTAAATACAACCAGGTGACCGAGCTCGGCAAGCTGATGGACCCCATCGCCGACAAGCTCATGACCTGCGGCACGCTGGTCGTGGCCTCTGTCTTCGCCGAATTCCCGTGGTGGGCCACCATCCTGTTCCTGATCCGCGAAATCGGCATCACCGTGATGCGCTTCTTCGTCATGGAACGTCCGGGCGGCAAGGTGATCGCCGCCGCATGGCCCGGCAAGCTGAAGACCCTGTTCCAGTGCATCGGCCTGGCCATGCTGCTGATTCCCGCCCAGATCGGCGGGCCCCAGCAGGCCGCCGCCGCATGGGTGAACGTGTACTACATCGTCACCTATGCCATGCTGTACGTGGCCTTGGTGCTGTGCCTGTATTCCGGTGGCATCTACCTGTACAACACGTTCGTCGGCTCGCGCAAGGGAGCGAACGGCCGAAACGACTAATGTCGTTCCTATGAACGAAAACCAATCCTCGATATACCAGCAGCCCGCCGCCGCGATTCTGCACGATTACGAGTCCAGGGGACTCAAGATCGCATGCGCCGAATCGTTGACCGGCGGGCTGCTCGCCGATTCGCTGGTGCGCATCCCCGGCGCCTCCAATGTCTTCCTCGGTTCCGCGGTCACCTACGACATCAAGGCGAAGGCGTCCATTCTGGGCGTTGATCGCAATCTGCTTGAGCGTGAGGGCGCGGTGCATCCCGAAGTCGCCCGCCAGATGGCCGCCTGCGCCGCGCACCTCTATGATCAGCCCGAATACGCCGGCGGCATCGTCGGCTTGTCGACCACCGGCGTGGCTGGGCCCGGCCCGGACGGCGACAAGCCGGCCGGACTCGTCTATACGGGTGTCGCCGTTCCCGACGGTCTGGTCGCCTCGTTGCCGGATCCGGCAATCATCGCGCTGCCCGGGCATACGACAGTGGTCATGGACGGCGAACGAGCCTGGCGGAATATGGGCAACGGCTGGCATGTGGTCGCCTTCGAGCTGCGGATGAACGGTTCGCGCGAACAGGTGCGAGAGGGCGTCGTGAGCCATGTGCTGGATATTGTGACGCAGCTCACACTGCCTGTCGTGGAATAAAATGCCCCCTGTTCGCTGTTGGGGTGAATAGACAGTAGAACAGCCTTATGGAGTGCAAAGGGGATCGGATATGGAAACGTTGACTCAGGCCCGTCAGGTCACGACCGCAAACACCGCCAAGATTGCCCCGCCGATGGTGAAGCCGGGTGCCGCGCGTATGCGTGAGTTGACTCCGGCCCAGCGTCGCGCCGTCGTGCTGGCGCAGCAGCAGGTGATGAAGGCCCGTGCCGCCAAGAAGGCGAAGGACGAGGCGGAGCAGATGCGCCGTCGCATGTGGCATGACGAAGAAACGGCGGCTCAGGCGGCGCCGCGCAGCGAGGCCAAGGCGGCGCAGCGTCAGGAAGACACGTTGTCGTTGCGCGGGGCCATCGGTCTGGTGCTGCGTGATCTGCGCTCGCGCGATCATAAGACCCTGCGTGAGGTCAGCGAGAAGGCGGGCGTCTCCCTTGGCTACCTTTCCGAGGTGGAACGTGGCCAGAAGGAGGCCAGCTCCGAACTGCTGAGTTCCATCGCCGAGGCGTTGGGCGTGAGCACCGCGCAGCTGCTGCGCATGGTGGCCGATCGGCTCGATATGGCCGCGTAGCATACCGCGGACTGGCGGATATTTTCCACACAATCGTTCAATGGGGTCGCCTTCGGGCGACCCCATTGCCGTATAGGGGTGCAATGGGGGCGATGCGCCGGTCGCTTCGCAATGTGGGAAGTTTAACGGGCTCGTAGCAAACAATGCCTAGGTTGTCCTGTAGCCGGCCCATGGGAGTGGGTGGGCCTACAGAGACGAGAGAGGTTGCTTATGTCATTCACACGTATCAAGGCCGCCATGGCGCTGACATTGAGCGCCGCCATGCTGCTTTCCACAGCGGCCTGCGGCACCACCGACGATTCGGACTCCGGCAGCAAGGCGTCCGGCTCCTCCAGCATCGAGGGCTACGATGTCAGCTCCGTCGCCAAGGACGAGTCCATCGCCAAGCTGCTCCCCGAATCCGTCACCAAGGACGGCAAGTTCACCGTCGGCATGGATCTGTCGTATCCGCCGGCGGAATTCCTCGCCGCCGACGGCAAGACCCCGGTCGGCTTCGACGTCGATCTCGTCAAGGCCATGGCCAAGGAATTCGGCCTGACCGCCGACCCGCAGAACGCGAATTTCGATTCCATCATCCCGTCCGTCGGCGCCAAGTACGATGTCGGCATCTCCTCCTTCACCATCACGCCGGAACGCCTCAAGGCCGTCGACTTCGTCAGCATCTTCAAGGCCGGATCAGCCTGGGTGGTGCGTAAGGGCAATCCGAACAAGGTGGATGTGTCCGATGTGTGCGGACTGAAGGTCACCGTGCAGACCGCCACCATCCAGGAAGAGGAGGTCAATAAGCTCAACAAGCAGTGCAAGGCCGACGGCAAGAAGGCCATCGACATCCTGTCGAACAAGCTGCAGACCGATGTGACGACCAACGTGACCACCGGCAAGGCCGATGTTTCCTATGCCGACTCGTCGGTCGCCGGCTACGCGATCGCCCAGACCGACGGCCAGCTTGAAACCCTGGGCAAGGCCACCGGCATGGCCAAGGAGGCCGTCGCCATCAAGAAGGGGGATACGGCCACGGCCCAGGCGGTGCAGAAGGCCCTGCAGAAGCTCATCGACGACGGCACGTACATGAAGATCCTCAAGCATTGGGGCGTCGAATCCGGTGCCATCGACAAATCCGAGATCAACCCGACCGACGTCACCGACTGACGTCGACAGCATGCCGGACGCAGCAAGCCTCGATTTCGATCGGGGCTTCTCCGTTTTCCGGCGGCTGGACCGAACGAACAGGCGCACCCGTGCAATTATCGTGCCCATTGGCGATACTGGCATAGTTTGACATTGTGCGTCGCGCAGAAGAGAACAAGAGAAAGAACACTGCAATGGCATTGAAGAACCTGAAGACCATGGCCGCCGCCGTACTGAGCGTGGCCATGCTGGTTTCGGTCGCGGCATGCGGCACCAGCGACACCTCGGACGATTCCGCGTCCGGGAAGTCCAATACCACCACCGGCTACGACGTGAGCTCCGTCGCCAAGGACGATGAGCTCGCCAAGCTCGCGAAGGGCAACACCGTCAAGAGCGGCGAGCTGTCCGTGGGCATGGAGCTGTCGTATGCCCCGGCCGAGTTCCTTGCCGAGGACGGCAAGACCCCGACCGGCTACGATGTGGATCTCGCCAAGGCCATCGGCCAGGTGCTGGGTCTGAAGACCAAGATCGTGTCCTCCATGTTCGACACGATCGTGCCGTCCGTCGGCGCCAAGTACGATCTGGGCATCACCGCCATGACCATCACCAAGGAACGCATGGACTCCGTCGACTTTGTCAGCTACTACCGTGCCGGTTCCACATGGACCGTGCAGAAGGGCAATCCGAAGAAGGTCGACTCCTCCGACCTGTGCGGCGACAAGATCGCCGTGCAGACCGGCACCGTGCAGGAGGACGAGGCGAACAAGATCGCCAAGCAGTGCAAGGCCGACGGCAAGAAGGACGCCGAAGTCGTCTCCTACAAGCGTCAGGCCGAGGCGGCGACCGCCGTGGCCACCGGCAAGGCGGACACGTTCTACGCCGATTCGCCCGTGGCTGGCTATGCGATCTCCCAGACCGACGGCCTTGAGGCGCTCGGCAAGGACGTCGGCGTGGTCAAGGAGGGCATCGCCATCAAGAAGGGCAACACCCAGATGGACACCGCCGTGCAGAAGGCCGTGCAGAAGCTCATGGACGACGGCACGTACATGAAGATCCTCAAGCATTGGGGCGTCGAGTCCGGCGCTCTCGACAAGGCCGAGATCAACCCGACCAATCTCGACTGATTCCGTTTACAGGGTATACAGGGCAAGGAAGGCAGAAAGCATGGCGAAGAAACAGGTCGAAGGCGAGAACCTCGACATTCCCAATCGCATCAAGGCGTTGCCGGTGAGAAGAACCGGCCCGGTCGTGGCTGCGATCATCGTCGCGTTGTTCGCTGCGATGCTGGTGCAGGGACTGATCACCAATCCGCGTTTCGAGTGGAACATCGTATGGAAGTACCTGTTCAACGAGAACGTGCTCGAGGGCATCAAATACACGCTGCTGCTCACGGTGATCTCCATGGCCATCGCCATCGTCCTGGCCGTGCTGCTCGCCATCATGCGCAAGTCCATCAACCCGGTGCTGCGCGGCGTGAGCTGGTTCTACATCTGGTTCTTCCGTGGAACCCCTGTG
>ERZ808246.1351-NODE-1351-length-17771-cov-10.426225_pt1 | contig 17771 bp, 19 predicted proteins | sample MGYA00521083_ERZ808246 | MGnify/ENA primary metagenome ERZ808246 (study PRJEB31516, sample SAMN03275577) | gut metagenome | biome: mammalia-associated habitat; material: feces | host: Papio cynocephalus | place: Kenya | collected 2012-07-07 ... | reverse complement strand
CAGCGTAGTTGTGTCCTTTGGACCGCAGCAGGCGGAAAGGACTTTTTATGTGCGACCAGTGGCTCTGCTATATCGCTGAATATCCGTGATCTCCGAATTTTTGACTTTCACCCAAATTCAAAAATTCAAAGGAGATCACAGTAATGAAAAGAACATTTTTGGTAAAGAAGGACCCCACGATTGAAGCACAGGACAATTGGCTGATCATGGATTATCGCCAGTATGCGGCATGGAGAGAAACGGATGAAGGCAAGAATCGGGAAATCGTCTTTGGAAAGTTTGAGGCTTGTAGTGAAGACGACTCTATCATTTTCATGGAGTGCAATGAAAAAGTCAGCAAAGAGTTGAAAAAGGATTGCCATCGCAAGCAGTACATCCGAAGCCGAGACGCCGAAACACCGTTCCAAGTCATGTCTTACAGCACCATGACCTTTCAAGAGTCTGAAATCTATGGAGAAGATGTTCTCGAAGATACAGAGTGCAATGTAGAGGAGTCGGTCATGCAGCGTATGGATATTGAGCGGGTCAGAACTGCACTGAAAATGTTGGCCCCGGAAGAGCGGGCCATCATTCAGGATTTTTTCTTCACAGAATCCCCAATACCGGTTAAGGAGCTTGTGGAAAAATACGCAATGCCCAAGACGAGCATCTATAGAAAAAGGGATGATGCACTGAAGAAGCTGAAGAAAATTTTAGGAAATGCGTAGGTCAAATTGGGATGACACGAGTGGTTTGACATAGAAAATGCACCTGCCGAAGCAGGTGCGGAATGAAATTACATCATGGGATTTTCCAGCAGGTCTTCCACATTGCAGCCGAGAACACGGGACAACTTGTAGAGGATGTTTGCCTGCGCCTTGTCAATGCCATTGACCCGCTGTTCGTACATCTGAATGTTGCGCAGATTCACGCCGGATTGCTCTGCAAGCTCTGCCTGAGATAAGCCCCGGTTTTCACGGATGCGCTTCAGGTTGGAATCGCCTTCCGCTGCTTTATAGAGTTCCTCCATGGTATCGATGAAACTTGTAATGTCCATCTCGTGGTAAACGGAATACATCCCAATGATCTTGGAAAGTGGAATGCGCTCAAAGATATCCTTGAAACGACGGCCAGTAAACCATTGGTACTCTGCAACTGCCCAACCGGCCCAATATTCAGGGGAGCAGTCCTCTGCGTTGGTTGGTGCTGGCAGCTCCTTTGGACCGTATGCCTTTGTGATGACCGCACGGGCCAGCTCAACACCGGACATCCCTGCAACATAGGCGGGGTTGCCTCGTTCAAACTGTTCGGCGTAGCCGGTATTGATGAAGAGTGCTGTGATCCAATCCGGTTTTAGCTTGCAGTCGTTGATCGCATAGTCGAAGAAAGAGGAAAGACGATCCTTGGCATTATTCAAATAAGATTCGCTGTATGCGTGGGTCATCGTTGCTCATCTCCTCCCTCAAGATATCCAGCACGAAGATGTCGTCCCGGTAAGACTTGCTTTTCTTGATCTCTTTACGGTAAGTATCCCTCGCTTTGGTATCTCTATCCAAGAACTTGGGGTAATAGACGCTCTTGCTGACCGGATAAGCATTCACGAAGTGCAGCCGATCAAAGCCTTTTTGAGAAATGACAACCGTCTGCTCACCGAGCTTGCCCAGCTTTAGAGCCTTGTTCAGACTTCTGAGCGGTAAGGTGTTGGACACAAAGGACTCTGCATACTGAAAATAGGAATCATCTGCCCGATAGCCGATCACAACATCGTAGCCGGTTAAATCAATTGAATAGTGGTCAATAAGATAGTCCCTTGCATCAACGGCAACTTCGGAGTCCAGCTTGAAGGTGCGGAACTGAAGCAGAAGAGCCATCCAGTTCAGGACCGTATGCGTTCCGTCCAACAGATTCAGCACCTTCAGTCCTTCCGTGTCAAAGTCGTAGCTGTTGACAAAACCGTCTGTGTTCTTTTTGCAGGCCCACTCACGAGCCATTTCATCGACGCGGGTACAGTAGAAACCCATGCCATAGTCGTTGTGCGGATTACCGATATGAATATCCGGAACCTCGATGATGTGGTCGGTTCCATGAAGCAGTTGAATGACGCTCATAATATGAAGCCTCCATTATCATTGTAATGATACAACCACATTATATCATCCTGATGATAGTTTTGTCAATAGCGCATGAGAATTCATTCCAAAGAATATGCCGCCTTCCTCCAAATTCTTCTGCTTCCGAAAAATATTTTGGAAACGAGCAAAAAACTGTGGGAATCTCGCAAAAAAATTCGGCAAAGAGAAAGTGAGAGGGCAATCTCATAAAACCCGGTAGGAGTGATTCACATGAATAACAAAATAAATATCAACCCCAGCTCGACAAAGTGGCTCGAAAAAGATGATCGGGTCGTCGCTGATTACTTTTGCGATTTGGGCTTCCGTTCCCTGAAGCAGATCCTTGATATGCGTGTTTTCGATCTGATGAATATGCAGGGTCTGAACGCTGTCCGAGTCGAGGAAGTGATCATCTGCTTATATAAGTGGCTGAATCCCAACACAGCTATCGATGAGGCTATCTATAACGGTATGATGTCACAGCCCTTCCTCTATACTCCGTGGAGAAAAGAACACAAAGACCTTGCTGCAATCAAAGTCGGCGACTTGGTGCTGACCCCCGGTATCAACATGAAAGCTATCCAGCATTTCTATGATGCGATCCGTAAGGCGTTTTTCAAATCGGAGGAATACAACTGGAGATGGTACAAGTTCCGAAACAGAAGTGAATATGTGACCTATCTCCGGAAACACGAGGAGGCGGAATAAATGACGCGAACAGAAAAAGAAAATCTCGTTCCTGTTTGGGAGCGCATTACCATTAGTCTGGAAGAAGCTGCCGCATATAGCGGTATCGGCGTGAGGAAGCTGCGGGATATGACCGATAAGCCCGAATGCAACTATGTTATCTGGGTCGGAAACCGAAGAATGATCAAGCGGAAAAAGTTCGATGAATACCTTGAGTCGGCCTATTCTGTATGAGTCAAGTATGCGATTTGCTTGATATGGGCTGATTCGCAACATTGGAAAACGAGATGTCTCTATGTATCCTTAATGGTGCCAAGAGAAAAGCGAAAGCAAAGGAGTGAAGACTATGCAGTTTCAAAAGAAGGAAAAGCGGCAGACAACCGTTCGCTTTGATAGCCACCATGTCAGGCTACGCACCGGAGAGGTACAGAGAAAAACCGGCAGCTATATGTACCGCTGGACAGACAAGCTCGGAAAACGTAATACCATATACGCTGCAACATTGGAAGATCTCCGGGAGCAGGAGGAACAGATCCTTGTTGACCAGCATGACGGCATCAAAGCCAATATCAAAAATATCACGGTGAATGATGTATATGAGCTTTGGTGCCAACTGAAAAGAGGCATCAAGGACAGCACCATGAAAAATTACATTTATATGTATGAGTTGTTTGTGAAGCCAACTTTCGGAAAGAAGAAGCTGGTACAGGTAAAAAAATCGGATGTGCGCCGATTCTATAATCAGCTCATCGACGATAAGGTTCTGAAGCCGTCTACGGTAGATGTCATCCATAATATTGTCCACCAAGTATTTCAGATAGCCGTCGATGACGATATGATTCGCAGCAACCCTGCGGCCAATATGCTTCGAGAGATCAAAATGGCGCACGGTTCAGAAATCGAGAAAAGAAAGGCTTTGACCCTTGAGCAGGAAGAACTGTTTCTTGGCTATCTGGCCAGAACTTCAAAATACCAGCACTGGTATCCTGTCTTTTATATTATGGCGAATACCGGAATGCGTGTGGGGGAAATCACTGGTCTGCGCTGGTGCGATGTGGATATGGAAAACGGCATCATCAGCGTGAACCATACGCTGGTGTACTACAACCACAGAGATGAGAAGGGCTGCTACTTCTCCATCAATACACCTAAGACAAAAGCCGGTATTCGGGAAATTCCCATGACCGAAGGTGTGAAGCAGGCATTCCTCATGGAAAAGGAGTTCCAAGAGGAGTGCGGAATGAAAAGTGTCAGCCACATTGAGGGGTATTCAGACTTCGTGTTTGTTAATCGGAACGGCGAGGTGCAGCATCAAGGCACACTGAATAAGGCTCTGCAACGGATCATGCGCGATTGTAACAGCGAGGTCCTTGAGAAAAAGGGCGTAGACTCCGATCCGGTTCTTCTACCTAAGTTCTCGTGCCATGTGCTACGGCATACATTCGCTACAAGAATGTGCGAGAGCGGTCTGAATGTAAAGGTCGTGCAGTCTGTGCTTGGTCACGCCGATGTAACGACCACGCTCGATATTTATGTGACGGTCACGAACGACCTGAAGAAACGAGAAATCACAGCCTTTGAAACATATTTGAAAACCGGAGCCAAGCAAATGGCAAATGTATAATATGGCTCTCTCCCCCTTGCGGTCGCAAAATCTGCGATTGCAGGGGGTTTTCTCTTTTTGCACATTTCTCTTATTTTGAGGTTTTTCTTATACTGTTAGCAGTACGCAGGAAGGGCGGCAACAGTATGGAAAACAGTTTGGCAAATAAGAAACCTTGGCTTGTAGCTGAATGGTCAGAAAGAAACGGCAGCATCTCACCGGATGATGTACCCTATGGTTCTAAAAAACTATATTGGTGGCATGGCAGTTGTGGCCATGAGTGGCAGGCCAGCGCAAAGGCAAGATCAAGCGGCGAGAATTGCCCGATTTGCAGTAACGCCAGAATCGTTGCGGGTATCAATGACTTTGCGAGTTTGAAACCGGAACTGCTGAAAGAGTGGTCGCCGAATAATACCATCCAACCAACAGAGATCGGAGTTGGCTCTCATAAGAAAGTGCTTTGGATAGGAGCTTGCGGACATGAGTGGAGCGCAGAAATCCGAAATCGAGTCAGGGGAGCTGGTTGCCCCTACTGTTCGCACAACGCAGTCCTTCAAGGATTTAACGACCTTGCAACTGTACTGCCGCAGGTTGCAAAGGAGTGGTCGCCTCGAAACGCACCACTCAAGCCAACACAGGTAACGCCCTATGCCAATCGGAAAGTTTGGTGGAAATGCGAACAGGGTCATGAGTGGTTTACGCTCATATCTACACGGGCTTATGGAAGCAAATGCCCTTATTGCAGCGGAATAAAATTGCTGAAGGGATTCAATGATTTAGCTTCGCTCCATCCGCAGCTCGCATTGGAATGGTCACAAAACAACGGCACATTATTGCCGGAAGATTTCAACGAGCGCTCCACCAAAAATGTCTGGTGGAAGTGTAGTACCTGCGGACATGAGTATAGGGCGGTAATCAAATCCAAAGTTCATGGGCTAAAATGCCCGGTATGCACGAAAAACGCTTTGTTGCCCGGTTATAACGATTTGGCAACTACAGACCCGGAGCTGGCACAGGAATGGAATGCTGCCAAAAACACAAGAAAGCCCACAGAGATATCAAGACTGTCACAATACCCAGTTTGGTGGAAAGGCATTTGCGGGCATGAATGGAAGGATAAAGTGTTTCACCGTGCAGTTGAAGGGGCTGGCTGCATCTACTGCGAGAAAGCATTTCTTAAGGAGCTGCCATATCTGCTTGTAACGATGTATGCAAAGCAATATGGGCTTGCGACACGCACAGACGACGAAAAACTGATTGGGGCACGGATCGATGCGGTTATCCCGGAACTGCGGCTTGCGTTTGCCTTTTCTCAAAAAGGCACTGATAGAGAAGCCAAAGTTGCGGAGGTTCTTCACTTCCTGTGCAAAGCGAAAAGGATACAGTTATTTGTGATACGGCAGAAAGACCCGATTGCGCTTGCCACAGAAATCAAGCAAGCCTTCGCTAAGGCAAACCTATTTATAAATTCGGACAGTCAAACAGATGTTGTCTATCTTCGGAAGCGATACTTTGCTCAAAAGATCAATGGAAACTAAAAAGAGGAACTGCGACTTGCAGTTCCTCTTAGTCCTTTTGATTCGTTTTTACTGCATGGGCAAGCAGCATATTGAGTGCGTCTTGCTTTGCTCGCTCATCAGCTTTTCGTGATGCGATCAACAAGCTGAGTTCATATTCAGACAGTGTAGAGTCCTCGATGTCCTGCCTTCCCAGCAGGTAGTCAACCGTTACGCCAAAAATATCTGCCAGTTGAATCAGAATGTCAATGGAAGGCTGCCTGGAGCCAGTTTCATAACGGGAGTAAACCACGGAGGATACGCCCAATGCGGAGGCCACTTCTGCCTGCGTAAGACCCTTGCGAGTGCGAATATCCTTGATGTTCACAGGCACGACCTCCTTCCTATATACTACATTAAATTATACTACCGGAACGGAATGCGATATATTACCGTATCGGTAAATGACTCGTTGACCAGATACCGTTTTGGTAGTATCATATTCCACAGGGGTAAATGCTTCGTGTCACTTCGCACCATCTCGGAATGCGGAGGAATACATGAACCTAAAAGAAATACGAGTCAGTCGCAAACTCAAAGTACAAGAGGTATCTGACTATCTGTGCTGCTTGCCATCTGTTTACAGCCGTTATGAGAATGGCAAACGAGAGCCATCCATCGATATTCTTCTGAAGCTGTCCAAGCTGTACGGCGTTTCAGTTGATTATCTGATTGGAAATGATGAGGTCGTTGACACGAGCATAACCGAAAAAGAAGCTGCAATGATAAGCGCTATGCGTCAGGCGGACGAACGAGCCAGACAGGATGCAATTGCCTTATTAGAGCTGCATACAGGGAATAAGAAAATCTAAACAGAGAGGTGCAAAGTGACAGGAGCTTTGCCCTCTGTATCTTGAAAGGGCACCGTGCAAGCGGTGCTCTTTCTTTTAAGGTCGCAAGGCAGCACGCACTTTTGTGAGCATCCCTTTTGCGAGGTTAAAAGCAGGAAAAGTGCGAGCTTGGACACCGTTTTTTGCCAAAATGGCTCACCGAAAAGCGGTTATTGCCGAAACGGCGATGGAAGCAGATGTGTCACCACCTTATAATAATAGTAGTGACTTATGATCCCTATCTGCTTTGAGAAATGTGCGAGGTTAGAATGGAAGGTTCCGTTTACCAATACTACGCAAATGTCCGAACTGAGCCGGTTGAATGGCTATGGTATCCCTATATACCGCTCGGGAAGCTGACGGTGCTCCAAGGCGATCCCGGTGAGGGTAAATCTACATTTGCGTTGAATGTCGTAGCAAGAATTACGACAGGACAGCCTATGCCGGATGGTGTTCCTGCTAAAGGAAAGCGTGTTGCGATCTATCAGTGTGCTGAAGACGGTATTGCAGATACAATAAAGCCCCGTCTCCAGCAGGCCGGAGCGGATTGTGAACGAGTAGCTTATATCATAGACAACGACATTGCATTGACACTGGAGGACGGTCGAATCGAAACAGCGATCAAGGACACACACGCCAGTGTATTTATTATCGACCCCATTCAGGCATTTATCCCGCCTGATGCAGATATGCAGAGTGCCACCAAGATGCGCTCTGTTCTGCGGAAGCTGGCAAATATTGCAGACCGCAACAAATGCGCTGTAATTCTCATCGGTCACATGAACAAAGGCGGCAGTAGCAAATCATTGTATCGAGGGCTTGGCTCTATCGACATTGCTGCTATTGCACGAAGTGTGCTCATGATCTCAAGAGATGAAAGCCGCCCTGACATTCGATACATGTATCCGATAAAATCGAGCCTTGCTCCGGAAGGACCTGCAATTGCTTTCTCGTTCAAAGAGCATGGCGGAATCGTATGGCACGGCAAATATGATCTGAATACCGCAGAACTCATGGACAGCATCACAGTAAAAACAACCAAGCGGGAACGAGCTCGTGCAAAACTGGTTCAGCTTTTGGAGCATGAGGATCGTCCGGCAAAAGAAGTATATGCCGGCCTTGCTGATATAGGCGTTGGAAGCCGTACTGTTGAGAAAGCAAAAAAAGAACTCCAAGTCACAACTTACCGTTCTGGCGGAAGTTGGTACTGGAGTTTGCCAAAACCCAAATAACCAATGATGTTTACCGGGAGATGAGATGATGGAGAACTTGGTTTGGAAAGCCTACTATCACAGTATGAGTGGGCATGAGATTCGGCCATTTAACATATTTGAACATGGGAGATTCAGAGAAGAAGTACGGAAGCTCTTGCTGAAATGCACAGAGAAAGAAGCATTCGCTGAGGAGCTGCGCCGTTCTCTTTTCTACTATTACTGCAGTAAATGTGAATGGGAAGTTGTCATCGGACCTTGGTGCGGAGATCGGGGCACGAAGGAAATCAAAGTCGATGTCTATATGCAGGTCATGAACAACTGGGATATCTTCGTGGATTATGTTTGGAACGAAGGAAAGAAGCAAAGACGATGAGTGTGAGCACAGATACAGAGCGGATTTTCCGAATCGGTGGCTATGTAAAGCGGGCAAAACTGAATCTGCGCAATGAGCGTGAGATAAGAGCCTTTCATCGAAATGCGATTGAAAGACGGTTTGGTGATTTTGAGGATGGCACACTCGTGGATGTTTATATCGACATCACCGGTTATAAAGAAACGGCCAAGCGTCCTGAGATGCTGCGGCTTATGCGGGATTGTGCAGATGGAAAAGTGAATCTGATTTTTGCAGAAACCAAAGGATATTTGACTGCAAACACACGAGAGTTCTGCTACTGGCTCCATTTCATCTTTAATCTGGAAGAACGGGTAGACATCATAACCGACGATGACCAGTTCAACATCAACACGATTCTCAACGCAGACAAGCAGCGTGAGGCACTGATAAAAATGGCTGAAGACTACATTTATCTGAATCCGCCTGACCACCAGAAGTGGTTGAATGGAGTGGTTTCTGCCATCACAAACTTACGGGAGGACGGATAAGGATATGGCAAAGGATGAAAACAAGGAATCGGAAATCCGAGGCGATGAGCAAGAAATCGTAGACCAGCGGCTTCCGGTGTGGCGTCCGCAGGATGCTGACCGAGAATATTACCGGTATGAAACGAAGAAGAGAATCCAGCATTATACGGTTCCGCCGCAGACTATTTTCCGTCCAGCAAAACCAACGCCTACCATTCGAGATGCAGAGCATAAGCGTGTTGCAGTTTATGCCCGTGTGAGTACGAAGAGCAAAGAGCAGGTCTCCTCCATCGAAAACCAAACAAAGTACTATACAGAGAAGATTGCCAAAACGCCCAACTGGGATCTGGCGGAAATATACAGTGACGAGGGCAAATCCGGCACATCGAAAAAATGGCGTCCAGAGTTCAAACGAATGCTGGAAGATGCGTCGAAGAAGAAAATGGATTTGATCGTTTGTGCCAGTGTGTCTCGTTTTGCCCGTAACATCTCTGACCTGATTGAGGAAGTGCGGAAACTAAGAACGACGAATCCGTCAAACCCGGTCGGCGTGTATTTTGAAACGGAGGACCTTTATACGCTGGACCCAAACATCAACGAAAGGCTTCAAATGCAAGGCCTCTTTGCAGAATGGGAATCCGGCAATAAGAGCCGCCGCATGATCCTATCTTATGATCAGAGAATTTGCACAGGACAGTTTCCACTATCCGATCTGCTCGGATTACGACACACAATAGAGGGTGGCTTTATCATCGAGGAAGAAGAGGCGAAGACGGTTAAGTATATTTTCCTTGCTACTCTGTGTGGGTACACAGCGGAAGAAATTGCAGAGGTGTTGACGGAGAAGCAACGGCCAACACTTCGAGGCCGTACTGAATGGACGCCCTCAATGGTGAAAGCAATTATGGAGAATGAAAGGCGTTGGGGCGATCTTGAAGTTCGTAAAAGGGTCGTCATTGACTACAAGGAAAAAGTGACGGCGAAAAATGACGGCCTTAGAGAAGGTGCCTATATTCCTCATTACCACGAGGGTATCGTATCTCCCGAAATCGCAAGAGCAGCACATATGATGCGAGCCAGCCGATACAAGTTCGGAAGTGTCCCGGATGTTTATGTGATCGATAGTGGAGCACTGAAAGGCTTCGTCAGTATCTCCCCGACATGGAGCGGCATCGACAATCGGGCTTTTCAGGATATTTCACGCCAAGTTTACAACGAGGATGAGTTTTGCGAGCTTCAGCGTCGGGCAAATATCATGAACGGCAGAACACACAGCAATGTCGTTTCCATGACGCTGAATGATTACCGGGTTGCACCCGGTGTCATGTTCATGACCCGTAGTGATCCGCAGCTTACATTTTCGCAAAGAAGTATGAAATTGAATGCAGTCTGTTGGGAAAAACTTGGGCAGCAGAAATATGTAGAGTTCTTGTACCACCCGGTACTGGAAGTAATCGCAGTACGAAGCTGCAATGCCACAAACCCCAATGCGGTGCTATGGGACGAAACGAAAAAGTCGGGTCTTCAACTATGTACTTCCGCATTCTCAAACGCCGTCTATGATAAGCTCGATTGGATGAGAAAGTATAAATTCAGATTCAGAGGTGTGACCCGTGTCAGAGGGGGCGAAAGGATCATTTTCTTTTTTCTTGATGAACCGCAGATCTTGGTTGGAAAGGATAAAAAGAACCTTGATGCTATGGACACCTCAGATTCAACCGTAAAGTACATTCCCTATAAGGAAAGCGAGTGTGGCGAAGCGGCTGGTTTGACAGCCGGAATCGCTTACCCTGAGAACTGGCAGGAACAAGTTGGTGTCAGTTATGAGATCAAACAGCAACGAGGGCGTGTCCTTGATGCGGTGTCTTCAGCAGATATTCGCAACCATGGTACAAAAGTAGTGAACCCTTTTATAGGAGTAATCCCTACACACGGAGAGCTTGAAGATGAATTAGAACAAATCTATGAGGCAATGTAACCGGAGGACAATATGGATAACGATAATTTTTCCTTTCTCGCTGATGCAGAAAGCTCGATAACGGGAGATAAAACCGAAGGGTACACGCCCAAGGAGCAGGAGCTGATTCATCAATTGGTTCAAGAACGACTGGGCAAGAAAAATGCCATCGAGTTTGAATCGCTCGATGACTATGTCGTTCCGCCCAAAATGTTCTTCTCCATGATTAAGAAACCGGCTGTGAGTATTCGTGCAAACAGAATGGAATTTAGTATGTCAGCGATCCGGCTGTTTGAGGGTGTACAGCATGTCCTTCCTATGCTCAGTGAGAATAAAAAGCGAATGGTTGTGGCCATCTGTGCGGAAGAAGAAATCTCTTCGATTGAATGGGCAAGACTAAAGAAAGATAAGTGGGTCAACCGTTCTATATCCTGCCCGGAATATGTCCAGAGCATTTATAAGATGATGAACTGGAATAAGGATTGCCGGTATAAGGTCTACGGACGGCTTGCCAATTCTGAGCGAGGGCTGGTTCTGGTATTTGATCTTGCATCCGCTGTTATGTTTGATCCGCTGCCGGAGGAGTACTTTGACAAGCACACCGGCAAAATGAAGAAACGCATTGTTAAATACTATCCTGATGAGATCCGCATGAAGTTGGGCAGGAGTTATTCGGATTATGAAGCCCTTCAGCAACGAAGCAGCTTCGAATCACTATCCGGATACATGGACACCAGCGGAGGCGCTGTTCCCGCTACAGTTTCTGAAGAGCTGGCTGCTTCCATCAGTATGCAGGAGCAGGAGAAGAAACGGGAGACTTTGTTTGGCACGATTATTGGAAATGGAGGTGACGATGATGTCCGAAACAACGAATGAGGATAGAATGTACCCAATCGAAATGACGCTGCAAGGCGCTCGCTGCTGTATCAGTATCGGCAAGGGCGTTATAAAAGCCTTGGGAAAGCCGAGCCATGTCTCAATTAAAATTTCGGACAGCCATGATTCTTTGAGCATTTTCCCTTGTGACGAGGATGATGTGATGGCTTTCCGAGTTCCGCTGAAACTGTTCACCGATCACAGATGCGTCATGAGGATCAACAGCAAGCAATTTGTTCATGGAATCATGCGGACAAACCAGATGGACACTTCAAAGACATATGTTTTATCCGGCGAGTTTCTGGAAGAGAAGAATACAGCAGTATTCTCGTTAGTTGAGGGCGTCAGTCTTCGTACACAAAAAGGGATGGCGCAGTCATGAACGATTTCGTCAGAGAGTTTTTTGAGGATCAGCCTGAATTACTCAGGCGATATGAACGCAACGAGGCACGATATATCTTGCAGCTTCCGAAGAACTACGATACAATTAGCATTGACTTTGGAATTGATAAGAATGAGATGAAGTGGCTGGTGATTGCCCTTGCCGAGCTTGATCTGACCATTGATGAATGGCTCTGCTTTAAGATGAAAGAGCTGATTCTGGCCGACAGACTATCCAAGGAAAACAGAGGCGAAGAATAAGGGATTATGCGCTACTATGTTATCTCCGATGTTCACGGATACTATACGCAGATGAAGTCTGCTTTGGAAAAGGCAGGCTTCTTTTCCGATACAACTCCTCATAAGTTAATCATGCTCGGAGATTTATTTGATCGAGGGCATGAGGCGAAACAGCTTCAGCAGTTCATATTGGAGCAGATGGAGCAAGACAAGATAATTCTCATTCGTGGAAACCATGAGGACCTATTTGTGGAGCTTGTGACCACGGATGCAGGGATGCCATATAGCTATCACAAATCAAACGGAACTTATGATACTGCACTCCAGTTGACGGGCTTTGATCCAGTGATGGCATCTATACGCCATTATGATTTTGCCGATGCAGCGAAAGACACACCGTTTTACAAAGAGATTATCCCAGCGATGCTTGATTACTTTGAGACGGAACACTATGTTTTCACGCATGGCTGGATACCAAGCATTCCAAACAGGGATAAAAGCTACAGCTATATTTCTTCTTGGAGAGAAGCAGACCGTGAGCAATGGAATCAAGCAAGATGGTTCAATGGCATGGATGCAGCACAGACCGCAGATGAGAATAAGACCATTGTTTGCGGACACTGGCATACTTCGTATGGCCATAGCAAATACGAACACAAGGGGACCGAGTTTGGAGAAGATGCGGACTTCTCTCCCTATTATGGTCCCGGAATTATTGCCATAGATGCCTGTACAGCGTTCAGTGGAAAGGTAAATTGTCTTGTGATAGAGGATTAACGGCGTGGCGTAGTACGGGATTGAACTTTGCATATCCGTTTATAACCACGCTTTAGACGGGCACAATATAAAGAGTGAATGTAAGCAGAGTATTGAAGTTTTTTCTGGATTCCTTACGGAACGACCTGAAACCCATTGAAATTCTGAGATTCTACTGTTATAATATTAACTACAATCTTTCGGAGGTGCGAAAGGTTGGAGTTGCACCACATACACCACTTGGAGCACCACTATGGTGTATGCTTTCAGCAGGGAAATGTACAGAGTTATCACACACGGGAAAATGTGACCTGTAAGCAAAGCACAGTATTAACAGGGCTTCTACACAGCTATTCCATGTGAGGAATCTTATCCCGACAATGAAGCCGCTTGACTCCGACAAGAAGGTTTCCAAGGAGGCTTCTGCCCCCGCCGAGGCCGCCCCCGCCGCGCCCGCTGCGGAGGAGAAGATCGACTTCCCTAACGTGGAGATCGAGCCGCTGTTCAAGGACTATGTGGACTTTGAGACCTTCTCCAAGAGCGACTTCCGGGCTGTGAAGATCAAGGCTTGCGAAGCCGTGAAGAAGTCCAAGAAGCTTTTGAAGTTCATTTTGGACGACGGAGCCGGCGAAGACCGGGTGATCCTCTCCGGCATCCACGAGTACTATGAGCCCGAGGAGCTGGTGGGCAAGACCTGTCTGGCCATCACCAACCTGCCGCCCCGGCCCATGATGGGCATTGAGTCCTGCGGCATGCTCATCTCTGCCGTACACCACGAGGAGGGCCAGGAGAAGCTGCACCTGCTGATGCTGGACGATGCCATCCCCGCCGGCGCGAAGATGTACTAAGCGCCCTGAAAACAGGTCAATAAGCCCCGGTGAGAGATCATCGGGGCTTATTTTGGCGTCTGTTGCGCCCTGCCGGGACAAGGACGAAAAACACGGGCGCACACCGGCGCTTTATAATCGGAAACGGTGCAGTCTCCCGAAAGGGGACTGCACCGTTTTGATTTTTCCGGCAGATGCTGCCAGAGCATATTTAAAAGATACTATGCAATGTGGATATGCAAGCTCGCCCATTGCAGATTTTCCAAATACTCCAGGACTTTTGCGGAAATGGAGTCAATATCCTGGTAGTGCTCTATGGTTATCTCCACCTCATAATGCTCGGCTAATAGCTCCATATAGCTGCTGAAAGCGCGGATGACCCGCACCTGCAGGATCTCCGGTGCAGAGCGGCAGGGCTCCCCGCCTGCTTTTTCATAGGCACAGATGATCTCTTTATCGATGTTACCCAGGTCCTCGATCAGGCTTTTGTCCAGCTGCATCAGCAGAGACGGGGTGATTTTCTTGAGAGTTTTGGCAAGAATGTCAGAAAGTAAAAAATATTCCACGCCCTCTATGCAAAATGCACGGATGGTGAGCTTCTCCTGCCGGGACACATTCTGCGTCTGCGCCGGGATAGGGGCCGCCGGCGCGCCGCCGACGTAGCCGTGCAGGAAATTCTCATAATAGCTCTTGATGCTGTCTGCCGGGGAGATATTCAGACTGTTCCACAATGTGGACTCAAAGGATTTATAGTAGCTGATAGCGCCCGTTCGATTGCCCAGCAGCGCATACATCTTCATGATCTGCAGCGCAATTTCCTCGTTTTCCGGCTCCATTGCGGCATATTCCTTTAAAGTGTCCAATGCTTTGCCGTACTCCTGGCTCTCCTCATAGCGGCAAGCCAGCATACGGAGGATCTCCATATGGCGGTTTTCACAGGTCATGCGGTCAAAGAGGATGAATTCATTGAATTCACTGCAGTTTTTCAGGTACCAGCCCTCCATGATATTTCCGGAAAACAGTCCCTTCACATAGATCAGCTCATCTACGCTTGCGTGCGCATAATCCAGTTCCCTGATGGTAAGCAGGTCGCACTCCAAAGGATAGCTGTCGTTGAGGATGCACCCGTCTTTGTCGGACAGGATCAGCTGTTTCCCTGTTTCGTCCGGCGGAAGCATTTTCTTCAGGAGCCAGAGATTATAGCGCAGATTGTACTTTGCGGCTTCCTCGGTGCTGTCCGGCCATAGATACAGCACGAGTTTATCTTTGGACAGATAGCGCCCCTTGTTGGCGATCAAAAGATAAATAATAGCCACGGTTTTGTTGCTGAGCTTCGGCTCGAGGTTCTCGCCCAAATATTCAATTTTGATTTTTCCAAGCAAATTAATCCTCAGCATCGAAAAACCGTCCTTCTTTATATATCACCCGGCCGGATTTGAGTGTGGTCACGACCTTCAGATCCTTGAGCGCTTCTCCCTCTGCCCGCAGGATGTCACCGTCCAGCAAAATAACATCGGCCAGTGCGCCGGTCTTTAAAATGCCCTTTTCCTGTTCTTTCCCGATGGCATAGGCGGCGTCATAGGTAAACATACGGATCGCTTCCATGGTTGTGACCCTGTGCTTCGACACGGGATGGTTGACCGCATGGTAAATGGCGTGCAGATAGTTGATCTCCGTGGTGTCGCTGTCCGAGCCGCCGCAAATGCGGATCCCGTGGTCGAGAATTGCACGAAACGGATTCGTCTCCTTATATTTGTCGCCCAGCCGCTGCTGGTACATCTTGTTTTCTCCGCCCCATTGCGACTCATACGCGGGCTGCATGGAGAACACAATGCCCAGTTCTGCGGCTTTTCGCATATGCTCTTCCCGCGGGAGCTCTGCGTGCTCCAGGCGATGCCGCAGGGCTATGTTGCCCGTCAGGGCCGCTGCGCGTTCGTGGGCCTTGAGGGCCATATCAATGGCGCGGTCGCCTATGCAGTACAGGGCAAGCTGGAGATTTCGGCTGTAGCAGTCCTTCACAAATTCATTGAGCATATCCTGGGTGAAGTACAGCGTGCCCCGCACACCCGGAGCGTCGGCATAGTCAAAGGAGATCGCCGCGTTTCTGGAGCTGAAGGTCCCGTCCACATATAAGCAGCCGCCCACTCTTTTCAGCCCCATGCGCTGGATGCGGTCCAGATCCAGCGTTTGGAAAAAGAGCTCCATGTCCAGATAAACGCGTTTGTTTTTGATGATATCGTTGATAAATGCAGCGTCCCGGTCCGAGTACACCTTGCCGCCCTCCATGGCGTTGGCTGTGGTGAGCCCCTGGGCTGCCAGGATCGGCATGAGCTGCTTCAGCGCGTCCAACCGGAAAAAGTCATCGGTGTCGTTCAGAATGTTTGCCCGCAGCATGTCGTTGGCGCTTTCGCGAAAGATACCCGTGGGCATATTCTTCTCGTCAAATTCCACGCCCACCTGGTTAAACGGGATCCGATAATACAGCATGCCATAGGTGTTCAAGGCGCTGGTCAAATAGTCATATGTGTTGAGCCACAGTGCGGAATTATTCCACATTTTGTCAAGCTCCTGCCGGTTTGGCAGCCGCTTTTCTCGCAGATTGTCTTCGTCGATGCGGATGCCCTGGATGCTCATTTCCGGGTTCTTCTCGCCCTCTGTGCGGATGAGGTCCGCTATGTCGTCAAACGACTCTGCCTGGCTCAGGTCGATATACTGCCGGTTCAGAGAAGTCTGCACCATGTGGAAGTGGCTGTCGATAAACCCCGGCAGCACGCTGTTGCTTCCTGCGTCGATCACCTGCTCGGCGTGGAAATTTTTCCAGTCGTCTCCCCAGCCGCAGGCCGTGATCCTATCTCCTGTTATTACAAGCCAGTCGTAGATCTTGTCATGATCCATAGACAGGCATTTACCGTTTTTTATGATCACGCTCGCTTCCATATAGCCCCTCCTGCAATTTCATAGCGCTGCCCCGGCCGGCCCCCGGACGGCGGTGCGTTTTTCTCCTGCGTGACTTGCCGTGCGCCTTTTCGGCCCGGCAGATCCGGCGGGAGTATTTTGTTTTGACATTATTTTGTATGCCGGGTGCCCGGTTCTATGTATGCGCAGATACCGCCCGGAAATCCTGGGCGGCATCTGCTGCAATGGGGAGGTATCCTCAGCATATCCGAATTGTACTACATCTTCTCCCGTTAAAGCAAGGTTTTCTCTAAGAAATGATAGACGGTTTGCGCAGTTTGCTGCACCGAGTCCAACAGCACATACTCGTCCTCGCTGTGATAATTTTTCCCGTCGGCTCCGAAGATGACGGCCGGCGCGTGCAGGCGTGTGCCCAGGTAGCAAAAGTCCCCGATGCTGTTAAAATAGGATATGGTCGGCTCTTTCCCGGTCACTGCCTTCACCGAATCTATAAAGCTCACGACCATCGGCTCATCTCTGTCCACTGTGTAAGGTAAAAACCCTTTGGATTCTTCCGAGGGCGCCTCACGGAACTTGATTTTGTATTGGCTCTTGATCTGTGCCCGCTGCACGGCTTTGTCGATCTCGCGGACGATCGTGTCCGGATTTTCACCGGTGACAATGTGCCAAAACAACTTGATGGATGCAAAGTCCGGCACGCTGCATGCGCCGCCGTCGGAATTTATGGCAACCACACAGCAGGTGCCTTTTCCGAGATAGGGGTCCTCCACATAGTCGATGTTTTCCAGCTCCGCAACGACTTTGGCGGCGTCGACAAGTGCGCTGCACCCTTTTTCCGGCGATGCCGCATGGGCAGACTTCCCGAAAAACTCCACTTCCAGGCCGTAGCCGCCCCGGGCCCCGAGGCAAAGATCCGGAAACGGCTTACCGGTAAAGCCGGCACTTGGCTCCGTGATGATGGAGAAGTCCACGTCATC
>ERZ808246.1350-NODE-1350-length-17776-cov-3.354720_pt1 | contig 17776 bp, 19 predicted proteins | sample MGYA00521083_ERZ808246 | MGnify/ENA primary metagenome ERZ808246 (study PRJEB31516, sample SAMN03275577) | gut metagenome | biome: mammalia-associated habitat; material: feces | host: Papio cynocephalus | place: Kenya | collected 2012-07-07 ... | reverse complement strand
TTGGACAAAGTACAGATAGTTTAATGTTTTATAATTTATTGTCTTTAAGTCCTGGAAAAGATATTAGAAAGTTTCAAAGTTTTTTTCATAGAAATCAGACACAAGAATTCTTTTTAAATCTAACAAGATATATTAAAGATAATTCTATTAAGGATTCTGATACTTTATCTTTTTTAGTTGGATTTATATGTCATTATATTTTAGATTCAACAATTCATCCATATATATTTTATAAAACTGGTAATTTTATAAAGGGTAAAAAAGAAACTTATAAATATAATAATATTCATGCTTTTATGGAGACATTTATTGATAATGATATGATTCGAAGAAGATTTAAATCTAATCCATATAAGTATGATATTTGTAGTTTTTGTTTTGATACTGAAAAGTTTTCTGATAGTTTAAATAAGACTATTGATTATACTTTCTTTAATACTTTTAAAATGAAGAATATGAGTAAAATTTATTATAAGTCTTTAGTTCAAATGAAGACTGCAATTAAGTTACTTAGATGTGATAAGTATGGTATAAAAAAGAATTTTTATAAGTTAATTGATACTTTTACTACTGCTGGTACTTTTAGATTTGAAGCAGTAAGTTATCATTATCCTTTAAAAGATAGACATAATTTTTTAAATAATAATCACAGTATGTGGAGAAATCCTGTTAAGTATGATTTAACTAGTACAGAGTCTTTTGTAGATTTATATTTAAAATCTATTAAATTAGCTAAAGTGTTAGTATGTGCTTCTTTTGATTATTTAAATAATAAAGATATTGATTTAGAATCAGTTTTTCATAATAATAGTTATGTTACTGGACTTGATTGTTCTATAGATAAAGAAATGAAATACTTTGAATTTTAAAAAAAATAAAGGAATTAATTGTTCCTTTATTTTTTCATTCTTTTTAAATCTTCTAAGGCTTTATCAGCATCTTTATTCATTAAAACTGTTGTTTCTAAAAATTTTGAATATCCTTCTACTGTTGCAGCAAAGTCTTTTAAGTCTTGAATATTTCTATTTTGTACTAATTTATCAATAATATCTGCTTGAACTGATAGTTCTTTAGAAATTGCTAATATTTGATCATATGTTAATTTATCAATCATCGCCTAAAGCCTCCAAACTTTCTTGGGTTTCATTATTAACAGGTGGTGCAGATGCTTGTTTTTTAAATTGGTCAACATTATTAACAACAATCTGTTTATATTCTTCAATACTCTCAATATAATTAATATTATCTAGACTATTCCAACCTGCTTTCATTTTTTCAAGATAATCAAATATCTTATTAACTGCTGTTATGTATTGATTATAATCTGACATATGTACCTCCTAAATTAATATAATTCTAGAACCATTTCTTAAATTAGTATCTCTTACAGTTTTATTGACATCGAATATTTCACCAGTTTCTTTACTATAGAAATTACTATCATCTTTTGGAACATAAGCATTATCTGTTAACTCTACTAGAGCATTTTCAATTAAGTTTTTTACTGTTCCAATCTTTTTATTTATAGGTATAAATAAATCATACCTTTTCTCAATAAGAGGGATTTCTAATTCAATTAAAATTTTATTATTCATATAAACCTCCTATTCATCAGACATTAATTTCATTAATACTGCTTTACCTTTTCTAATAACATAACCAAATCCTGCTTCTACTTCTGCACGAAGTATTCTTGAATTTGTTGTTACTTTTAATGTAAATTGGTTTCCAATACCATTTCCTAACCAAATACCTTCTGCTAGGTCAACATTACCTTTATACCAAGCTTCAAAGTTAATACTCTTAATTACATCAATATTATCAACAATTATAAACTTAATATTATTCTTTTCTTTACATTCAGTAATTAGCGAAGTAAACTTTCCTTTTTCAATAGCACTTAGTTTATTTAACATTGCATTTATATTAATTAATACGGCGATTGTTGTTGTATTAGGATCATTATTGTTACATGCATCAGTTAATTGATCTATTGCTGTGTAGCAAGTATCTTTACTATAGAATGCATTTTCATATGTAACTTCATTTATTACACTATTTGTATCAAATATAATACATTTTGTATTTGGAGTATGTAAAATATTTTTGATAAATCCTTTTAAGAATCTTGGTTCTGCTGTTATATCTTCTCCTGTTATATTGTACATAAATTTGCTGTTTAAATCTATTGTAGCAATATCTAGTGATTCCTTTTCTACTCCTACTGGTAATGTTCTTAAGTTTCCTAAATATTGACCTACTATACCTTCTGTAACTGTATCTGGTAAAATTGGAATTCTTTGTGCTTTATAATCACATATTTCATTTAATTTATCACAAACAATTTTTATATAGTCAGTCATTTTCTCTTCTCTATAAGCATAGGCTGTTTGGAATTCAAAGATTGAATCTAATAAAATTAATCCACGGCCATATGCTTTAGATGGCTCTTTCTTTCTAACTCCTGGTATTACTGATGAATAATCCATTGGGTCATTAAATTGTAATACAACATTTTGTTTAAAGTTTTGTCTTAAACGATATCTAACTGTATTTGGACCATTTGTACTAAATATAAATACAACACCATATTTTAGACAGTCTCTTGTCATTTGACCTATTAACTCTTCGTATTCATTATATGTTTCTAAGAATGCTTCTACATTATTAATCATTATTACTATCATTGGAATTTGTTTTCCTCCATGATTAATGTAGAAATCATAAGAACCATTATAATCTACAAATATTTTCTTTCTTTCATCAATAATTTGATTAACCATTTTAAATAAGTTAGCAATTTTTTCTGCATCAGTTGATAGTATTACTTCACCAACATGAGGGGCATTATTAAACATTCTTAATGTTTCTGCTCCAAAGTCTAAAATATAGAAGTTTACTTCTTTTGAATCATGTGAAGTAATTGTTTGATATACGATTCCTGCAAGCATTAATTCTTTACCACTACCTGCTGAACCAAAGACAATTGTATTACCTTCTTGTGATAAAGGTAGAGTTAAAACATTTTGAGCTTGGTTATCTGGGTCATCGTATTCTCCAATAATTGGATTGATAACGTTCTTTTGAGCTTGATAGTGATATTTTGCTTTGATGTCATCTGTATAAATAACATTTGGAATTCTATCAAGCCATAGTTGATCTATTGCTATATTTTCACTTTTTGCTTGGTCAACTATATATTTAATAATACTTGTTATTTCTTCACCTTTACTTGCTACTACAACTTCATTTTGTTTAGTATCAAGAGACTTTATTACTGTACCAACATTATCAACTATCTTTATAGTTTGATCTACTTTTTTCTTTCTTTTTTCAGTTGGATAATATTGAGCTCCTGCCCAAGCTGCTTGACCCATTGCAAATAATTCATTATAACCTACTTGTAAATAGAATCTACCTGTAGTTTTTAATTCTGCTGCATCTGGACATTTAATCATATCCATTGAGTCTGACTTGTCTTGAACTCTTAGACATATTCTAAATTTTGAGTTTGACCAGATTTGGTCATTAACAACACCACTTGGTTTCTGTGTTGCTAGTATTAAGTGAACTCCTAAAGAACGTCCAATACGAGCTGTTGAAATTAATTGTTCCATGAACTCAGGTCTTTGTTGTTTCAATTCAGCAAACTCGTCTGAAATTATAAATAAATGTGAAATAGGTTTTTCTACTAAACCTCTACGATATAGACTTTGATATTTATAAATATCGATAGTTGATTCATCTAACTTATCTCTTGCTTCATTAAACATTCTTTGACGTTTTCTTAACTCACTTTGTACAGAGGCTAGGGATCTATTCATTTCAACTGTATCAAGGTTTGTGATAGTACCTGCTAAATGTGGTAGTTTCATACCTGTTTCTTTATTTTCGAATGCTCCAGTTAAACCTCCACCTTTATAATCGATAAGTACAAATGATACTTCGTATGGGTGATAGTTTAGTGCCATTGATAATATATAACTAATAATGAATTCTGATTTACCTGAACCAGTCATTCCGGCAATTAAACCATGTGGACCATGTGCTTTTTCATGTAAGTCTAGTTTGAATAACTCTCTTGACTTATCTAGTCCAATTGGTGTTTGCAATGACTTAGTTGGATCATTCATTTTCCATCTGTTAAGTACATTCAATTGCTCTACCATACCAACATTATACATTTCAAGGAATGATACACTTTGTGGTAGACTTCTACTTTCTCTTGCAATATCAATTGGAATATTTGCTATTATTTTACAACATTCATACATATTAAGTGTTGGGTCAAAATCTGCTTCAAATTCTTTTTGTTTGTTAGAGACAAGTTCATTCTCAAATACACCTGACTTTTTATCACCAATACTGATGAAAGTTTTACACTCATTTGGTATATTAATAAGTCTTGGACTAATAACTACTAAACTAAATCCATAATTAATTGGCATTTCTGATACATCTTTTATAATGTCTGTGTCTCTTATTAATTTATAGTCATCAGTTATTATCATATAATATGGTTTATATTTGTGGTAATCTGCTCCACTTAATTCCATTTTACCATTATTATCTTTAAATTTTCTTGCTTGCATTGCTTTTTCTAGTTCAAGAGATATTTCTTTTGCTTCATCTAAATTTGTTGCGAAATATCTAAATGTTTTACTATTATTCCAACAATGAGGAGCTACTTTTAAATAATCCCAATTAGATTCATTTTGTTCGTTTGTTAAAAGTACAATTTTTAAATCTTCATAACTGTGATATGCAAGCATTTGTAATATTAAACCATCAACAAATTGTTTTTTATTTGTACCTGTTCCAATAATTGCTATCATATTTTTTTGAACAAAGTTTAATGATACTGGAACATTTTCAAGAGTACGTGATGTACTTCCTACTTTATATACTTCTTTTAATAAGTCATCATCTTTTAATGAGAAATGTTCTTCTGGTACACCTATTTGTCCAATTAACTCAGTAGTACCAACACCAAGTCTTAAATCCATAAAGTCTGGTTGTTCAATTTCTCTTTCCCATAAATTTCTCTTTTTCTGGTAAATAATTTCTTTTGTTTCATTTATGGGAAGATAATTATCTATTAATATTTGTCTTTGAATTTTCATTTCAGACTGAATTTTTTCTTTTTTACTTTCAAGATATTCTGTATATTTAGTTTTTCTTTCTTTTTCTTCTTTTTTACGTTGTTTCTTTTGATATCTTCTTTGAAGTGTTGGCCATAATAACATTGTTGACATCATAGCACCAGCCATTACTATTGATGGAAGTGATGATGCCCAATCTGCTGTTCCATTTATAACTCCCATTACAGAATTATATCCCATGGACATAGACATCATTGCCATAGTAAGCATTGGTCCTATTGTAAATATTGCTGGTGTTTTATCCTCTTCAGATTGTCCTGGAGGTGGGTCAATTGCTATATTTACTGGCTCTATTCCTGTTTTAAAACGAGGGGCTCTATAAAAATAGTCATCTTCTTTATAAAACTCAATTTGCTCTTCATCTGGATTATCAAACTCAACTTGTTTTTGTACTATTGGTCCTATTGTTTCAAAACTTCCACTATCTATTCTTAAGAATCCTTCGACATTATTAACAATCAATGAATTATTCATAACAATTATTTTTAATCCCATGATAAAAACAATATCTCCATATTCTAGAGGTCTTGTAGTAACTGCTTGATTATTAACGTATGTTCCATATTTACTATTTAAATCTTGTACTACCCATGTTCCATTATTATAAATTAATCTTGCATGTTGTCTTGATACTAATGGATAATTATAACAAATTTGTGCTCTATTATCAGTTCCTATTAATATTTCTCTTTGTGAAAGTAGTCTTAATCTAAAACTCTGTTTATCAAGAGTAGGTGAACAATATAATATTACAAATTCATTATCTGTATTTACCTTTAAAAAATATAATGTATATTCTTTTAAAAATGCTGATTCAATTTCAGTTTCTCCAGACATAATCTTTGTCTCAAAGTCACTTTTTATTTTCCATTTACCATTTTCTTCTTCAACATTTATTAAGTTTCTTGTATTTCCTAAATAGTCATTATCAGTAATCCAGTAGTTTCCAGATATTTTAGTTGGTAGAACAAAGTTGTAAATCTTATTTTTTTTGATTAGCCTAACTATCACTAGAAATCACCCCGTATTATTCTAATTATATATTTTATTATATCTTTTTTTAATTTTTTTTACAATATAAAAGAACAATATTTATTGTTCCTTCTCTAGCTCTTTATAATTAATTTTTCCAATGAGAGTCTTTGGTAATTCTTTTCTTATTATGAAATATTTTGGAATCATATACTTAGATAAATTTTTTTCGCAATATTTTTTTATTTTATTAATTGCTTCTATTTCATCAGTTATATTTTTCTTTAGTACAATGTATGCTTTTGGTACTTGTATTTTATATGGATGTGGTATTCCTATAACACCTGCTTCTTCAATAAGTTCGTTTTTTTGTAGAACTTCTTCAATATATGAAGGATAAACGTTATATCCTGATGAAATAATCATTCTTTTTAATCTTTGAATATAAAATAATACTCCATCTTCATCTATATATCCTAAGTCCCCTGTATGAACCCACTCTATATTATCTGGATGTTTTTTTATGATAGCAGCAGTTTCTTCTTTATTATTAAGATACCTTGACATTACAGTTGGTCCCGATATACATATTTCACCAATTTCTTTTGTATTTAATTCTTCCATTGTATCTCTATTAATTATTTTTACTTTATTTCCAGGAAGAGGTATTCCAACTGATCCAAGTTTATCGGAACCCTTAGCACCAAAAGTTGCTGGACCTGTTGTTTCTGTCATACCATAACCTTGTATAATATGCGCTTTACTATTATGCTCTTTTAAAAATTTATTTACTTTTTCATTTTTTTCTATGCTTAAAGTATCTCCTCCACTTACTACATATTTAATATTAGACATATCTAAGCCTTTCATGTATGGATTTTTTATTAGTGCTTCAAATAAAGTTGGAACTCCTAATAAAATATTAGGTTGATATTTTCTAATTAATTTATCAAATCTTTTCGCATCAAACTGCGGAATTAGAATTACTTCAGCTGAAAACATTAATGGACAACATATATTTACAACAAGTCCAAAGCAATGAAACATTGGTAAGATAGACAAGAATTTATCTCCTGGTCCAATATCATTAAATATTATTTTGGCTTGTTCCATGATAGCGTTGATATTTCCATTTGTTAAAACTATATTTTTGGGTGTACCTGTTGTACCTCCACTATGAAGTATAACTGCATCATTTTCTTTTGTTCTTCTTATAAAAACATCTTTATTGTATAAATTACCTTTTTCTAAGAAGTTATACCAATACATAAATTTTTCTGTATTTTTGGGAATTTTTACTTTTAAATCTTTTGTAAGAAGATAACCTAATCCTAATAGTGATGGCATTGAATCTCTTGGAGATATTAATATTGTTTTATACACTTTTGTTGAATCAATTATATTTTCTACTTTTTCATAAGATGCATTGTGTAAAAATAAGCATACTGAGTTTGTTTTAATAAGAGAATCTTTTATTTCTTCTTCAGATGATAGTGGATGTAACATACTAGCAATTGCTCCTATTTTATTTACAGCATAAAACGTAATAACTGCTTCTGGCACATTTGGTAAACATATTGTTACTACATCATTTTCTCTTATTCCAATACTCGCAAGTGCTTTGGCACATAAATCGATTTTACTTATTAGTTCTATATAACTTGTTTTTTCTCCAAAATAATTTATTGCTGATTCATACTCATGATTTAGAGTTGTTCTTTCAAAATAGTCATATATAGAAATATTAGGTATAGATATATTTCTCTTATCTTTATCATAATATTTATCCCAGGCATTCTCATAAATTTCTTTTTTCTTTTTAAATATATTCATAAATCCTCCATTTTTTATTAAACATGTGTTGAATAATTTACAAATGTATTATATATTTTATATTGATATGTATTCAATCAACAATTTTTTATAAAATGGTATTAGTTAAACATTTCTAAATAGTTATGTTTAATAAAATATTTTATATTGTATATTAAATTGTAATTTAAGGAGATGCTTATGGATAGAAGAATTAGATATACTAAAAAGATTATTAAAGAGACATTTTTAAATTTATTAGAAGAAAAAGAATTAAATAAAATTACAGTTAGTGAAATATGCAGAATTTCTGATATAAATAGGGCCACTTTTTATAGATATTATTTAGATGTATTTGATTTATTTGATAAAATACAAGATGAATTTGTTGAGAGTTTAAAAGAATCAATAAAAAATAATTCAGATAAAAGTTCTGTTTCTACTTATACTAAGGGATTATTAGAAACATTAGTTAAAGAAAAAAAACTTACTAAAATTATATTTAGTATAAATAATAATACTGGTTCATTTCTAAATGAGATTTTAGAAATTACATATAATAATTGCTACGTAAGATGGAAAAGCGATTTTCCTAAATTAGATGATGAAGATATTTCATATGCATCTGTTTTTATATTTAATGGTGCTCTTGGTATTATTAATTATTGGGTAAAAAATGATTTTGATAAGAGTGTAGATTATATTTGTAATTTAATTGAAAAGTTAAGTTATGATGGTATAAAGAAGTTTATTTATAGAGGAAATTAATTCTTTATAATATTAACATAATAATTTATTAGACATATTTTATAGTGGTGATATGTTTAATGAATTATTTTTTTTCTTTTAATCCTATAATTCAGGTTTTAATTGCTGGTATTATTTGTTTTATATTTACTAGTGCAGGATCTTTCTTAGTACTTCTTTGTAAAAATATTAAACAAAGCGTTCTTGATGGAATAAATTCTATATCCTCTGGTATTATGATTTCAGCTGCTTTTTTTTCCTTACTTTTACCAGCAATTAACTCTAGTAAAAATATGTTTATTGTTGTTTTCAGTTTTATTATAGGTGGAGTAGTTATGTATTTTTCGAATAAATTACTTGAAAAGTTTGATAAACGGTATACTGATTGTAATTTAAAAAGATGTCTTTTATTATTTTTTTCAATAACACTTCATAATATTCCAGAAGGTATGGTTGTTGGAGTTGCGTTTGGTGGTTCTAGTATTGTGGCTGCTATTAGTTTAACTATTGGTATTGCTTTACAGAATTTCCCAGAAGGTGCAGCAATTGCTTTTCCACTTAATAAAGCTGGACTTTCTAAAAATAAATCATTTTTGTTTGGAGCACTTAGTGGTATTGTTGAACCTATTGCTGCTATTATTGGTTATTTATTAGTATTGCAAATTAAAAGTATTTTGCCTGTTATTTTAGCAATTGCTTCTTCAGTAATGCTTTATGTTATTGTTTTAGAAATTATTCCAGAGTGTCAAAGAAGTGAAAAAAAAGACCTAATGGCCTTATTGACAATTATAGGATTTAGTTTTATGATGTTTCTTGAATTTATTCTTGGATAGATTTTATAATTAGTGTTTCATCTTTATTTAGATATACTCCATATAAATCTGTCTTTGGTGCTTTGAAATTGAATATTTCTTTTTCCACAATAGTTGTGGAATTATCTTCCTTTTCTGGTACTTTATCATTACTTTTATTAACATCATCTTTTTTGTTATCCACAGAATTTGTGGATATTTTTTTGAAGTTATAATTATTACTATTTAAAATATTAATACTGTCATCTATCCATAAACATTCTTCTGGTCTTTTTCCATTATTGATACTCCAATACCCTGCACTATTTTTATGCCATCCAGTTCCAGTAAATCTTCCTTTTCCACATTCTATATGACAATGATTCCCTGTTACATTACCTTTTGTTCCTTCTTTATAAAAGGCTTCATTTTGTTTTATAATTTTTCCAACAAAAAGATTACTTACATCATTACAATGAGCAAACATAATATTCATATAATCAATTGTTCCATCGGGATATTCTACCTTATCGGTACTTTCTAACCATACTTCATTTGCATCACTTTGATATATTTTTTTTATAATTCCAGTAAATGGAGCATATATATTCCTTATTCCACTATCTTTGTCTGCATTATCTATTGCGAATGAATCTTTATGAGTTCCAATGTTATATCCTTGAGTTATTCTCATATATTTACTTGGGAATATTGGTTTTTCCATTTTTATCCTCCTTATTTATTATATTTTCTTCTGGGATGCTAATTGTTTTTTTATTTATTATATCTTTATGGGAAGATATTTTTCCTTCTAGTGATTTATATAGTGAATCGGCTCCTAGGAAAGAGAATAGACCTATCCATAAGCTATTAGGAAACTTTATATTAGTAAATGTGATACAAAAAATTATACTTACTAACATATTAACAAGGAATGAGTAATATTCTATATATTTACTACTTTTAAATAATATTTTTGTTTTTTGAATAAATGCACAAGTTATTGTACTAAGAGCTATTGAGATAATTAACAATTGTTTTAAATAATTTATGTTAAACATATAAACCTCCTGGTATATTATATGCATAAAATATTTTCTTGCAAAAAATTTTTTCTCTAGTTAATTTCAATTATATATAATTAATCTGATTATAAACTAAGTATAAAAATATAGATATGTATATATTTTTTTATAATAAATAGTCTTTTAATCTATATGTAAATCCATTAGATATTATATCCTTTTTCATATAAATGTATATAAAAAAAAGAAGCATAAAGCTTCTTGAACTGTATATTAACGTTTTGAGAATTGTGGAGCACGACGTGCTTTCTTTAATCCTGGTTTTTTACGTTCTTTCTTACGTGAATCTCTTGTAATCATTCCTGCTACTTTTAGAGTTTTTCTAAAACTATTTTCTGAGTCAGCTGGAGTAGTTTTATCATAATCTAATAAAGCCTTTGTAATTCCTAAACGGATTGCTCCTGTTTGTCCTTGGAATCCTCCACCATTAACCTTAGCATCAACATCAAACATTTCAGTTGTATTAGTTAATACTAATGGTTGACTTAAATCCATTACACAGATTTCTGAAGGGAAGTATTCTCTTACATCTCTACCATTAACTGTGATTTTTCCTTTTCCTGGAGTTAATGTAACTCTTGCTACACTTGACTTTCTACGTCCAGTTCCAGTATATACATTCTTCTTTTCTTTTGCCATTACTTTACCCTCCTATTTAACTTCAAGTACTTCTGGCTTTTGAGCCTCGTGCTTGTGTTCACTTTCTGCATAAACAAATAACTTCTTAGCCATTTGTCTACCTAATCTGTTATGAGGTAACATTCCTGTTACAGCTCTTTCCATCATTTCAACTGGGTATTGTTCTCTCATAGTTTTAGCAGTTCTTTCTCTTAAACCACCTGTATACATTGAGTGATTATAATACATTTTGTTTTCTAATTTGTTACCAGTTAAATTAACTTTTTGTGCATTAACAATAATGATATAATCTCCACAATCAATATGTGGTGTATAAGTTGGTTTGTTTTTTCCACGTAAGTAAGTTGCTGCTAAAGAAGCTACTCTACCTAAAGATTTTCCTTCAGCATCAATTACATACCATTTACGTTCTACAGTTTCTTTTTTTTGCATATAACTTGTCATAATTTTTCTCCTTTTACTTAAATTAGACTTTCCCACAGTCCAATTTATGTGGGGATTTGAATGTACCGATTGTAATTATACTAAAAAAAGTATTAAAAATCAATACTTTTTCTTTATTTTATATAGTTTTTACTGTATCTTCATCCATGTCATTTATAAGTAAATTTACTTGTTGTAAAGCTGCTTCTAATTCCTCATCAGTTAATGAATCAAGATATGCTTGTGAATATTTTTCATGTATTTCTTTCATACCATGTTGACTTACTGCTTCACTTGCAATTACTGTAGCAGTTGATGCTAAAGTAGTTGCTAATACGTGATTTCTTTTTTCTTTATTTATTCCATTATCATCTGTTGTATATACTGCAGTTCCTATTGCTGCTCCTCCTATTGTAGTTATTCCTAATGTTGACATTAAACTCATCTTACTACCCCCTTATTTTCGCTAACTTGTAGTTTACGTCTTTTTTCTTGCTCTTGTATTAATGCTTTTAATTGACGTAACTGTTCTTTATTTTTTGAATTAGCAATAATTTCTTCTGTTGTTGGAATTTTCTCATCTGCTTTTTCAATTGAATCATATATCAATTCAGCTGCATCACTATACTGTTCTATTTTTTTCTTCTTTGTACGTTCTGCATATCTTACAAGAGCATCTTCTGCTATTTTATATCTACAAATATTATAATCTTGAAGATTAACACATTGAAAATTTATTAAAGCACTTACTGATTCAATAGCAATAAGTGGTAGTATAAAGTTATAGCCTAAAACTGTCGCTGCGGATAACGCTCCAATTACTGCAAAATTCTTTATTAAGCCACGCTTATGTACACCTTTATTCCATTCTAGATATGATAATGTTTCTTTCGGTCTATTCTCATCTAAATGATAATTTCTATTTTTTTCTTGATTTATTTCTTTACGCATATCTAATTTTGAAAATAGTGCTTGCTCTTTTATATGTTTTCTTTCTTCATCTGTTTTGGCTTTTGCTAGTGCTCTCTTTGTTCTTAAATCCACACGTTTTTCATAGAATTCTTGAAAATTAGGAAACAATTTCTTACCATATTTAAATTTTGCTTTCTCAACACTTAGAACTATTTCCTTAAATGTTTCTGCTCCAAGAACTTCATGAATTTTCATGTTTCTTTTCAATCTCTTTTTTTCTTTCTTATCCATAACCATAACCCCTTACATCTCTCAATGTGGCTACATTATAACACAAAATTAAAAAAAAATCAACACTTGTTGATTATTTTAGTTTTTACTATACTTTTTATTTAATTTTTACTTTAGGCATGTCTTCATTTGATTCCATTAACTGATTATCTTCAAAAGAATTATCATTTAGTTTTTCATCTACCAGTTCACTGAATCTCATTAATTCATCATCTGATAGTGATTCTACATACCTTTGTGTTGTATCCATAGCCATTGTATTATAAGGCGTTGATGAAGCAGCAGTAGTTGTTGATGACGTTAATGTTGTAGTTAATGCATCTGGATCAATATTATAATCTGTAGTTGATGATGTTGATACAGCAGTTGAACCTGCTGACATTAAGCTTGTCATTGAACCTAAGTCTATATAAGTACCTATCATTTTTATTTCCCCTTTTTTAGAATATTTACTATATTAGTATATTATTTTTCAATGTCAATATTTAACATCTACTAAGTATAAACCTTCTGCCGGTGCAGTCTTGCCAGCTTTTGTTCTATCTTTACTTTCTAATATTTTTTTTACTTCAGATGGATTAATTTTATTTTCACCTATCTTTATTAATATTCCCACCATATTTCTTACTTGATACCTTAAAAAGCCGTCTCCTTTGAATGTTATTATTAGTTTATTATCTTTTTCTTCTATATTTGTTAATGTAATTGTTCTAACACAATTTTCTTTTTCTTTGTTATCTGTTACAAAGGCTCTAAAATCATGTGTTCCTTCAAAATACTTTATTCCTTCTTTTATGGCATTTATATCTAATTTATAATTGTATTGAAAGACATAATTTCTTTCTATTGGATTATACTCACCTAAATTTATAATATATTTATATGTTTTTTCTTTTACATTATATCTAGCATGAAAATTATTTTCTACTATCTTTGTCTCTATTACATGTATATCATCTGGAATATTGCTATTTAAAGCTCTTTTTAGCTTATTTTCAGTTATATTAACATCTATATCAGCATGTGCATATTGAGCTAATGCATGGACCTTTTTATCTGTTCTACCGGTTGCTGTAATAGATGTTTTTTTACCATTATTTATTTTTGTTAGAGCCTCCTCCATTTTTCCTTCTATAGTTTCTAACCCAGGCTGTTTTTGATAGCCACAATAATTTGTACCATCATATGAAAACTTAATTAGAAAACGCATATTACTCCTCCTATACATGTTTATATATATCTTTAATAATATCTCTTATATCACTATGATAATCAATATTTACATTTTTTTTCTTTTTAGCTAAATAAGTAAATTCAACAATTTCTGGAATGTTTATTTTATTCCTACTTAAAAAGTCTACTCTTTGAAATATATCTTTAGTATCTCCTTCTACTAATATTTTATCTACTTTGAATATTATAGTATGTGTTGTATATTTAAAAAGAATGTTTGTATTATTTGTAACAATTACAATTGTTTTTTTATACTGTTCTCTTATTTTATTTAATAAAATCATTATTCTTTTTTCATTTTTCATATCTAAAAATTTAAATGGTTCTATTAAAATTATCATATCAGGATTAGATAAAAGTGAGATTGCTAATTGGATGAATTTCTTTTCAGATGATGATAGTGTATAGATATTTCTTTCTAACAATGATTTATCTAAATTTACTATTTTTAATGAATCATATATTTTCTTTTCTGGATTTTTTATAGATAATTTTCTTCGTTCTATTTCATATTTTAATAAATCATATACTGTTTGTATATATATTGAGTCTTCTATTTCTTCTTTTACAACATTAATTTTATTTTTAAAAGTATTAATATTATCTTTATTTAATTCAATATCATTTATTATTATTTTTCCTTTATATGAATTTTTTAATTTAATGATATTAATTAAATCTTCATAGTTTTTTCCACATATTCCATTTACTTCTTTTTCTTTTATGGTGAAATCTAAACTATTATCTTTATATTTATACCCTTTAAATTTTACTTCCATATTTCATTTATCATCCTGTTTTTATCTAAATTAATGTTGCTGATGAGATCATAATCTCTAAGTTTTACTGATAAATCTACCATAAATGGTAAGCTTAATCCTGTCTTATTTATAATATTATCTCTTTGTAATATGGTAATTGGTTCTCCTGATAGTAATACTTTCTTTTCTCCAATTATATATAAGTAATCAGAGTATAAACTTTGATTTAAATCTATAGTTGTCATTACTACTGTTAAACCGAATTTTTCTCTAAAGTCTCTTAAAAAATTGTAAACATTTTCTAATTCTTTTACTTCAAGATAATTATCTATATTGTCCAATAAAAGTATTTGTGGATGATTAACTAAGGCAAGAGCAATTTGTGCTAATACTATTTCATTTGTTGATAATGTTTTTATTTCTTTATTAATCATTCTTCTTATTTTTAAACCTTTTATTATATAGTTTATAAATATTGTTTTATCTTTACCTGGAAGTTCTGATTGAAAATACATTTCTTCTTCTAAATTATTTTCTATAAAAATTATTTCTTTTGGTATCACACATCTTATATATCTAATATAATCTTCTAATTTATATTCATTTATATTCTTACCATATAAGACTATATTATTTTCTGTTTTTACTTGTCTTGTTAAAATTCTTAATAGTGTTGTTTTTCCACAATTATTTGCACCTGAGATAGTTGTAATCTTATCTTTTTCAATATAAATACTTAAATTTTCAAATAAGTTTTCATATTTTAAGTCATTAATATTAAGTATTACTTCCATTATCTCACTTCCCCCTGTATTGTGTTTTTAAAAGCCAACTATTAGCTGGCCTTTCTTTTTTGTACTCGATAAATAATTCTTAATAAAAATTTATCTGATACAAATCTACTAAAAAATTTAGCACATTTCATTTTAAAACCTGGTATTATTAGCATTTTGTTTTTTAGCATATTATCTATTGCGTATCTTGCAACATAAGCACTCGCTAATGGTTTTACGGAAAATTTTACTCCTGCTACATCATTAAAGTTTGTTGCTACTGGTCCAGGACACAAAACTGATACATGTACCTTTGTTTTTTTCTTTTGTTCTTCATAATATAATGCTTCTGTCAATTGATATACATATGATTTAGTAGCATAATATGTACTCATTAATGGTCCTGGTTGGAATGCTGCTGAAGATGCAACATTTAGTATATATGTATCTGTGTTTCTCTTTTCCATGTCTTTAACAAAGTATTTTGTTAATATATGAACCGCTTTTATATTTGTATTTATTAGTTCTAAATCTTTGTTTAAATCTGTATCTGTCAATGGACCGAAGTCTCCTAGTCCAGCATTGTTTATTAGTACGTCAATATTTTCTTTTTTTGCAAAGGCATAAAGTTCTTTTACCCTTTGTTCTTGTGATAAATCAGCTACTATTATTGTTACCTTCGTTGGTAGTGTTTCTTGAATTTCTTCTAGTTTTTCTTTATTTCTAGAAACTAGAATTAATTCATATTTTTTAGTTGCTAGATATCTTGCCATATCAAGTCCTATTCCCGAAGATGCCCCTGTAATTAAAGCTTTCATAAAATCACCTGTTTCTTTTTTATTATATCAAATTGTGTATATTTTTTCTATACATATATTAACGTATAAAAAAGAATACTTCATATTATACTGCAAATAAAAATGATTTTACATAAAAAAGCAAGTATTTTAGTATACTTGCTATAAGATAATTACTTATCTTCCTTCTTTTCTTCAGGTTTAGTTTCATCAACTAATCTTAAAATAACCATTAAAGCGTTATCTCCACGTCTTTCATTTAATTTTAAGATTTGTGTATAACCACCATTACGGTTTTCATAGCGTTTTGCTAAGTCATTAAATATTTTGTCAACAACTTTCTTGTCATTGTGTAAAAAAGCTAATGCTTTACGACGAGAAACTAAATCACCTTTTTTTCCGTAAGTAATCATTTTATCAACGAATTTACGTACTTCTTTAGCTCTAGTTTCTGTAGTTGTAATTGATTCATTTAAAACTACTTGTTTTGTTAATGTAGCTAATAAACTTCTTCTATGTTTATTATCTGAACCTAATTTTCTATATGCCATAGTTACTCCTCCTTATTTTAGTCATCATCACGTAAGATTAGGCCCATATCTCTAATTTTGTCTAACACTTCTTTTAGAGATTTTTTACCTAAATTACGAATCTTCATCATATCTGATTCACTCTTATTTACAAGATCTTGTAATGTATGAATTCCAGCTCTCTTTAAGCAGTTATATGCTCTAACAGAGAAATCTAAGTCTTCAATAGATGTTTCTAATGCTTTAACTTTTGGATCTTCTGTCTTTTCAATCATCATACCACTTACATCAGCAATTGATGATAAGTCAGTTAAAATTTCTAAATGTTCAATTAAGATTCTTGATGCTAATGCAATTGCTTCTTCTGGTTTAATTGAACCATTTGTCCATACATCTAAAGTTAATTTATCATAACTTTCATCTTGTCCTACACGAGCATTTCCAACTTCATATGAAACTCTTTCAATAGGAGAATAAATAGAGTCGATAGCAATTTCTCCAACTTGTTTAATATCATGTATTCTCTTGTTATCTTCACTTCTAACATATCCACGACCATTTGTAACAGTCATTTCCATGTTGAAAGAAGCACCCTTTGATAAAGTACAAATTACTTTATCTTTATTAATTACTTCAATATCAGCATCATGCTCGATATCAGCAGCAGTTACTTCTCCTTCTTTTGTAGTATTAATACGTACAACTTTTGCCTCATTTGAATGATTTTTAAATACTATACCTTTTAAATTTAAGATGATAGTAGTTACATCTTCATAAACCCCATCTATTGTTTGGAATTCGTGAAGAACTCCATCAATTTTAATACTACTAATTGCACTTCCTGGAAG